>Ga0206123_10003441_pt1 | contig 13059 bp, 7 predicted proteins | sample Helgoland_Spring_2_FD_160086 | JGI IMG/M metagenome (GOLD analysis project Ga0206123, IMG submission 160086) | Pelagic subsurface seawater microbial communities from Kabeltonne, Helgoland, North Sea - Helgoland_Spring_Bloom_20160316_1 | ecosystem: Environmental > Aquatic > Marine > Epipelagic ... | reverse complement strand
TAAAGATGAAGTTTCCTGAAAAAGGAAATATATACTCTGTGAACGAAGGAAATTATGTTCACTTCCCAGAGGGTGTAAAGAAGTATATTAAATATTGTCAAGAAGAAGAAGGAGAACGACCCTATACCTCACGTTATATTGGTTCTTTAGTTTCGGATTTTCACCGAAATATGATTAAAGGTGGTATCTATTTTTATCCTTCAACATCAAAAAATCCAGATGGTAAACTGCGTTTACTTTACGAATGCAATCCTATGGCTTTTTTAGCGGAAAGAGCCGGAGGCAAAGCTAGTAATGGATTTAATAGAATTTTAGATATAAAACCAAGTGAACTGCACCAAAGAGTTCCTTTTTTCTGTGGTAATAAAGACATGGTAGATAAGCTAGAGGCTTTTATGCAAAAACATAAAGAATAATTTAACCTTTTAATCTGTTGTTTATTAGATGTTTATACTCGTTAAAACTTATTTTACCTGTATAAATTTCAATTGAATTTTGTATTAATTCGTTAGCGCTTGTAGAATTGTATCCAAGTCCGATTGCATACTTTTTAATTAATACTAATTCTTTAGCATCCATTTTTTGATCAGAAAATATCATATCAAATAAATCATGCATTCTTTCTAATCGTTCTTCAACAGAATTTGATGGGATAATTGGATACTGGGATGGATTGTCAATAATTTTTGTCATATCAGACTTATTAACACTCAATTTAGTTGCTAAAGATTGCAATAAAGCTTGTTCGTCTTCAGAAATTTTTCCGTCAGTCATTGCTATGGAAGCGATCGACGCAAAGTGAGCTTTATTTCTTGTTTGATGACCTTTTTTAAATAATTCGTAAAATGACATAATCTTAAATTTATCTTACAAAGATAAAACTAATCAAGGTGTTTATTAAAATAATTTTAAAGTAAAATAGACAAATAGGTCTGTTAAAATAATTTTAAACTTATTTTAAATATTTAATTGAAATCTTACCTTTGCATGAATGAGTAAAGTATTGGTTTCTTCACTTTTTAGCAAGTCTTCTTACTCAAGAAAACTCGGGAGAGCTATTACCAATAGCGAAAATAAAACAGTAATTTCTGGCTTAGTTGGGTCCTCTTTTTCTATCGTTATCTCCGAAGTTTTTAAAGAAGTAGATCGCCCTTTTTTAATTATTTTAAATGACAAAGAAGAGGCAGCCTACCACTTAAATGATTTAGAAAATTTATTAGGTGAAAAAAATGTGTTTTTTTATCCAGGAAGTTATCGTCGCCCTTATCAAATTGAAGAAACTGATAACGCTAACATTTTATTAAGGTCTGAGGTTTTAAATCGAATTAATTCACGAAAAAAACCAGCAATTATTGTTTCATATCCTGAAGCTCTTTTTGAAAAAGTTATTACTAAAAAAGAATTAGAACGACATACCCTCAAAATTAGTAAAGGTGACAACTTATCCATCGATTTTGTGAATGAAGTGTTGTTCGAATATAATTTTAAACGAACTGATTTTGTAACCGAGCCCGGAGAATTTTCGGTCCGCGGAGGAATCTTAGATGTTTTCTCTTTTAGCAACGATAACCCCTATAGAATTGAATTTTTTGGTGATGAAGTGGAGAGTATTCGTAGTTTTGATGTTGATACACAGTTATCAACAGAAACCATAAAAAAGATAACCATCATTCCAAATATGGAAAATAAAATGATGGAAGAAAAACGTATCAGTTTTTTAAAATATATAGCTTCAAAAACAACCGTATTTCATAAAAACGAAGATCTGTTATATCAAGGAATTGATAAATTATTTAACCAAGCAGAAGATACATTTAATAAGTTAAATGGCGAGATTAAACAAAACAATCCTAATGAGCTATTTTGTTGCTCTCAATTAATTAAAAAAGAACTGAAAGATTATACCAAAGTTCAATTAATCAATACTTCAGTGGACAGTGACATTAACTTTAACACCCAACCTCAACCATCATTTAACAAACAGTTTAATTTATTAATTGACAATCTAAATACCAATACAGAAAAAGGATTTAAGAACTATATTTTTTGCAGCAGCCAGCAACAAGAACAGCGCTTTCACGATATTTTTGATGATATCGAACAACACGTAAATCAATTTGAAACTGTTGTTTTTCCCTTATATGAAGGGTTTGTAGATTCAGATCAGAAAAATATTTGTTACACCGATCATCAAATTTTTGAACGGTATCATAAATTTCAGCTAAAAAATGGATATGCTAAAAAGCAAGCCATTACTATAAAGGAATTAACCAATTTAGTGGTGGGTGATTATGTGACTCATATTGATCACGGAATTGGAAAATTTGGAGGGCTTCAAAAAATTGACGTAGAGGGGAAACAACAGGAGGCTATAAAATTAATCTATGGAGAACGTGATATTTTATATCTCAGCATCCACTCGTTACACAAAATATCTAAGTATAGCGGAAAGGATGGGTCCACTCCTAAAATATACAAATTAGGAAGTGGTGTTTGGAAAAAATTAAAACAAAAAACAAAAAAAAGGGTCAAAGAAATTGCCTTCAACTTAATTGAATTGTATGCTAAGAGAAGAACGCTAAAAGGTTTTGCATACGATCTAGACTCTTATTTACAACTTGAATTAGAATCTTCTTTTATTTATGAAGATACTCCAGATCAAGTCACAGCTACAGCAGACATAAAACGCGATATGGAAAACGAACGCCCGATGGATCGTTTGGTTTGTGGTGATGTAGGTTTTGGAAAAACAGAAGTAGCTGTTAGAGCGGCTTTTAAAGCAGTAGATAATGGAAAACAAGTTGCTATTTTAGTACCTACTACCATTTTAGCATTTCAACATTTTAAAACTTTTTCAGAAAGATTATCCGAAATGCCTGTAAACGTTGATTACCTCAACCGATTTAGAACTGCTAAACAACGAACTTCAGTATTAGAGCGATTAAAAAACGGAACTTTAGACATTGTAATTGGAACACATCAATTAGTGAATAAGGCCGTACAATTTAAAGACTTAGGATTATTAATTATCGATGAAGAACAAAAGTTTGGTGTGGCTGTAAAAGATAAATTAAAAACAATCAAACAAAATGTGGATACCTTAACGTTAACTGCAACTCCCATTCCGAGAACACTACAATTTAGTTTGATGGCAGCAAGAGATTTATCTATTATTAGTACGCCGCCACCTAACCGATATCCTGTAGAAACTCAAGTGGTTCGTTTTTCTGAGGACAACATAAGAGATGCCATTCGTTACGAAATTTCAAGAAATGGTCAAGTATTTTTTGTTCATAATCGAATTGAAAATATAAAAGAAGTTGCAGGTATGATACAACGACTAGTTCCAGATGCAAAAATTGGTATTGGGCATGGTCAAATGGAAGGAAAAAAGCTAGAACAACTCATGTTAGCTTTTATGAATAACGAGTTTGATATATTGGTTTCTACCACGATTATCGAAAGTGGTTTGGATGTGCCAAATGCTAATACAATGTTTATTAATAATGCCAATAATTTTGGACTTTCCGATTTACATCAAATGCGAGGTCGTGTAGGTAGAAGTAATAAAAAAGCATTTTGTTATTTTATCACTCCTCCATATTCTGCAATGACCGATGATGCACGCAAACGTATCCAGGCCTTGGAACAATTTAGCGAATTAGGAAGTGGTTTAAATATCGCTATGAAAGATTTGGAAATTCGAGGGGCTGGTGATTTATTAGGTGGGGAACAAAGCGGGTTTATTAATGAAATTGGTTTTGAAACCTATCAAAAAATACTTGCCGAAGCAATCGATGAATTAAAAGAAAAAGAATTTAAAGAGCTTTATCATGGTACAGAACACGAGCTTAAAGATTTTGTAAAAGAAACAGTTATTGATACCGATTTCGAATTACTATTTCCAGACGATTATATCAATAATATTACCGAAAGGCTGAACTTATACAATAAATTAAGTGAGTTGAAAACGGAAGAGGAACTTCAAAAATACGAAGCAGATTTAATAGATCGTTTTGGTGAACTCCCGCTTCAAGCAAGAGATTTACTCAATAGCGTTCGAATCAAATGGATTGCTGCAACTATTGGATTAGAGCGTGTACTAATGAAACGGGGTAAACTAGTTGGATATTTTATTACAAATCAAGAAAGTTCATTTTACCAAAGTACTGCTTTTTCTAAAGTTATTCAATACGCACAAAACAATCCTAGTTTAGTTAAAATGAAAGAAAAACAAACGAGAAACGGATTGCGATTAATTATTACCTTTGAAAATATAACCACCATAAATAAAGCATTACGATCTTTATCACCTGTTTTAGATTAATTAGTACGTGTTTTTGGTAAAATTATATCCTATGAATTTTAAATGTATTTTTATAATTAATAAAATTACCTCAACCCAACTCTTATGAAACACATAATTACAATTCTATTTGTTTTATTATTTATCACTAATTCGCAAAGTCAAAATAATCCTAAATATTTTAAAACTATCCCATTATTAAATAATGAAACTCCCGAATGGGCTCTATTAATGTATTCTGAAAATCCTAATGTTGGAGAAGTAGAGAAATTATTTAAACAATATTACAAGGAAAATAGTTTTGTTAAGAACATACATACTCAGAACCATAAATATTGGATGCTTCAAATTGAAGAATTATTAAATCAAAATGGCTATATACAACCCTTAACCAAACAAGAAGAAGATGCATTATTTCAGCAACAAAAGGAAAAATACCAGCAAAAAAATAGAGGCAATAAAGTATCTGATAGCTGGGAAGCAATTGGACCTTTAGAGACCTTTTCAACTAACAATGTGCAACCAATTTCTTGGCACAAAAACATCTATGCTATTGATCAATCTTTATCAAATCCAGATATTTTAATTTGCGGCACAGAAGCTGGAGGCATTTATAAATCAATAGATAAGGCAGCAAACTGGTCATTAATTTCATTGGGAGAAGTTTTTTCTGGTGGTAATTCTTCAGTAAAAATTCACCCTACAGATTCAGATAATTTTTTAATTTCATCTAATAATAGAATTTATCAATCCTTAGATGGCGGAGTTACGTGGTTGGAAAGACATTTTACGGATGGTACTGGGAATGAATTTGAGTATGCACCATCTAATCATAATATCATATTTCATACCTCATCAGCTGGTTTGTTTAAATCTATCGATGCTGGAATAACTTGGACTCAAGAATTTACAACATATTGTTTCGATATTGATTTTCATCCTACTAATGATCAAATTGTATACTTATTAAAATCAAACCCTGGAGCCAAAAAAAGTGAACTTTTCAGAAGTGATAACAATGGTACTACCTGGAATCTTAAAGATAATAATTGGTATGTTCCTTCCGAATTTGAAAATGCAATTGAAAATGGAGGGAAAATTGGAGTTACTCCAGCCTCAGAAGATCTAGTTTATGTTTGTTTAATAGGTCAATCTAAAGAGGGTGATCAAGGATGGATTGGTGTTTACAAAAGTTTGAATAAAGGAGATTTGTGGACTAATCCAACTGGACAAGATGGAGCCCCGTATGGCCCCATAAATGGTGAAGATGATTGGAATGTCGCTGCATATAGTGGTGGCTACCATCAAGGGTATTATAATTTTGATATGGAAGTGAGTCCAACAAATCCTAATAAGTTTTGGATTGCTAGTATTAGATTAACTGAATCTAGCGATGGAGGAATTACCTATCAATCTATAGGAGCTGCTAATTCTACTCGATTAGATTATGTACACGCTGATGTTCAAGATATAGAAGTCAGAGAAAATGATATTTGGGTGGCCACAGACGGTGGGATTGATTACTCGGATGATGAGTTAACAACTCATGTAGCTCTTAATAGAGGTATTCAAGCTGCTCATTTTTGGGGTTTTAATACTGGTTGGAATGAAGATACTTTTACTGGGGGTAAATACCATGATGGAACTAGTGGCTGGTCTGAAAACTATGAAGAAGGTAAAACCTATAATATAGGAGGGGTTGAAGAAGCTTCTGGATATGTCCATCCCATTGAAAACAGAAAATTACTATATAGAACCCATTATGCGAGTAATAATACTTCCGTAAAAACCATTCCTGAAGTTTTTGGAGATGAAGTAATTAATCATTCTAGTTATCCTATTAGACCAAATGAATCGTACAGTACTGCTGAGCGAAGTGGTATTTATTTTGATCCAAGATATGCCAATCACAGTTATGTGGGACTAGAAAATAAAATATATAAATCTATTAATGGAGGATCAAATTTTCAAATTATCTATACTTTTCCGGATGAAACAGGAGTCGTTTATGAAATTGAAATTTCTAGAAATAATCCAGATGTGATGTATGCCGTTTATAATAAACTCGGAGGATATTGGGATCCTTGTGAAATTTGGAAATCTATAGATGGTGGTAATTCTTGGAACAAAACTATAAGTAACCCTTCGGGAAACAATAGAAGATTTAGAATTTCGATTCACCCAGAAGATGCTAATCATATTTGGGTTTGCACAGCAAGAGGTGTTGATGGAGATAAAGTACACAACTCAGTGGATGGAGGAGAAACTTGGGTTAATAAAACTACTACAAATCTTGATGGAGAGAATTTAACAGATATCTTATATCAAGGAGGAAGCAATGATTTAGTATATGTTACTTCTCAATATGGTGTTCTTTATTGGGATAATAACACTAATAATTGGATTGATTATTCTTCAGGTTTACCATTAATTGCAAAATCATTTCAAATTAATCCATTTTACAGAGATGGTGAACTCAGATTAGGGTCAAATGGAAGAGGAGTTTGGGGTAGAGAAATGGCAGATAACATGATTGTACCTATTGCACAACCCATTACTTATGACGATATTGTAAGATGTCCTACTGATGAAATTCAATTTGATTGTTATTCTATGTTAAAACACGATGGTGCTTCATGGGAATGGACAATAACTCCAGAACCAATTTCTATTTCTTCAACTTCGGAAAGAAATCCTGTAGTTATTTTTGGCAATGAAGGTTCTTACACTGTTAGTTTAAAAGTTACAGATGCTCAAGGAAATTCTAACACAAAAACTATAGAGGATATGGTAACAGTTGTAGATGATTGTCCTAATTGCATCTCCTATGGTAATATGGATTATGCAACAGCAGTAACATTAGTAAATTTTAATGAAATAAATAATGCAACTGGAAAAGAAGCTCCCTACACTGATTACTCTAACGATATTTCTACAACTGTAGAAGCAGGAGACTCACATAATTTAACAGTTAATGTAAATACTGATGGTAATTATACAGTTTACGCAAAAGCATGGGTTGATTGGAATCAAGATTTAGATTTTGATGATTTAAATGAAGAATACGATTTAGGTTTTGCCACAAATACTGCTGACGGACCAACAGATTTATCACCATTAACAATTACCATTCCTCAAAATGCATTAAATGGTAGTACCACTATGAGAGTTTCTGCAAAATACAATGGGTCACCTACTCCTTGTGAAACAAATTTTGATGGTGAAGTTGAAGACTATGAGATTGTTGTAATTAACATATTAGGTGTCATTTCAAATACTCTAGAAACCAATCCTATTATTTATCCAAACCCTACTCAGGGTAATTTTTCAATTGATTTGGGAGCTAGTTATCCAACGATGAAATTAACTATCGTCGATTTAAATGGTAAAACTATTAAAACAAACAACTATTCTAATAGTGAATTGATTGATTTAAATTTAAATGTTGTTACTGGTATTTATATTATTAATTTAGAGTCTGAAGATAAAAAAGCAGTAATTAGGTTATTAAAAAAATAAAATACTATGAAATTTAAATGTATTTTTTATTTGTTGGTAATGATTCCTTCATTATTAATATCTCAAAACACTATAAAAGCTACTTTTACACCCGAGGAGGATTTTACTTGGGGTATACTTTATAAAAATTCTCCTACTGGAACAAAATATGTTGCACAGAGTAAATTTGTTGAAGGTCATTTAGTTTTCAAACTCAATGAAAAAGCAACAAAAGGAATCTATAAATTGGTTTACGCGGTACCTCAAAATGAATATAATTTTGATCTTATTTATAATGGAAAAGAAGATGTCGAATTAAAATTTAACTTAAATGATGGTGCTATATTTCTAAAATCGTCCGAAAACATATTGTTATTTTCTTATTTGAGCGAACTGACATCTCTAGGTAAGTTATTAGAAGTTGAATTCTCAAAAGATCAAATTAATCGTAAAGCTATCACTACTATTTTTGATACACAACGAGAATTACAAAATACATATGAAGAAAAGTCTAACGGTATGTTAGTAAATCACTTTATAAAAGCAAATAAGCCATATATTCCATCTAAATATGAGCCCAAATCAAGTTATATAAAAAATCAAACTACTTATTATTTTAAAAATATTGACTTTAGTAACGAGGTATTACAAAGTTCTAATTTATTATTAGATAAATCATTAACCTATGTCTATGGTGTTGTAAATGATGACCTTACTGAAGAAAACAATTATAGTTTTAATATTGATCAAGTAGTTGCAAAAACTAGATTTGCGAACCCCATTTTTAGAAAGTCATTTTTAGAAAAAATGTGGCAAAAATTTGTCTCTAATGATGATATAATAGTCGCCAATTATTTAGCTGAAAGACATTTAATCCCCTTAGCTAATCAACAAAATGACACCAGCCTCGCTTTAAAATTAATACAATTTAAAAATCTATCAATCGGAAATTCTGCGCCCGATTTTATATTAGATGAAAGTAGTCTAAGAAAATTCAGCACATTGGATGTGGCAGAAAATTACATTTTGGTTTTTTGGAGTAGCGGATGTTCTCATTGCTTAAAAGAACTTCCCCAACTACACAGTTTGAGTCAGAAACTTAACAGTACAAAATACAAGGTAGTTGCTGTTGGCTTAGAAGAGGACTATACAAAGTGGTCAAGTGAAATTAAAAAATTTCCAAACTTCATCAATGCAATAAAATTCCAAAAATGGAATAACAAAGTGGTTAAAGATTACGCATTAACGAGTACTCCTACCTATTTTGTATTGGATCAAGACAAAAAATTTAAATTTAAACCAGAAGGGCTTAAAGATTTAAAAACGTATTTGAATGAGGAATAAATTTTAAAAGTGATAAAAAGCATTTTCAAAGTGCTCAATTTTTTCTTCTCTTTTATTTTTGATCACAGCAATAATATCAAATCGGACTTCTACATCTAAATTTTTAGAAATAATGTACTCATTTGCAGCTTTTACTAATAACTTAATTTTTGAAGGGCTAACAAAATCTTGAGGATTTCCAAAAAAATTACTATTTCTGGTTTTCACTTCCACCACTACGATAGTCTCTTTATTTTTTTGTGCAACAATATCAATTTCAGCTTTATCAAAGTAAAAATTTTGCTCTAAAATATCATAACCGTTTTTTGCCAAATAAGCTGCTGCCATCTTCTCCCCTTGTTTTCCTAATTCATTATGATAAGCCATGATTACAAATCGAAAGTTAAAATTGTTTCAGTTTTAGAAATTATTAATTCAGCTTTTCTTCCTAAAATTAACGCTCTATTATCTTTTATATGACCAGCGGGAAAATTAAAAACTATTGGGTAATTATAATCATCACAAATACTCAAAACAATTTCTTCAGTAGATTGACCAAATGAAATATCATTATCGTGCATTTGCGTCATCCCACCAATAATTAGCCCTTCTAATTGGTCAAGCATACCGTTTCGTTTTAGATTTTGAAGCATCCGATCAATGTGGTATAAATACTCATCTAAATCTTCAATAAACAAAATTTTCCCTTTTGTGGAAATAGAAGATGAACTTCCGCACAGTGAATATAAGATAGAAAGATTGCCTCCTACCAATACTCCTTTTGCATTTCCCGTAACATTAGATACTTCAGAAGGAATAGTAATATTGGTATTGTTCCCAAAAAGTGAATTTTTTAAAGATTGAACACAAGCTGCTGTTTTAGTTTCAATTGAAACCGGCATTTGGGCATGTAATGTTTCAAATCCTAATTGATGTAAATGAGAATGTAAGACCGTAACATCACTATAACCTATAATCCATTTTGGGTTGTTTTTAAAATTGCTAAAGTCCAACAAATCAATCATTCTAATCGTTCCATAGCCGCCTCGAGCACACCAAATTGCTTTTATTTTGGGATTGTCTAACATTTCTTGAAAATCGGACGCTCTTAAATTATCATTTCCTGCAAATTGATGTTCTTCCGCCTCAATAGAGGTTCCTATAACTACATTCAGCTTCCAATTCTTTAGTATAGCTAAGGCAGGAATTAATTCCTTTTTAGAGACCTTTCTAGCAGTAGAAACGATGGCAACTGCATCTCCTTTTTGTAAATAATTTGGGCGAATCATATTTCTTTATTACACCTTTAAAGTAATAAAAAAATACGCTTTCCCATTAATATTTAGTCATAGAATTAATTAATCACTCATTTTTAATTCATTAGGTCAACAAATATTAGAACTAAACAATCCTTCAAAACAAATTGATATTTCAAACTTATCTTCTAGTCTTTTATTTGTTCAAATTCAAACACAAGATGATTCTATTATTAAAAAGGTTTTAAAAGAATAATCACATTTTATTCTTTTAAAAATCACTTAGTACATCCATAAATAAAATCCTTATTTTTGCAGTTCAAAATTGAGTATGCAAAATTCACCAAAACGGCTTACCATAACGGCAGCGTTGCCTTATACTAACGGTCCAGTCCATATAGGACATTTAGCAGGCGTTTACGTTCCTGCAGATATTTATTCTCGTTTTCAACGATTACAAGGCAATGATGTAGCTTTTGTTTGTGGAAGCGATGAACATGGAGTCCCTATTACAATAAAGGCTAAAAAGGAAGGTATTACTCCACAACAAGTGGTAAATAAATACCATGCTATTATAAAAGAATCGTTTCAGGAGTTTGGGATTACCTTCGATAATTATTCGCGTACTTCTGCAAAAATACATCACGATACCGCTTCCGATTTTTTTAAAAAATTATACGAAGAGGGAAAATTTATAGAACAAACTACCGAGCAGTTTTACGATCAAGAAGCCAATCAGTTTTTAGCAGACCGATTTATTGTAGGTACTTGTCCAAAATGTGGTTTTGAAGAAAGTTATGGTGATCAATGCGAAAGTTGTGGAACTTCTCATAACGCAACCGATTTAATTAATCCAAAATCTTCTATTACTGGGAACACCCCTGCATTAAAAGAAACCAAACATTGGTTTTTACCTTTAGACCAATACGAACCTTGGCTTAAGAAATGGATTGTTGAAGGGCATAAAAAAGATTGGAAATCGAATGTTTATGGACAATGTAAATCCTGGATCGATGATGGTTTAAGACCTAGAGCAGTTACCCGAGATTTGGATTGGGGAATCCCAGTACCGGTAGAAGGTGCCGATGGAAAAGTATTATACGTATGGTTTGATGCTCCTATCGGTTACATTTCAGCAACTAAAGAATGGGCAGAAAAAGAAGGAAAAGATTGGGAACCTTATTGGAAGGATGAAGACACTAAAATGCTTCATTTTATCGGAAAAGATAATATTGTTTTTCATTGTATTATTTTTCCCAGTATGTTAAAGGCTGAAGGCTCGTATATCTTACCAGAGAATGTACCTGCCAACGAGTTTTTAAATCTGGAAGGCAATAAAATTTCAACCAGCAAAAACTGGGCGGTATGGTTGCATGAATACTTAGTCGATTTTCCAAATCAGCAAGATGTATTGCGTTATGTATTGACAGCGAATGCACCTGAAACAAAAGACAACGATTTTACATGGTCAGATTTTCAAGCTAGAAATAATAATGAATTAGTTGCCATCTTCGGAAACTTCATCAACCGCGTAGTGGTTTTAACCAATAAATATTACAACGGAAGTGTTCCAAAACCCGCTGATTTATCGGAAGTAGATATTAAAACTTTATCCGAATTAAAAGCCTATCCTAAAGTGATAGAAAGTTCGTTAGAGCGTTACCGATTTAGAGAGGCTCAAGCCGAGTTAATGAATGTAGCGCGTTTGGGTAATAAATACCTAGCAGATGAAGAACCTTGGAAAAAAGTTAAAACAGACGAAGAAAGAACAAAAACTATTATGTATATCTCACTTCAGATAGCAGCTGCATTGGCTGTTTTAAGCGAGCCGTTTTTACCGTTTACTTCAACTAAATTAAAGAATATGTTATGTTTTTCTGAACTTGATTCAGAATCCACTTGGAACGAGATTTCAAACAAAGATGTTTTAATCCCTCCAGCACATCAAATAGGAAAAGGCGATTTGCTTTTCAGTAAAATTGAAGACGTGCAAGTACAGCAACAATTAGACAAATTAGAAGCTACTAAAAAATCAAACGAAATGATGAATACAAGTCCAGAACCACAAAAAGACACCATCCAATTTGACGATTTTACCAAATTAGATATGCGAGTTGGTACTATTTTAGAAGCCGAAAAAATGGCGAAAACTAAAAAATTACTGATTCTAAAAGTGGATACCGGAATGGATATTCGTACCATTGTATCTGGTATAGCCGAAAGTTTTTCTCCAGAAGAAGTAGTCGGCAAAAAAGTAACGGTATTGGTCAACTTAGCTCCAAGAGCACTTAGGGGAGTTGATAGTGAAGGAATGATCTTAATGACGGAAACTCCCGATGGTAAATTGGTGTTTTTAAATCCCGAAGACGAGAAGGTTTTTAATGGAGCGTCTATTAGCTAAATAGCTCCCATTAAAATACAAGAATAGCCGGTTTCATTCGTTGTTTATAATCTTTTGGGTTAAGCTCTTTAATTATAAAAAAACTATTATTTTTGTCATTTATTCTTTTAACCTTATAAATTAGTATAGCATGCAACTGTACAATACGCTGAGCGCAAAAGAGAGAGCAACCATATTGGAAGAAGCGGGAGAAGACCGTTTAACCCTCTCTTTTTATAAATATGCTAAAATTGGCAATCCAGAACTATTTAGAAACCATCTATTTTTGGCTTGGG
>Ga0206123_10003440_pt1 | contig 13064 bp, 10 predicted proteins | sample Helgoland_Spring_2_FD_160086 | JGI IMG/M metagenome (GOLD analysis project Ga0206123, IMG submission 160086) | Pelagic subsurface seawater microbial communities from Kabeltonne, Helgoland, North Sea - Helgoland_Spring_Bloom_20160316_1 | ecosystem: Environmental > Aquatic > Marine > Epipelagic ... | reverse complement strand
ATACTTAACATCACTTCCAGCATTTTTGAAATCTCTTGTTTTCGACTTCCAGGTAAAATAGCAATAATGGGTCGTTGATCCAAGTTGTTTTCTTTTTTAAACAATTCTATATCTACTTGTGTTCTATTTGAAATTTCGTCAATTAATGGATGTCCAACAAAATGAACAGGGAACTGATGTTTGTCTTCATAAAAAGTTTTTTCAAATGGAAGTATTACAAACATTTGATCAACATCTCTTTTTATTGCCTTAATTCTACTTTCTTTCCAAGCCCATATTTGAGGAGAAATATAATAATGTGTTTTTATTCCTTTTTTCTTTGCCCATTTGGCAATTCGCATATTGAATCCTGGGTAGTCAATAAAAATAACTACATCTGGATTAAATTTAACAATATCATTTTTACAAAATGAAATGTTCTTAAAAATGGTTTTTAAATTAAATAAAACTTCAACAAATCCCATGAAAGCTAAGTCTTTGTAATGTTTTACTAAAACACCTCCAATTTTTGACATTAAATCACCTCCCCAATAGCGAATATTGGCGTCTTGATCTTCGCGAATGAGAGCCTTCATTAAATTTGCTCCGTGTAAATCACCTGACGCTTCTCCAGCAATGATATAATATTTCATAATTAATAAAACTTAGTAAAAAGTATAATTAGCGCACTTATAACAGTCGCAAATAAAACTCCCCTGGCCCTGTATATCTGATTTTTTTTTATGAAAATAAAAAAAACAAATAGATTTAATATGGCTCCTAATGCTATAATATTTCCAATAACACCTGTTTCAATTGCTTTATTGATAGTATCCTCTAGACTAAAAGTAGAGAAAAAATAAATATATAAATAGCTTCCTGCTACATTAGAAATGATTCCAATGATTAAACCAATAAGCACTTCTTTTTTTAAAGTTTCCAATTACTAATTTTTTTAATGACTTGATGCGCTGTTAAATCATATTGGGTAGGAGTAATAGATACATAACCATTTTCAAGAGCCCATTCGTCGGTGTCTTCTCCCGGATCGTTATTCACAAACTTTCCACTAAGCCAATAATATTCTCTGCCTAATGGATTAGTTCTTTTGTCGAATTGTTCTTCCCAAACACCATTCGCTTGTCTACATATTTTTATTCCTTTTAGTTTGGTGTTTGAAATTTTAGGAATATTTACATTTAAAACAACTCCTTTTGGCAATCCATTGTTCAAACATTCTGAAGTGATTCTTTTTACAAATTCCCTTGAATGTGTGAAATCTGCATCTAATGAATAGTCTAGTAATGAAAAACCAATAGCAGGTATACCTTGAGTTCCAGCCTCAACAGCTGCACTCATAGTTCCACTATAAATAACATTAATGGAAGAATTGCTGCCGTGATTTATCCCACTTACACATAAATCCGGTTTTCTTTTTAATATTTCATTGACAGCAATTTTCACACAATCAGCTGGGGTTCCGCTACAACTGTATTCAGATTGCGGTTCATTTTTATTGATAACAATAGGCTCGCAATAAAGTGTATTGTTGATAGTTATTGCGTGACCCATACCGCTTTGTGGAGAATCTGGAGCAACTACCACCACATCGCCAAAAATATTCATAATATCAATCAGAAAGCGAATGCCAGGAGCGTTAATCCCATCATCATTGGTGACTAGAATTAGAGGTTTATTTGAATTCATTATAAGATTTTACTTTAGCTAAAATACATAATAATTACTTCTGAATAGTTGTTTTAATACCTTAAGTATTGTTCCTATTGCTTTAACAAAAAATTAGTATCATTTCTGACTTAAAGGCAGTATATTTTATATAATTTAGTTGTTGATAAAAAATGAGTTATGAAAATTATGAAAAAGAATTTTAAAGTTTTACTTATTGCTGTTTTTGTGGCGATTGCTTCTTGTAGTTTTACTACCAAGAAGTTTGACAATCCAGAAAAAGATAAGTTACTCATAGACTTAATTACGTACGTCTTGGAAAAAGGACATTACAGTCCCAAGGATATGGATGACGATTTCTCAAGAAATATTTACAAAAATTTTATAGCTGCCATAGACCCATTAAAGCGTTATTTTTTAAATTCAGATATTGAGGAATTTAAACAGTATGAAACTGCTATTGATGATCAGATTAAAATAAAAGACGTCACTTTTTTTAAGCTAGTCTACACACGTTTGATTGATAGAATTGCCGAAATAGAAAAAATATATCCTCGGATTTTAGAACTGTCATTTGATTATAGTATTGATGAAGAATTGAATGTAGATTATGATAACATAACATATCCAAAAAATATAAAAGCACTTGAAAATCGCTGGAGAAAACAACTCAAATTCACTACTATTTCAAATTATTACGACCTAATCGAAGAAAACGGAACCAATCTCAATGAGAAATCTACAGAAGTAAAAAACGAAGACTACGAAGATCCTAAAAGTTTGAGTGAAATTGAAATAGAAGCAAGAGAAAATACAAAAAATTCCATGAGTGAATATTTTGATTTTGTAAATGATTTGGAGAGTAAAGATTATTTTGGAATATTTTTAAATACCATAGTTGAAGAATTTGATCCTCACACTAACTATTTTGCTCCCTCTGATAGAGACCGTTTTGAGTTACAAATGTCAGGTAAATTAGAAGGGATAGGAGCAAGATTACAAAAGAAAAATGATTATATAAAAATTGTAGAAGTGATATCAGGTGGTCCGGCGTGGCGTGGCGAACACGTGGAAGTAGGTGATATGATTATGAAGGTGAAACAAGAAAGTGAAAAAGAAGCAGTAAGTGTTGTAGGTATGCGCTTGAACGATGCTGTAAAGTTAATTAAAGGGCCAAAAGGGACTAAGGTAATATTAACTATTAAGCGTGTAGATGGAAGTATCGAAGAAGAAATAATTACCAGAGATGTAGTAGAATTAGAAGAAACCTATGCAAAATCGACCCTTATCAAAAAGAATGATAAAAACTATGGATTGATTGATTTGCGGCAATTTTATTTTGATATGCAGAATTATAAAGACCGAAATGCCGCAAGTGATGTAAAAAAAGAAATTATAAGATTGAAAAAAGAAGGAATGGAAGGTCTTATTATTGATTTACGTGGAAATGGCGGTGGTTCTCTAAGAACAGCGGTTGATATGGCTGGGCTTTTCATCAAAGAAGGTCCAATTGTCCAAGTAGCTTCTTCGGGTAGTAAAAAAGAAGTGTTAAACGATAATGATAACGAAATTGTCTGGAATGGTCCATTGGTAATATTAGTAAATGAGCTTTCAGCTTCAGCTTCAGAAATTTTAGCAGCTGCAATGCAGGATTACAAAAGAGCTATAGTTGTTGGGTCTAAGCAATCTTACGGTAAAGGAACGGTTCAAAATTTATTAGATTTAAATCAATGGCTTCGCAACAATGAAATGGGTGACATGGGCTCTTTAAAACTAACAACTCAAAAATTTTATAGAGTTAATGGAGGTTCAACACAACTAGAAGGAGTTAAAAGTGATGTAGTCATGGCAGATCGTTACAGTTATATAGATATTGGAGAAAAAGATTATGACAATCCCTTGCCCTACGATAAAATCGAGCCTGCAAATTATGAAGTTTGGAATGGAAACATAGATTACGAGAAAACAATTAACAGAAGTGTTGAGCGAATTACTAAAAGCCACCAACTAAAATTAATTGATGAGAATGCACAATGGATAAAAAATCGTCGCGATGTTACTACCGTTAACTTAAATTATAAATCCTATAAAAAAGATATAGAAAGCAGAATCGATGAAACTAAAAAATTTGATTCAATAGATAATTATGATAATAAATTAATTTATGAATCTTTACCTTTTGAAATTGAACTCATGAAACAAGATTCAACTCTTTTTGAAAAAAGAAAACGATGGCATAAAAGCCTAGGTAACGACATTTACATAGAAGAAGGTATTAATATATTACAAGATCTAAAGTCAACCAATAATAACGGTAAACTAGCTAATGTTAGAGATTAACTTAATAATTTTATGATTAAATTAGCATGTGAAAAACTCCTCAACATCACTAACAAAATTAACGCTGCAAAAGTTTAGAAGAAATTCATGGGGCGTTTTTAGTTTTATCTTTTTATGTGCCTGTGTATGCCTTGCTTTGTTTGCCTATGTTTTAGCTCCTGATAATTCTAAAAATGCCAATCAAATGCATTTATCAATTCACTCGAAATCTCCTGGATTTAAGGTGAAAATGCTAAAAATACCTTATGCTGAAGATGAACAAAATTCTTTCTCAGAATTTTTTACCGGAAAAAAAAATACTGCTCTAGAAATTCCTATTTCTGATTATATAATTCAGGATGATTTACTTCAAATTACAGAATATAATGACGAAGGAATAGATGGGATTATAAAAGATTACCCTAGTTCGTTGTTTTTTAAAGCAGATGATATTAATAAAGTTCCCGAGTTATATATTACGGAAAAATCCTTTTTACTAGGAACTGACAAATATGGTAGAGACCTGTTAAGTCGGATGCTTATAGGAATTCGTATTTCATTAGCTATTGGATTTGTATCGGTCTTTATTTCACTGATTATTGGGATATCTATGGGTGCTATTGCTGGTTATTTTGGAGGTAAAGTTGATGCAGTCATTATGTGGGTTATAAATGTTACATGGTCCATACCTACTCTTTTATTAGTTATCGCAATTACATTGGCTTTAGGTAAAGGTTTTTGGCAAGTCTTTATAGCGGTTGGATTGACTATGTGGGTAGAGGTCGCACGTGTTGTTAGAGGTCAAGTAATGAGCGTAAAACAAATGCAATATGTAAACGCCGCAAAAGCACTAGGATTTAATAATTTTCGAATTATAACAAAACATATTTTACCAAATAGTATGGCTCCTGTAATCATTATTTCGGCAGCAAACTTTGCTGCAGCCATATTAATAGAAAGCGGCCTAAGTTTCCTTGGAATTGGAGCTCAACCACCAATGCCTAGTTGGGGCGGTATTATTAAGGATCATTATTCTTATATAATCCTCGGGAAACCTTATTTAGCTATTATTCCTGGTCTAGCAATAATGAGTTTGGTGACTGCTTTTATGTTAATAGGCAATGCTTTAAGAGATGCTCTTGATGTTAAAAATTAATTTAACAGATACTTTAATGATTAATATAATTTGATGCGTCTAGCCTGATAAATATAAAAAGTAATATTGTAAAGCCCCAAAGTCCGGAGCCACCATAGCTAAAAAATGGTAATGGGATACCAATGGTTGGTAATAACCCTGAAACCATTCCAATATTTATAAAAAAATGAAAAAATAATATTGACGCTACGCTGTACCCGTAAATTCTACTGAATTGTGATTTCTGTCTCTCTGATAAAATTAGTAAGCGTATGATTAAGAATAAAAAAAGGACTACAACTCCCATGCTTCCTAAAAAGCCCCATTCTTCTCCTACGGTACTAAAAATATAATCTGTATCCTGTTCCGGCACAAATTTACCTTTAGTTTGTGTTCCTTGTAGCCAACCTTTTCCGGTCCACCCACCACTACCAATCGCAATTTCACTTTGATTAGTATTATATCCGATACTTTTGGTGTCAACTTGTTTTCCTAAAACAATATTAAAACGATCTCTATGTCTTTGTTCTAGAACGTTATCAAAGATAAAATTAACAGAAATTGAAAAACCAATACAAGCAATTGCTAAAATTCCATACTTAAATATGGATTTTTTTTTAGTTTTAAAAATTATAATTCCTGCAATTAATAATATTAAAAGGGAAACCCAGACCGTCCCAAGCGATAATGTAGCAACAAATAAAGCAGCTACAATAAAACCAAATAATAAATACATTACATGTAGTCCTTCTCTGTATAATGGAAAAATTAATGCTAAATAAACCAGTGCGCTTCCAGGATCCGGTTGAGGTATTATTAAAATAGCTGGTAAAATAATGATAATTAAAGATTTTATTTGATCTTCATACGTTAATAGATCAATTTGAATATCACTCACGTATTTTGCCAATGCAAGTGAAGTAGCAACTTTAGCAAATTCACTAGGTTGAATTGTAAATCCACCAACAGCGTACCAGGAGGTAGCACCATTAATATTTTTACCAAAAAGAAATAATCCAAGAAGTGAAAAGAGTGCTATGAGATATATAATACTTGAAAATCTTTCATAAAATTTTGCTTCAATAGCGAGTATAAAAATAATTAATAGCACACTCAGACAAATAAACATTAATTGTTTTGTATACACCTGTTTTACATCAAAAAAACTTGTAGAGGCTTCATTAAATGATGCAGAATATATGTTAATCCAACCAATAGCAACTAAAGCTATATATATAAATATAGTAACCCAGTCATATTTTGAACCTTTAGTTTTAAGCATTAATAATTAATTTTAAAAGGTTTTCCTGAATAAGGTTTTTCATATTCTTCCATAAGACTTCCATTAAGAATGAAATTTTCCATATCTGTTCTAGTTATTTCTCCTTTTAAATATTTTTCAATCATTAGTCCAGCTATTCTTCCTGCCCATCTTGAACCCCAGTAACCGTTTTCAATAATTACTGCTATGGCAATTTCAGGGTTTTCTTTTGGTGCAAAAGCAACAAAAATAGAATGATCCGTTAGCTGAACTCGCTTTCCATCAATCTTTGTATAATTTTCTGCAGTTCCTGTTTTTCCACAAATTTCGATACCCGGTATTTGTATGTTTTTTGCGGTCCCTTCATTGTAAACTTCAAACATTCCCTCAATAACCGCATCAAAGTGTTTTTTTTCAATTGTCGTTTTATACCGTTTGGTATATTTTAAAGGAATAGAATCGATAGTGTTAATATTCTTGATAATGTGTGGCTTGTAATACCATCCCCTATTCGCGATAGCAGCAGTAAAATTTACCATTTGCATAGGAGTAAGTATTACTTCTCCTTGACCAATAGCATTTGAAATAGTAGCACTCGCGTACCATTTGTATTTAGGATATTGATACCACCTGTTGTAAAATTCTGATGATGGTATTAATCCTTTTTTTCCTGGAGGTAAATCATACCCGATATAGTTATCTAATCCAAAGCTCGTTAAATGTCTTTTCCAATTATCAATACCCTCCTGAGGTGTCGAAAATTTCTCTAAAGTTCTTTTATAGATTTTACAGAAATAAGTGTTACAAGAATTTGCTAAACCTTCAGACATATTTAATGGTGTTTTGTGAAGATGACATCCAAGTTTTTTCTTTCCGCCATAATTGTAGCTGCCCTGACAAATTAACTTTTCATCTTTATGAACAATGCCTTCTTGCATTCCAATCAAAGCAGTAAGAGCCTTAAAAGGAGATCCTGGAGGGTATTCTCCCTGTAATACTCTATCAAATAAAGGTCTTGAAATAGTGTCGTACCATAATTTTGTAAAGTTTTTTGAACGCTCTCTGCCAACTAATAATTTTGGATCATAGTTAGGAGCAGAAATTAAAGCTAATATCTCACCTGTCGAAGGTTCTAGTGCTACAATCCCACCTCGTTTATTGACCAATAACTTCTCTCCATATTCCTGAAGTTTCGAGTCTATGGTAAGTGTAATATCTTTTCCATTGACTGGTATTGTATCAAAAACTCCTTCTTGATAAGAACCAATTTCTCTATTAAAACGATCCATTTGAAAATGCTTTACACCTTTTTTTCCTCTTAGGACATCTTCATATTCCATTTCTACACCAGCTTTACCAATTAGATCTCCCATTTGATAATACGGTTTTTTTTCTATTATGGTTTTATTAACTTCTGCGATGTATCCAAATACATTTGCAGAATTTGAGACTTGATAGTCTCTCAAGGATCTTTTTTGTATGTAAAAACCCTTATATTTCCACATTTTTTCTGAAAGGTAGGCGTATTCGTCTTTCGTAAATTGTGATACTACTACAGAGGGTAATCTCGGAGAATAAATTTTTGCTTTTTTTAGAATATTATTATATTTCTCTTCAGTTATTTTCAATAATTCACAGAACTCATTTATTGATTCAGAACTAAGTGAGTCTATATTTTTTGGAATCACCATAACATCATAAGACGGTTGATTAGAAACTAATAGTTCTCCATTTCGATCAAATATAAACCCACGTTGAGGGTAGTCAAATACTTTTTTTACAGCATTATTTTGAGATGATATTTGTGAGGATGTATCTAAAACTTGAAGGTAAAAAAGTCTAGCGGAGATTATTAATCCGGTAATAATAACCAGGAAGAAGAATAAATATTTTCTCAATTTATTTTTTACTAAATAAGGTGATAGTACACAAAATTATAACAATGCTAAAGATACTCGAAAATAAAATTGAATTTAAAAATAATAAAAAATGATTTATATTAAATATTTCTAGAGCAAACATTATAAAATGATGAAGAAATACCATAGACCCCACATAAATAGTCTGTTTTAGATAATCTTCACTACTAATTTTAATGGTATTGTATTCATAGCTTATACCGAATGAATATTTTAAAATTACAGGACGAATAAAAGCAATAAAGACTGAAGCGGCTGCATGAATACCTCCAGAGTCACTAAAAAAATCGATGAATAATCCTAATAAGAAACTTAAAAAAATGAGTAAACTTTTGTTAGCTGTAAATGGATAAATAATAATAAATAGAATATATAAATAAGGATTAATGTAGCCAAAAAGATTAATTTGATTTAAAATAAGTACTTGCACTAAAATGAGCAGAAAAAAGCGAGTAGTATTTATAAAAATTAAATTATTTAACATCCTCGTTTTCTTTTTCTAAGTTGATTATCTCATTTGTATCTATATTACTAATAATGTGTATATGTTCAAGATTTGTCATATCGTTAAACAATTTTATATTCAAATATTTTGAATTTTTATCTTGAGTCAGCGTAAAGTCTTTAATTTCACCAATCAATATTCCTTCGGGAAAAATTGTTGATTTTCCTCCTGTAACTATGGTGTCACCAATTTTGACAGGAGCTAACCTGGGAATGTCTATTAATTGTACAATACTTGGGTCAACTGTATTCCAAATTAATGAACCAAAATGTTTTGAGTTCTTAAGTTTCGCATTTATTTGGCTGTTAGTATTTAAAATTGATTGAACAGTAGCATATTTTCTAGAGATATTATCTATTATTCCAACGATACCTTTTGATGTAACAACTCCCATGTCTGTTTTTAAACTATCATTTATTCCCTTATTTATAGTGAGTTTATTTTTAGTTTTTGAATAAGAATTATTAATCACTTTTGCATGAGAAAAATAATATTTCGAATATATGAAAGCTGTATCAATATTATAATTAGTGATTTTATCTCTATAAGATTCTAATTTTCTTTTAATTCTGTTATTCTCTTCTAATAAAATTATATTTTCTTTTTTTAAACTAAAATAACTAGTTATTGAGCTTTTCATAGAATAAATAGTACCACTTATATAATTAGAAGAGTTTATAAATTTATTTTTATGATAAGAATGGGTCTGTATTGTTAGAAAAATAGAAAATAAAAATAAGAGTGTAAATAGCAGAAAATTTTTGTTTCGTATAAAAAAATATAGAATCTGCTGCATAAGATGTTCTAATCACTGGTAAATAACAATCGCCGTTAGTTATTTAATTAATACACTTTTATATTTTGATAAGTTTTTAAGACAAATTCCAGTACCACGAACTACTGCTCTTAAAGGATCTTCAGCTATATAAACAGGTAAATCTGTTTTTTGTGATAGTCTTTTATCCAATCCTCTTAACATAGAGCCACCTCCTGCTAAATAGATTCCAGTGTTATAAATATCTGCAGCGAGCTCAGGAGGTGTCCTAGATAAAGTTTCCATTACAGAGTCTTCGATTCTTAAAATAGATTTATCTAATGCTTTTGCAATTTCTCTGTATGAAGTTTGAACCTGTTTAGGTTTTCCAGTTAATAAATCTCGTCCTTGTACTGCTAAATCTTCAGGTGGTAAATCCAAATCCTCAGTAGCAGCGCCAATTTGTATCTTAATATTTTCTGCAGTTCTTTCACCCACATAAAGATTATGTTGAGTTCTCATATAGTAAATTATATCGTTGGTAAAGACATCGCCAGCAATTTTCACAGATTTATCACAGACAATTCCTCCTAAGGCAATCACTGCAATTTCAGTAGTCCCGCCACCGATATCAACTATCATATTTCCTTTAGGCTGCATGGTATCAACTCCAATACCGATAGCTGCTGCCATTGGTTCGTGTATAAGGTAAACTTCTTTTCCATTAACTCTTTCTGCACTTTCTTTAACGGCACGCATTTCTACGGCAGTAATTCCACTTGGAATACATATAACCATACGTAGGGAAGGAGTGATCCATTTCTTTTTAAGAGCAGGAATGTCTTTGATGAACATATTTATCATTTGTTCGCTGGCGTCAAAATCTGCAATTACCCCGTCTTTTAAAGGTCTTATGGTCTCAATATTATTATGGGTTTTACCTTGCATTAAATTGGCTTCTGTTCCTACAGCAATTATTTTTCGTGTGGTTCGATCTCTAGCAACTATAGATGGTGCATCAACCACTACCTTGTCATTGTGAATAATTAGTGTATTGGCAGTTCCTAAATCTATTGCTATCTCTTCGGTTAAGAAGTCAAAAAATCCCATATATTATTTTAGATTTTGAAAATTAAACGTGTCATTACAAATGTAATAAAAATTAATGCTTAAAATGACGTACTCCGCTAAATACCATTGTCATAGAATTATCATTGCAATAATCGATACTCAACTCGTCTTTAATGGACCCGCCTGGCTGTATTACAGAGGTTATACCAGCTTTATCTGCAATTTCTACACAGTCCGGAAATGGAAAAAAGGCATCACTTGCCATAACAGCTCCGTTTAAATCAAATCCAAATGAAGTTGCTTTATTGATAGCTTGTTTTAAAGCGTCTACTCTTGAAGTTTGACCAGTTCCACTAGCGCACAACTGGTTCCCCTTTACCAAAACGATCGTATTTGATTTAGTATTCTTACAAATCTTAGAAGCAAACATTAAGTCTTCTAGTTCATTTGAACTTGGCTTATTATTAGTAACGTAGGTTAAATTCTCAATTCGATCCGTCAGATGATCTTTATCTTGGACTAAAGTCCCATTCAAACATGTTCTTACTATTGCCTTAGGCAATTCTATATTTTTTTGAATTAAAATAATTCGATTCTTTTTCCCTTTTAAAACTTCTAACGCTTCTTTTGAAAATGATGGAGCAATAACAACTTCACAAAATAATTTATGAATTTCCTCAGCAGTTGGGTGATCAATTTCAGTGTTACATATAAGAATTCCTCCAAATGCTGAAACAGGGTCTCCAGCTAAAGCATCGTTGTATGATTCAAGAACAGTATTTCTTTGTGCAATGCCACAAGCATTGTTATGTTTTAAAATTGCAAATGTTGGAGCCTCTCCAGTAAATTCAGCCATTAAATTTACCGCAGCATCAACATCTAGTAAATTATTATAACTTAATTCTTTACCATGTAATTTATCAAAAATTGCTTCAAAATTTCCATAAAAAAATCCTTTTTGGTGTGGGTTCTCCCCATACCTTAATGTATTCCCTTTTGGTTCACTAATTTTTAAAGTAGCAATTTCTTGGTTTTTATTAAAATAATTGAAAATAGCGGTATCATAATGAGAAGATATATTAAAGGCCTTTGCTGCAAATCTCTTTCTATCTGCTAACGATACTATTCCATTATTAGTAGTTAATACACTTAATAACTCTCCATAATCTTCCATAGAAGAAATACACAAAGTATCAGCGTAATTTTTTGCAGCTGCCCTGATTAAAGAAATTCCGCCAATATCTATTTTTTCAATGATTGCTGTCTCTTCAGCTCCTGAAGCCACTGTTTTTTCAAAAGGATATAAGTCGACCACAATTAAATCTAATTGAGGGATATTATAGGTTTCCATTTCCGAAACGTCATTTTCGTTGTGTTGTCTATTTAAAATTCCTCCAAAAACTTTTGGATGCAATGTTTTTACTCTTCCTCCGAGAATTGACGGATAATCAGTCACTTCTTCTACAGGTATAACATCAATTCCTAAGTCGTTGATAAATTTTTGAGTACCTCCTGTTGAATAAATTTTAACGTCCAACTCGTCAAGCTTTTTGACTATTGGTTCAAGGCCCTCCTTATGGAATACAGAAATTAAAGCGGAGTCTATTTTTTTATTTTTCATAAGGAGATTGGTTTTTTTAGTCTTTAAATCAGGCTTATGCAAAAGTACATAATTACCTCTTAAAATTGTAACATATGTTTATAGAAAACGTCCTATATTAGTGAAACTTTTTTGTGTTAAAAAAAACATTAATTTTTCACTTAAATAGTAAATAAAAAAACCTTTGATTTAAATTTTATAATGATAATATATTTACGAGTTTTAAGGGAAAGTTTTAATTTTGCAATTAATGCGCTTACAACAAATAAGCTAAGGACATTTTTGTCATTACTGGGGGTAACCATCGGGATTTTCTCAATTATTGCAGTCTTAGCTGCTGTAGATTCACTTAAAAACGAGATAAATGATAGTATAAGTTCTTTAGATAACAGTACTATTATTATCATGCGATTTAATTTTGGTCCCTCTGATGTGCCTCGATGGAAAAGTGAACAATTTCCAGATGTTTCGTACGAGGAATACCAATACATAAAAAGAAATGTACCAAATACCAAAGCGGTCTCGTTTACCTTAAATGTTCCTAGAACAGCTATTAAATATGAAGAAAATTCTATTTCAAATGTTGATGTGGGAGCAATCACACATGAGTATTACGATATAGAATCTCTTCAAATCGCTGAGGGGCGTTTTTTTAACGAAGCAGAATCAAACAGTGGGACTCCTGTTATTGTTTTGGGAGATGAAATTGCAAAAACTTTGTTTTCCTCTTCAAGCCCTTTAGGAAAAAAAATACGATTGTATGGTCGAAAATTTACGGTGATAGGAGTTCTCAAAAAAGAAGGCTCCGGATTATTTGGAGAATCTAAAGACACGA
>Ga0206123_10003429_pt1 | contig 13080 bp, 12 predicted proteins | sample Helgoland_Spring_2_FD_160086 | JGI IMG/M metagenome (GOLD analysis project Ga0206123, IMG submission 160086) | Pelagic subsurface seawater microbial communities from Kabeltonne, Helgoland, North Sea - Helgoland_Spring_Bloom_20160316_1 | ecosystem: Environmental > Aquatic > Marine > Epipelagic ... | reverse complement strand
GGTGACATAACCGCAGTAACCGCGGGCACTGGTTTAAGTGGAGGAGGAGCGTCAGGTGATGTAACTTTAAATGTTGAAGCCGCCCAATCTGGCATAACATCATTAGGAACATTAACTGGTCTTGAAGTCCTCCAACCAAATACTTCTGCTAGTTTATTAGTAGGTGAATACAATGTTGGATTTGACATAGCTGGGGTTGATACCTTCCAAATTACAGGTTCAGGACTTATAATTTCCGGAACTGGAATGGATCAAAATCACCATAACATGTTAAAGATTGGTGATGTAGAATTAATAGATTTAAATACAGTGGGTTCTGTTAATGAATTTTTAATTCATAATGTTAATTCCTTTAAAATTACAAGTGGTAGTGATGGAGGAGATATAGCAAATGACGATGGTAGATTACTTGAACATAATGGTACTGATTTTAAAATATATAGAAATAATGAGGCCGTAATAACCTCTGATACAAGTGGTAATGTTACTTTTGATGGTAATAATATATCATTTGTACCTACAGGAGATACACTTTTTAAAGCATTGAATGCTACCCCTAACTCTAATGGCCACCTTATATATACTACTGCAAACCCAAGCTCAAGTCCCCAAACTGCAAAATCAACAGCACTTAATACTTTATTCCCTTACTTAGGTGGTGCCATAACAGCATCTGATGTTAGTGCAAGTGGTACTGGTTACTTTAACGCAATAAGAATGCCCCAAGATGGTGGGTCACTTACATCGAAATTATATTTTGGCTCTTCCCTAAGTGGGGATAGTGGTTATTTATATGATGATGGTGATAATTTACGTCTAGGGTACAATGATAGTGACATTTTATCAATCCATGATGTTACTCCCCATGTTTCAGTTACTGGGAACCTTCAAGTCTTTGGTGGTGGTGGGGGTAACATAACGGCTTCAGGTGACATAAGTGCTAGTGGAACATTTATATCAAATGGAGTTACTGTAGATGCAACAGGATTTGGTGCCTCTGATAATGCACTTCAAGTTGTAAATTCATCAGGCACTCCAATTTTTGAAGTTGAAGGTACAGGAGATGTAACAGCTAACCAGTCTGGACGCGTTGCCGCTTTTAATATAGTAAGAGTAGCTGCAGGCGCTCAATCTGCACCTAGTATAGCATTTAGTAGTGATACTAACACAGGAATTTATGCTCCCTCCTCAGACCAACTTAATATCCAAGCAGGAGGTGGTACAGTTGAATTATATGTTAATACTAGTGGAGTAACCGTAAACAATGGAACATTTGCTATTCCAGGATTTAGCGATGTTTCAGCATCATTAGCGGCAGCTGGTGGTGGAGCTGCTGCTACAACTTATAGAACTATAATTGAAAGCAGCTGTTTCTTTGGTCAGAATACTTTAAGATATTTACCATTTAATAGTTTATCAGAACAAAGTGGTTTTAACTACTTATCAATAACACCAGCAGCCGCTGATGGTAAATTAGTTTCTATTACAATGTGGCCTCAATCATCAGGGGGATCTACAGTAGTAGGTTTACATATTAACAGTAATGCAACGGCTGCTACTACAGACACCCAAACTATAACGGCAGGTACTCCATTAACATTTACATTTAGTAGTAACAACACATTCTCACAAAATGATGAATTATCTTTTAGTGTAAACCCAACTAATAGTATAAATGGAATAGCTGCCCAAATAGTCTTAGAATACGATTTATAATAAATAACAATGGCATTAGACAGTAAAAAAACCCCAAGAAGACTTATAAAAGGTCGTACGGATAACTTATTAGATTCAACATCAGATACTAATGCAAGCTCTAGTATGGCAGCAGATATTTTCTCCCAAGATCCTACTTACGTAGATGGTACTATAACTCCTATAATGTACCATATAGATTTAGTACAAGAAGATATTGATGAATTAAGAAGATTTCTTACGGGATCTATGGAAATTCCTTCAGGTTTAGGAGATGCCTCAAGCGCTGGTGATGTAGGTTTGGGTGCTGAAGTTATTGATCTTGGAGGAACTAGTAATTTACTTCAAGGTAGAGTATTTTATAAAACTACTACTAGTTGGGGCGCCGCTAATGCTACTTCTGCGGGGTTAGCAGCTTATGGATTTTTAGGAGTATCAAAAGGAGGTAACATGGTTGATGGATTTGTTATAAGAGGAATAGTATATATAGCTACAGATCCTGGGGGTAGTATAGGAGATTTAGTCTATTTATCAACAACTAATAATACATTAACAACAACTGCTCCTTCAGCAAATGGAAATGTAGTTAGAGTAGTAGGTCACAAAGTAGGAACTAATTTAGTTTATTTTAATCCTAGTACAAACTGGGTAGAATTAACAGTATAATGGCTATAAGTAAAGTTTCAGGAGTATTATGGGCTAATGTAGCCAAATATGGAGGAGTATCTAAAGCTAATATAGCTAATTTAGTAGGACAATCTGCACCTTCATCGGGTGGTGGTCCTGCTTGGTCTTCTACATTATATCAATTTGAAGATCAAACCAGAGCTAACAGCTCTAACCTTAATAGCTTTTGGACCCCCAGTGGAACAGCAGCTAGTTGGGTAAATGGTCCAAATGCAGTAAATGGCACTTATTGGGGCCGTGTTTCTAATAAAAGTGTTACAGGATGGAATACAGAACAAGATGGTACAGGTTCAGGAGGAACAGGTCCTGCAGGTGGTGTTACTATTCCTAGTGGGGCTCACTCAACTGCTAATAGCACAGATATGTATTTATATACTGAAGTTTCAAGCCAAGGAAGGAATTATTGTTTTGTAACTAGAACACCTGGATTCAACTTTAGCACCTCAATGGGTGATACTAGTAGAAATCTAGACTTAAAATTTTGGGTACATGCCTATGGTAGTGATATAGGGGATTTATACGCTTATATAGATGATACTTCTACTTCTAATCACTCAAATGCTACTGAGCTTGCAGCATACGAAAGTTTTTCGGGATTTACTAGTAACTCATCAGTATGGCAGCAAAAAACCATTAGTTTAAATAATTATAGAACAGTAAATTCATCCCATTATATCTATTTTGTGTCTCAAAATGCAACAAGGTTTAGAGGCGACTTAGCAATTGATGGAATCCAAATTGTAGAATCATGAGAGTAAAATATATTTGTGAAACACACGGTTATATAGTGTATAATTCCTCAAGCGGTGAATTTATAGCTACATCTTCTATTTTAGATCCACACCTTCCCTCTGATGACCCTGAAGTGGGTGATTTTGAATTTGGTACTTGGGATACTGGAAGTCTTCTTTATACACCAGACTAAAATAATTTGGAGTTTCTAAATTTATTACATACGTATATCTAAATAATAAAAAATTAAAGTTATGGCTGTTAAAAAATCAAAAACTTCAAAACTTGCAACTGAAGAAGTTGTAGAACTTAATGAACTTCGTACTAAAACAAGTGAACTTACTTTCCAAAGAGGACAAATGGGTATTGCTGAAGACAATATTAAAAGGCAATTAAATCAACTTGCTGAGCAATTTAATGAATTATATACTAAAGAAAATGAAATTTCATCAAAATTGTTCGAAAAATATGGTAAAGGTTCTGTTAATTTAGAAGAGGGTACTTTTACGGTTGAAGAATAATTCTTTTATTAAGGTTTAATATTTTTCTAGATATTTATTATTAGCTTTCACTTTGTTCATGTTTTGACAAAGGAACCCATATTTATATACAACACAAATAATCTAGAAGATAATGGCCGAACAAATAGTATCACCGGGAGTATTTCAAAGAGAAACCGACCAGTCATTTATAACACCTGCTCCCGTAGAAGTAGGTGCTGCAATCGTTGGTCCAACAGTAAAAGGACCCATTGAACAACCAACTGTAGTCACTTCATTTGCTGACTATAAAGACAAATTTGGAACAACCTTTGTTTCTGGTTCTGATAATTTAGAATTTTTTACTTCTATTGCAGTACAAAAGTATTTTGCTAATGGAGGTAATAGCATGTTAGTTACTAGAGTAGTTTCAGGTTCTGGAACTGCATGGGAATATGCAACAAGTACGAACATAAGTTCAAATCAAGGGGCATCTTCAGGATTTGCTAGTGGCTCATTAGTATTTGATAATAATTTCTTCCAAGACGAAGGAGATGAATTACAAGTAACTGTTGGCAGTACTGAATTTAGATTCATTGCTTCAGACCCCAATGAAATTCCTGCAGATAACTCACCTTTATTCTTTGTTTCTACTGGTTCAAATAATGCAACATCAATTGATAACTTAGTATCTAAAATAGGAACTGCAAATTCTTTAGGAGCAGGTATAACTGTTAATGATGGTACTACATTCTTAGGTATTTCTGCTTCTAATGCAGGTACTGTAGGTAATTTAATTACTATAGAAACTGGTTCTGGTGGTAGTATTTCAACAGATGTATTAACCTTATCAGGTGGTACTGATGGTGTAGGAAATATAACATTTACTTTAAAAACTTTAGGTGAAGGTATTGTTCTTAATAACTCAACAGGTGCTACAGATGCTGGTGCTCAATATTCAGATGGATCATTACAATCAGGATCTAAAGATAACTTAAGATATGAAATTAGTGGGGTAAACACCAATACAGGAACATTTAATGTTTCTATTAGAAGGGGTGATGATAACACTAACAACAAAATTATTTTAGAAACATTTATAGGATGTAGTTTAGACCCTAAATCAGATAACTATATAGCAAAAGTAATTGGTGATCAATACACTTCAGCAACTGAATATGAAGGCCAAACTGTTGTTAGAGTTAACGGTGATTATCCAAATAGATCTAGATTTGTAAGAGTATCATCTGTAACTCTACAAACACCTGATTATTTGCGTGTAGATGGAGAAGTCGGATCCGACTCTAATGGAGTATCTTACTCACAACGTTTACCAAATGTACAAAGTGGTTCTTTCCAGGGTGCTACAGGTACTAATATCCCTGCGAGTGAAGCATTATTAACTTTTGAAAATATTTCTGAAGTGAATTCTCAAGGATTAGTAGCTAGTGATTACACAACAACTTTAAATATCCTTAAAAACGCAGACGAATACAGATTTGCTACTATTACTATCCCTGGAATGTATGATCAGAACTATGCAAGTGCTGTAGCTTCATGTATTGAATTATGTGAAGGAAGAGGAGACACATTCTTTATTACAGATTTAGTAGCTTACAATGCTTCTATAAGTGATGTAACAACAGAATCAGGAACTTTAAATACTAATTTTGCTGGTACTTACTGGCCTTGGGTTCAAGTTCCATCTACTGAATTAAGTAGAAACGTTTGGGTTCCTGCTTCAACAGTAATGCAGGGTGTATATGCAGCAAATGACAGAATAGCAGCTCCATGGTTTGCACCAGCAGGCTTAAATAGAGGTGGATTACCTGTAGTAAGAACTGAATTTAAACTAACCCAAGCATTAAGAGATACTTTATATGATAATAGAGTAAACCCACTTGCAACTTTCCCTAAAGTTGGACCTGTTGCTTATGGGCAAAAAACATTACAGAAAAAAGCAAGTGCTTTAGATCGTATTAATGTTAGAAGATTATTAATTTCCCTTAAAAACTTTATAGGTGACACTTCTAAAAATTTAGTATTTGAACAAAATACAACTGTAACAAGAAATAAATTCTTAAACGCAGTTAACCCATTTTTAGAATCAGTACAGCAGAGACAAGGTTTATATGCCTTTAGAGTTGTTATGGATGAAACTAATAACACCGCTGAAGCAATTGATAGAAACCAATTAGTTGGTCAGATATTTATCCAACCCACTAAAACTGCTGAATTTATAGTCTTAGACTACACTATCCAACCAACAGGTGCAACATTTAACGACTAAAAATTTAGCTTTAATATATTTATAACAAAACAACACGACAATGGCAATATTAAGTTCAGCAGATATGTTCTATACAGCTTACGAACCTAAGCTGCAAAATAGATTTATATTTTACATCGATGGTATACCCGCTTATCTCATTAAAACCGCAGATAAACCAAAGTATACCGCAGAAGAAGTGGTTCTCGACCATATCAATGTAAAAAGAAAAGTAAAGGGTAAATCCGATTGGTCTCCAATTACTTGTACATTATACGATCCTGTAACACCTTCAGGAGCACAAGCAGTGATGGAATGGGTTCGTTTACATCACGAGTCAGTAACTGGTAGAGATGGATATTCTGATTTTTATAAAAAAGATATTAGATTTAATACTTTAGGACCTGTTGGTGATGTTGTTGAAGAATGGATCTGTAAGGGTGCTTATGTTACTAATGCAGAATTTGGATCAGGTGACTGGACTTCATCTACCCCAATGGAAATAAGCTTAACAATTGCTATGGATTATGCAATCTTAAATTACTAAGATTTTTAACATAAATAAATTAAGAGGTGCGCAAGCACCTCTTTTTTTTACATATGTATATGCAAACATATAATAAGTTATAATATGGAAGAAAATAAATCAATGTTTCCAACCGAGGAAGTAACATTACCCTCAAAAGGATTAATTTATCCCCAAGATAATCCATTAGCTAAAGGTACACTCGAAATGAAGTACATGACTGCTAAAGAAGAAGACATTTTAACTAATGAAAGTTACATTAAAAATGGTACTGTAATTGATAAATTATTACAATCTTTAATTGTTACACCAATTAACTATAATGATTTAATAGTAGGTGATAAAAACGCAATTATGATCGCAGCTCGTGTTTTAGGTTATGGTAAAGATTACACCTTTACTTTAGGAGATGAAGAATTTACTGTAGACCTAACAGAAGTAGATGATAAAGAATTAAAAGAAGAACATTTATTAGAAAAAGGTAAAAATGAGTTTGAATTTACTCTTCCTACTATCAATAAGTCTATTACTTTTAAAATTTTAACTCATGCTGATGAGAAAAAAATTGACACTGAAGTTAAAGGTCTTAAAAAAATTAATAAAAATAATTCTGCTGAATATAGTACTAGATTAAAACATATGATACTTTCTATAGAAGGTGATTATGAACGTAAAACTGTTCGTCAGTTCGTAGATACTAATTTATTAGCTAGAGATGCAAGAGCTTTAAGGGAATACGTCAGAGAAATCCAGCCTGATGTAAATTTAACCTTTGATCTTGAAAATGAAGCTGGAAGCGTAAAAGGAGACGTAAAGATCCCAATTGGGATCACGTTTTTTTGGCCTGACACCGAATTATAAATTTCAACTTTACGACGAAATCCATGATTTAGTATATTATGGAAATGGAGGCTTTTTGCATTCTGAAGTATATAATATGCCTATTCATATTAGAAGATTTCATATTAGAAAAATTAATAATCTTCATGAAAAACATAATGAAGAACACAAAAAAGCCTTACAAACCTCTAATCGCACAGCCCAAAATATCCCAAAAATGCCTAATATACCAAAAAACTTAAAATCTTAATATTTATATTAGACATAATTCTATTCTATGGCTACAGATAATGTAAACGATCTTAACGACTCAGCAGAAAACATTAGAGAAGTTTTTGCTGAAATTAGTAATCTTGTTGATGAGTTAAATAAAAATTTAGCCCAAACTGTTAATTTAACTCAAAACGTTACTGGTAATCTTTCAAGTAGTACTGACCAAACTAAAGAACAGGTTAGAGAAGAAGCTACACGAGAAAACATTCAAAAAAGAATGCAAAGTTTATCTAATGATGAACTAAAAACTCTTAAAGAAGGGCTAAAAACAGGTAAAGGCCTTACTAAAGAATTAGCAGCTAAAATAGGATTAGAAGGTAAAGCAGGAACATTAGCAGGAACTGCTGCTAAAATGAAAGCCCAATCATTAGGTTTAACAGAAAAACAAGTTAAACGGCAAATTTTGCTTAATGAAGCCCAAGCAGTTTCTAATAAATTACAAGGATTATCTAATAGAATATTAGATGAATTTGTTAAACAATTATTGGCTGCTGATAAAGAAACTACTCAAATAGCTAGAAACTTAAACTTATCTAAAGAAGAAGCTGCAGATTTAAAGCAAGAATTTGCTGTAGCTGCCCTACAATCAGGCGATATAGCAGTTAATTCAATTAGAATGGCTAAGGCTATGGGCACATTAAACGAACAGTTAGGAACAGCTGTTAGATTTAATGACGAAATGTTAATGACTACTTCTAAGTTAACAGATGTAGTTGGTTTATCCGCAGAAGCAGCAGGTAGTTTAGCATTTCAAGCCCAAATATCAGGTAATAGTTTAAGAGAAGTAGAAGAAAATGCTTTAGGAGCTTCATATGAATTACAACAAGGAGCAGGTATAGCTCTTAACATGAAAGGTATCCTTGAAGCTACAGGTAAAGTTTCAGGACAATTAAGAGCCCAATTAAATGGAAACCCTGAAACAATAGCTAAAGCAGTTACACAAGCTAAATTATTAGGAGCAGAAATAAATGATATAGCAAATGCTAGTAAATCATTATTAGAATTTGAATCTAGTATTGAATCAGAACTAGAAGCAGAATTATTGACCGGCAAACAACTTAACCTTGAGCGTGCTAGGGCAGCAGCATTAGCTGGTGATCAAGCTACAGTAGCTGAAGAGTTAGCCAAAAATATGGGTACATTTGGTGATTTTACTAAAATGAATACCTTACAGCAAGACGCTTTAGCCAAATCTATGGGTATGAGTTCAGATACGTTATCTGACATGCTCTTTAAACAGGAAACTATGGGTATGAATGCCCAACAATTAAGAGCTTTAGGTAAAGACGAATTAGCAGATAGATTAGAACAATTAGATACTCAAGAAAGATTAAAACTTGCCCAAGAAAAATTCCAAGCTACTTTAGGTGATATAGCAACAGCCTTTATACCCTTTATGGATATGGTTTCTGGAGTAGCATCTTCATTTGCTTCAATGCCTGGGGTTATGGGGGCTTTATTAGGAATAATAGGAGCATTAGTAGTAGCTCAAAAAGTATTAGCAGCTATATCTATGGTAACTGCTGTATCTAAAATATTTGGAGAAAATGCTAAAGCAGGGCCCATAGTAGGTACTATAGCAGCATTAGCAGGAGTTGCAGCATTATTTGGTGCTGTAGCCGCATCTAAACAAAAAGTTAGAGATGGTATAGCACCTGCAAGTAAAGGTCCATTTACAATCACTGACAATTATGGTGGAATGGCAACAACTACCCCTGGTGATAATCTACAAGTTGGTCCTAAAGTAGGTGCTAAATCCTCTCCAGCACCTATAGTAATACAAAATAATTGGGATGCTTTTGCTGCTTCAAATGGTAATGGTAGACGAGGATTAGGAGGAACTCAAGAAATGCAGGCAAGTCCTACATTTGCTTAATATTTATAACAAAACAATAATACAATGGCACTTAAAGATTTAAAATCAATTCATGACTTAGTACAAGGAGAAGGTCCTGTAGGAGAAATGGCTAATCAATCAGGCCCTAATTTTCCTGTAGTTGGTCCTGATGTAACTAAAGGGGCATATCCTTTTAGCATCCCTAATAATTCCCAACTTCACGGTGGTCCTTTAGAAAATCAAGCAGGAAGATCATTAGTAGGCCCCGCTTATCAATATGCTTATGGTAGTGCAGCATCATCTGTAAATCCCTCTACTATGGATTTAGATGGAATTACTCCAGATAAGTATACAGACAGTCTCCCTGATTAATGGTTCATGGCGATATCATTAAAGAATCTCTTATTAATCGCCGAAGAAACAGGCGCAAATCCTGATGGGTCAAATTTTGACCAACGTTCCTTAGGGTATGGGGAGGGTGCTGGAAAATTCCAATTTGATACCCAACCACCTTATATAATAAAAGATTTACCAGGTGTAGAAGAATCAACCAACGGTAAATTAGATTTAGTAGGAGAGGTTACTGATAACTTTGTAAGAGGAGGGGCAGTAACATTAGCTACAAGAGCAGTTAAAGATGTAGAAAGATTAACTAAAGTTTTAGTTTCACCTAATGGATTATCTTGGGTAACCTCTCAATATGCATTAGCTCTTACTAACCCCCAAAATGTAATATCTCCCACAAATAGACTATTTAATTCTCTTCCTGCTCCTGGTGGTATGACTTTAGCTACTGTAGGCACAGGTGCCGCAGGAATTAGATTTAGAAAAGATGGTGTAGTAGATATTAATTTTGAATCAGGTTTTAATTATGATTCTACTAAAGGGGGTCGTAAATATGAATCTGGTATATTAGAAATAGCAAAAAACAACACCGAAAATACTTCAGAATTTACTCTTTACGGAAAATATACTAACATATATGATGGAGGATTTGAAGGTAGAGAAGATTTAATTTTAAGATACCCAGGAGGCCCCCACTCAACCTTTGGTATAGGAGATACTGAAATAAAAAGATATAAAGCAGACCCTTATAGGGGTTATTTACCTTTGTTTAACCAAAATTTATTTGCATTAAGACAAGGTGATTTAACTACTAAACCTAATATAGGAGAAGCTAATTATAGTGATTATAAAACAGTTCAAAATAAAGGACCTATTATAGAAACTGCAAAAACCCGAATTAATCTTTATAATTTAGGTGATCCAGGAATTGATTTACAAAATAATGAAGGTAATTATGATGTTTATAATATAAAAACCATAGATAGAATATCTGCAGCTAATATATTTAAAAGAGAAAACCTTGAATCTTTTGATAATACTTTTAAAGACTACATCAAATTTAAAATAGCAGTAGTTGATAATGAAAATCCATTAAATGATAATATTATATTATTTAGAGCCTTATTAGATAATATAGCAGATAATTATAGCGGTAATTGGAATAGTTTTAAATATAATGGTAGAGCTGAAGAATTTTATACGTACGATGGGTTTAAACGTGGTATAAATTTTGGGTTTAAAATTCATACCCAAACACGTCACGAACAAAAACCTTTATGGAGAAAATTAAATTACTTAGTAGCTCAAACCGCACCCGAATATAAAAACAGAAGAATGAGAGGTGTATTTTCTCGTTTAACTATAGGAGATTGGATGAATGAAATCCCCGGATTTTTTACTTCAGTAAATTTAAGCTGGAATACTGCTTATCCTTGGGAAATTAGGCATGATGCTGATGGGGTTGATAGAGATTTAAATGAATATCCTCACATCTTAGATGTATCTTGTGAGTTCCAACCAGTACATAATTTTGCTCCCTCAAATAGTCCTACTACACCATTCTTATTACCTGAAATTGGGGTTAATAATAATAGAAAATACGCTAGACAAAGTGACAATGAAAATCAAGACGAGTTTGATATAAATGGAATCGCAGCAGATGCTCAAGTAGCTGATATAGATATAATATCAGTTCCAGAACCTCCTGCTCCACCAGCTACTTTAAATCCATCACCTATCGCTTCTAATGATATAACACCAATAGAAGAAAGAGGATTAGCATTATAATGAAAAGGTTTACTGACATAAAACAACGTTTAACCCAACAAGGTAAAAGATATTACATTAATACTGTACTACCTGAAGTTCCTTTAAGTCAAGATGATACATATATCATTACACAAGATGGTGATCGCTTAGATAATTTAAGTTATGAATTTTATAATGACACACAATATTGGTGGGTAATATTAGCAGCAAATCCTAATAAATTACGTAAAGATAGTTATTATGTAGCTTTAGGTGAACAGATTAGAATACCTGCTAATCCAGATAGATATGTAAATTCATTTACAAATTTTAATAATAATCTTAGATGAGTATTTTTAAAGATACCTTTAGAAAGTATGTTAGAGACCAAATATCACTTAGAGAAGAGATAATATCTATAGGAAACCCTAAAGACACAGATACTCTTACAGGTGATGTTATTAGTCAAAAAAATCGTCTTTCTTCACAACACAATATTGAATTACAAAGTGGAACTGTAGTCAAAGAACTAGATGCAGGAGCATATTATAATTATACTTTAAATAAACAATGTATTCTTAGGTTAACCTCTATGGTTGATTATGTTGAAAATGTTAACCTTGAGATAGGTGGTTTAGAAGGCGAACAAAGCTTTAATTCTTTAAAAGGAGCTGCTTTATCTCAAAATTTTATTTTAGAAGGAGGTGTATTAAGTGACTTTGCCAGAGTAAAAGATGGTAACAAAATAACTAGGAGGGTAACTACCCCTAGAGATTCGTTCCCCCGACCAGGACAAAAAACTAATTTAGGATATGGTGATTTAGCTATTGGGGCTGATGCTACAAGCGATGGGTATGGGATTGTCCCTATGCCTGGTATTATAGATGCTAATATTAGAACAAAATCAGCATACGGTTCTTTAAGAGAAGCTAAAGTTAATTTTGAATGTCATAATAGAAGGCAACTAGAAGTTCTAGAAATGCTTTATATGAGACCTGGTTATATGGTTGTTTTAGAATGGGGTTGGACACCTTATATTAATAATAGAGGAGAAGTATATAAAGGTAAAAGATTATTAGAAGATTTTTTTGCTGATAAAGACGGTAAAAATTCTAGAATCTATACTAATAACTTAACTCAAGAAGAAGTATTTTCAGGTATAAATAAATTAAAAGAATTTCATAATGGTAATTATGATGGGTTTCTAGGATTTGTTAAAAACTTTGGGTTTCAAGCAAGAGAAGATGGTGGTTTTAGCTGCTATACAGAGTTAATTTCTATAGGTGAGGTAATAGATAGTCTTAAAATACCTAGCCTTTCTACAGTTAATGGTACACCTAGTATTTTTGCTAATAATGAATCTACAAATGATGGAGATTCAAATATAGTAATTACAAGTGATAAAGTTGTTCTCGGCGAGACGTCTGGTACCACAGTATCTGTTTCTGTAGATCAAACTGCATTTAATCAAGCATTAGAAGCAGGAATATTTCCACAATATAATGGTTTAGAAGGATTAATAAGATCACTAAGTAATTATGCCCACTTTAATTCATTTAGTAGTGAAGGTGGTAGTAGTATTACTCTTTTAGGTTATGAAAGCCAAGCGTTAAGCGAAATCTTTGATTTTAACAATGAAGATATAACA
>Ga0206123_10003426_pt1 | contig 13096 bp, 20 predicted proteins | sample Helgoland_Spring_2_FD_160086 | JGI IMG/M metagenome (GOLD analysis project Ga0206123, IMG submission 160086) | Pelagic subsurface seawater microbial communities from Kabeltonne, Helgoland, North Sea - Helgoland_Spring_Bloom_20160316_1 | ecosystem: Environmental > Aquatic > Marine > Epipelagic ... | reverse complement strand
AGTCAATGCCCCGTAATGGAAAGAAAATCGTCTTTGTCGAACACTTGTGAGCTATTTTCTTGGAATGAAGACGTAGTACTCCAACTTGTTGGAGGGGGCTTTATTAGTCCTCGGGAGATAGGCCCAACTGGAGGTTATGATACAAATTCGTAGTAGTAGTTGTGCCGATAGGCACTCCTTATGTTTGGGCTACCCTTTTCTAAAGGGTTGATTTTTTGAAGCAACGGCTTTTGGAAATACGATCATATCCACAAGGCTATGACAAGAACAAGATGCAATGTAAGGAATCTTACGAAGTGAGATGAGTGGAATGTAATCTGGTTCTAAGTATTTACAAAAACGGACTGGAGTAAAATTGATAACATAAGTTCTATTAGTTGTTATCATGATTATGTATGGCTCGATGCCATCTCATAATCATTAGTCATAACAAGGACTTAGGAATGTGAATAGACAGCATAATAGCACCTATGGTTATCATCTCGTAGAGAAACAGTAAGAGACCTACAATGAAAGCAAATACTACACAACAAGAACGATACAAGGGTTCGATTGTTCCGATGAGTGATATAGAAACGAACAGTCAAACATTACTTCCAACACATAGTAAAGTAACAGAAGCACAAGCTGAGTTAGTACACGCAATGTTGCATGATGGTTGCAACCCAACAGAAGGTGCTAAACGTCTGGGTAGGAATAAGGCATGGGCATACATAACACTGAATAAGCCTCATGTTGTAGAGTATAGACAACAATTAGCAATGAGTTGTTTAGGTTGGGACGCAACACAAGCACTAGCAACTATGAGAGATCTGTTAACTAGCAAGTCATCGCATGTTAGACTAGAAGCATCTAGAGATTTAATGGACAGAGCTGGACTCAGGGTTGATGCACCTAAGTCAGTGAACACTGCAGTAAACATTAACTTCAATGTTGATTGAGGGGCCCCACACAGGTATGTGCCGTAGAGAAAGCCGTCCTAAAATATGAGAGCTGTTACTATAACGGGTAAACCACACACACGATATAATGTGAAAAGACAAAACTTTAAAAAAAATTTTATATAAATAAAGCCAAAAACACAAGGAGATAAATATGGGTAGTGAAGATTCAGGTCCATCGGATTCAGACTTTGGAAGGGCTCATGGTGGTTCAGTAGGAAAAAGTTCTAGTTCCAATACTGGTAAAGATAGCAGAAATGCCAGAGCCAAAAGCAGAAAAACATCATTCCAAAATTATCAAAAGCAAAGAGATGCTGCAAAACAAGGTATTGATATAGCTATAACTCCTAAAGAAGCAAACACAGTAAGAGACAATGCAAGTATTGCTATGGACTTTGATAAAAAGGCTAAAGAGTCTAAAGTAAACATTCCTGGGACAACAGGTGTGGCATTAAGCACAGTACAAAGTATTAATTACAGTAACATTGCTGCAGGACTCAGAGATGGTGGTTATGCCGTAACTAGTTCTAAAGATGGTAGTGTTCAGGGTGTTGTTAATAATGGACGATATTCTGGTAATGTAGGTTTTAGTCCTATAGGCAGAACAAGTGGTGCTAACTTTAATATGGGCACTAATCAATACTCTGTTGAAGAAAGTCAAGGATCAAATGAAGGTAGTGAGAATAATAACATGACACCTTCAAGAACTCAGACATCTGTAGTTAATACAACTAATAGTACAACTGCACCTACATTAAGCACAGCATCTAGGCGTGCATTAATATCTGGTGCTGGTGGTGGAGCTGCTAGAAGAAATCTAATATGAAATTAGATTACAAACCTCCTGGGAGTGTTGCCAAAGCTTTTATGAAAGATGGTTCTTTTGTTCGTGGTATTAGAGGGCCAGTTGGCAGTGGTAAATCTGTAACTTGTTGTATGGAGATTATGCGAAAGTCTGTTAATCAAAAGCCAAATCAACAAGGTATAAGAAAAAGCAGATGGGCAGTTATAAGAAACACTAATCCACAATTAAAAACAACTACTATTAAAACATGGAGAGATTGGTTTGATGATGATCTAGGTCGTTTTGTCTGGTCACCTCCATATACACATAATATATGTTTTGCACTTGGTGATAAAACCACAGTTGAACTAGAAGTTATCTTTTTGGCTTTGGATAAGACTGAAGATGTAAAAAAGTTATTATCTCTGGAGTTAAGTGGTGTTTGGATAAATGAAGCTAGGGAAATAAATAAAAATATTGTAGATGCGTGTACTATGCGTGTTGGTCGTTATCCTTCAATGAGGGAAGGTGGTCCAACTTGGTATGGTGTTATTATGGATACAAATGCTCCAAGTGAAGATCACTGGTGGGGCATTGTTGCTGGAGAAGTTCCTATACCTGAGTATATGACTTCTGAAGAAAGACTATTAATGATTAAACCTGATGATTGGAATTTCTTTTCTCAGCCTGGGGCAATGAAAGAAAAGAAAGACGATCATGGTAATCTTGCAGGATATCAGCCTAACATTAAATCAGAGAATAGAGAAAACTTACAAGAATCTTATTATGATAAAATTATATTAGGTAAAGCACCGTCTTGGGTAAAAGTATATGTGTTAAATGAATATCAGGCACTTATGGATGGTAAGCCAGTATATCCTACATTTAGAAGAGATACACATGTATCAAAAGATCCTTTATCACCTAATGATCAAAATGATGTAATTGTTGGCATTGACTTTGGTCGCTCCCCTTCGGCTGTCTTTTGTCAGCAATTACATACTGGTCGATGGATTGTTTTTCATGAAATAATTGGCAAAGATATGGGAGCTATTAGATTTGCTGAGATACTTAAAAGAGAAATATCAAAAAATCAGTGGGATAAGTTAACATTTAAGTTTATTGGTGACCCAGCAGGAAACCAAATGGCTCAAGTGTCAGAGCATACTCCATTTATGATGTTAAGAGCTGCAGGAATTTCTGCTTATCCAGCACCAACAAATGATATATCTATAAGAGTAGAAGCTGTGGAGTCTGTTGTTAACAGAATGTCAGACGGGCAACCATCTATTACCATTAGTCCTACATGTACCAGTTTAATTTCTGGATTTGAAGGTGGTTATCAGTATAAAAGAATGTATTATATGGGAAATGAGAGATATGAAGAGAAACCTGATAAAAATAGGTTCTCTCATTGCCATGATGCGTTGCAATATGCGTTTTTAGGTGGTGGAGAGGGCAGAAAAGTTATACTAGGCCCAAGAACACCTACTTCCCCCACTACTGTTGAGAGGGCAAGTAATCCATTTGCACGTTTGAAAAAAAGAAATAGTCGTTTTGGGAGACAAAGAGCAATATGAAATGGATAATATGCTTTTGTGAAAGTAAGAATATAGGAATATGGAAACATTTTACTAAACATAGATTTGGCTTTTCTCATGTTTATGCAGTGAATTACGATTCTAAAATAGATGTTTGGAAAAAACTTGAGTTTACAACACATGGTTTTAATTTTGAAACACTGAAAGGTGAAGATTCAACTAAGTTAGTGTTAGAAATGCATATGTGTAATAAATGCATAGAAATTGATGTTGATAAAAAGCCTATCTATATGCCTAGATTGTTTTATTGCGTAAGTTTTATAAAACACCTTTGCAATATTCGCAAATTTTGGATATTAACTCCTTATCAGTTGTATTGTGAATTGCTTAAAAGAAATGGAAACGTCATTTTTGAAGCAAAAGAATTATTGGAGACTCCTAATGGGTAGCATGTTTAAAACACCTAAAGTTCAAGAAGATCCTGAATTAAAGAAACAAAAAGCAGAACAAGCAAAAATAAATAAGCAAGAAGAAGAGAGACAAGCATTAGTAGCTAGTGAGAAGAAAAGAAAGATTACTTCAAACCTAATAGGTGCTAGATCTCTTCAAAGTGCTGAGTTAGAAGATTTTAGTGGTTTTAGACGTAAAGACTTAAAAACTAAAGAGAATAAAACAATGGGGGGTTATAGTGCGTAGTGATACTGGGGGAGACTCAAGCCCAACACCATCTAATCAGACTGGAGATCAGGCTGAATATCAAAAGGTAATGAACAGATACAAGAAAGCCAAAGGTAAATGGCAGAATTGGTCTGACATATGGGAAGAAATTTATGATTATGTTTTACCTCACAGAGAAAGTTTCTTTGGAGAGTTTGCTGGGCAAAGACGTACAGAAAACATATATGACGAAACGGCAGTGACTGGTCTCCCTAGATTTGCTTCAAGACTTCAGCTTGGCTTTTTTCCTCCAAATGGTCGAGCATTCAAGCTTGCCCCTGGGCCAGAATACCCATCTGATCAAATCTCCAATCAGTTGTTAAAAGAACTTGATGACATCACAGAGATGCTTCATGAAGGATTGCGTAATAGTAACTTCAATTCTGAATTTCATGAAGGTCTTCAAGATCTTGGTATCGGTACTATGAACATGCTTGTTGAATCTGGTCGTTTTGTTGGCGATCTCCACTTCACTGCCGTACCACCTACTAATGTTGCATTATTATCTGGTGCAATGGATATGGTAACTGACTGGTTTAGATGGAATAATGAATGTGATATAACTGATATAAAACTTAGATATCCATATGCAGAGTATTCTGCTGAAATGTCGAATGCTCAAAAAAGAGATCCAAGACGTAAGACAAGAATTGTAGAAGCTACTATGTATGATAGTGACGATCAATTTAAAGATGAGTTTACTTATTACCTTATATCTGAAACAGATAAACATATATTATATAAAAAGAAGTTAGTTGGTCGTGGTAGTTTGCCTTGGTTAACAACACGTTGGTCTAAATCAGGTATGGAAGTGTGGGGCAGAGGTCCAATATTGCAAGCCATGCCAGCAATTAAAACTTTGAATCTTACAGTACAGTTAATACTTGAAAATGCTGAAATGGCTATAGGTGGTGCATATGTCTATGATGACGATGGTGTATTTAATCCTGATAATATTACTATACAGCCTGGAACTTTTATTCCTAGAAGTCCTGGGAGTTCTCTTGAGTCTTTACAGAGTCCTGCCAGATTTGATGTAGGGCAACTTATACTGGAGGATATGAGAAGAAATGTCAGGAAAGCTTTGTTTATTGATGAACTCGATTCAAGACCAAATGCAAAAACACCATTATCAGCAACGGAAGTTTCAGAAAGGCTTGCTGACGTGGCAAGAGATATGGGAGCAGTCGCAGGCAGAATGCAGAAAGAATTCCTTCATCCATTGGTTGAAAGAGTTGTTGCAATCTATAGTGAACAGGGTCTTATTGATATACCGAAAGTAGATGGTAGAGAAATAAGAATTGTACCAGTATCTCCATTATTAAGGGCCCAAGATCAACAAGATGTTGCTGATTTTGTAAGATTTCAACAAACAGTTGCAGGAACTTTTGGACCAGAAATAACTCCAGCACTTTACAATCAGGAAAAAGTTATTAGATATTTAGCAGAAAAGTTTGGTGTTAAAGAAGAGTTGTTAGCTAATAAACAAGAAGTTCAAGGTAACATTGACATGGCAATGCAATTAATGCAACAACAACAACAAGGGAATATGGGATAATGACTAAGGAGAAAATCAATGCGTCTATTGATGGTAGGTCATATACTGCAGAAGTTGAAACTGATCTTAATAGTAAAGCCTATGCTTTATTTGGTTCAGGTATTGGCAAATCTTTTCTTCAGTATTTGGAAAACCTTACAACAAATAACGTTCATGGTGCAGGACTGGCAATCGAAAGTCTTGCTCACTTTGAAGGACAAAGATGGGTTGTAGCATTAATAAAGCACAGAACTGAAATGGGAAGAAAAAATGGCGACTCCAACTAATCCAAAATTATATGCAAGAGCAAAAGCTATAGTTAAGAAAAGAGTAGGTAAGTGGCCATCAGCATATGCATCAGGCCAGTTAGTTATACAGTATAAAAAGATGGGTGGAGGTTACAAAGGTAGTAAATCAGCATGAGTCTTACTAAATGGTTTAATGAGAAGTGGGTTGATATATCAACTAAGAAAGATGGAAAGCATCCAAAATGTGGCAGAAACATGGGTGATGGCAGATCCTATCCTAAATGTGTTCCTTCTGCTAAGGCTAAAAGAATGAGTGTAAAAGATAAAAGATCAGCTACTGCAAGGAAAAGAAAAACCAATCCTAGTGGTGGTGGTAAAACTCCAACTTATGCAAGGACATAATAAATGGCTAAAACTGCAGCATGGCAAAGAAAAGAAGGTCAAAGTTCTAGTGGAGGACTTAATGCTAAAGGAAGAGCAAGTTTACGTCGTCAAGGGAAAAATATTAAACCTCCAGTTTCTGCAAAAGCTGCGAAAAAAAGTCCAAAGAAAGCAGCAAGAAGAAAGAGTTTTTGTAAAAGAATGATGGGTATGAAGAAGAAGCTAACTAGCAAGAAAACGGCTAATGACCCAAATAGCCGTATTAATAAAGCACTAAGAAAATGGGACTGTTAACAAAAGGGAGATACTATGTCTAATGAACAAACAGCTACAGAAAACAATGAAAACACCAATCAACAAGGAGAAGTTGAAAGCACGATTGCAAACGACACTGGAGAACAAAATCAAGTTGAACAACAAGAGCAAATTGAAAGACCTGAGTGGTTACCAGAAAAGTTTGAAACACCTGAGCAACTTAAAACATCTTATGAAAACTTGGAAAGAAGATTTCATGCAAGGCGTGATGAAATTAAAGATGAAGTTATTCAAGAATTAAATGAGAATGCATCACAAGAAGTTCCTATTAGTCCTGCAGATTACAAAGTAGAGTTAGCTGATGAAGAAGGTAATGCACTGGAAGTTCCAGAAGATGATCATATGTTATCTTGGTTTAGAGACAAAGCACACAATATGGCTTTATCAAACGAAGAGTTTAATGACTTTGTTTCTGAGTATATGGCAGTTAGTCAAACAAGTGGTCCTGATTGGAGCGAAGAAAGCCAAGAACTAGGAGAACATGCTGATAGAAGATTAGAAAGAATTGATGCATGGGCAAATAGTGTTTTTGATGAAAACAACTACAATGTATTTGCAGGCATTCCTGCTTCTGCAAATATGGTCAAGTTCTTTGAGAATGTTATGGAGTTAAATGGTCAACCTAAATTTAACATGACATCTAATACTGAGTTTCAAGAATCTGTTACTAGAGAAGACTTAATGGCTGCTCAAAGAGATCCAAAGTACTGGCAAAATGGTGGTGATCCAAATCATATAGCTAAAGTTAGAGCTATGGCAGAACAGCTTTCAAGGAAACGTGCATAGTAATGTGAATTAACAAAAGTCTTTATATCTGAAAGATTGAAGTTACTTGAAGGCTCGTAGAGTTACTTATAGGCCCAGGAATGGAATAACCTTAATGTAGTAGTGAAGCGAATAACCAGAATAGTATAAATATTAACTTTAAATCGGAGGCTATAATGGCACTTACAACCATAAGCACATCCTTTATTGAAGAGTTTGAATCAGGGGTACACGTTGCGTACCAGAGAATGGGTTCAAAACTTAGGAATACTGTTCGTACTAGAAATGGTGTGAAGAACAAGACTACATTCCAAAAAATCGGTAAAGGTTTTGCTACTACAAAAGCAAGGCATGGTAATATTGCACCAATGAACCTTGCACATACAAACGTTAACGTCACAGTTGAGGACTATTTTGCTGGTGAATGGGTCGATGATCTAGACCAGTTAAGAATCAACCATGATGAGATGCAAGTTGCACAACAGTCAGGTGCTTATGCATTGGGTAGAAAGACAGATGATTTAATCTTAGATCAGATGACTACAACTACTTCTGCACATGACGAAACAACTAACGGAATAACTTTAGCATGGGCTTTAGAGCTTATGGAAAAGTTTGGAAACAATGAAGTCCCTGATGATGGTCAGAGATATGCATGTGTTGGTTGGGAGCAATGGTCTCAGTTAATGGCTATAGATCAATTCTCAAGAGCTGAGTACATTGGTCAAGATCAATTACCTTTCCCTACTGGTGTTACAGCCAAGAGATGGTTAGGTTTCATGTGGTTTGCACATGGTGGTCTAGCTGGACGTAATGGATCAGGAGCAGCAGGAACTACTCATAAAGAGTGTTTTGCTTACCATAGAGATGCCGTTGCTCATGCAATCGGTACTGACATCACTTCAAATATGCAATATCACAACGATAAGGACAGTTACTTTGTATTAAACAAAATGCAACAGAACGCAGTCTTAATCGATGCTGAAGGTGTATTTGAAATGGAACTTAAGAATTAGGAGGTAGACATGGCGTTAGTTCAAGCAGACTTAAGTTTAGTTTCCTATTCAGGTAATGGTTTCCATATTTGGCATTACACAACAACAGATGCATCTACAGTAGTAGATGGTGCTGGTTACTTTAATAGCATGGCTTCAGAGATGAATCTTGGCGATGTTATTTTTGCTAACACAGCTACTGGTGGTACACCAGTTTACGGAATGTTTGTTGTAAGTGCTAACGACGGATCTGTAGTGGATGTGAATAACATCACAACATTAAGTGCCACGGATAGTGACTAATGGCTAAAAAGCCAACAACAAAAAAGAAGGAGGTAGCTGTAAAGGCTACTTCCTCTACTAGTGGTTACTCAGTAACTTTCGGATCAAAAGTAAAACTTGGGAGTAAAGTAAATGCCAAAAGCAAGTGATGGTAAAATGTTTGCCTATACAGCAGAAGGTATGAAAGCCTTAAAAGAGTATGAAGCAAGGTTAAAAAGAAATAACAAAACAATGGGTAAAAAGAAAAAGGATGTAAACGATTCTGATAAAACAGAAAGTCCTTATAACAAATTACGTTCTGATAACGCACCTAACACATAGAGGCTGATATGAGTGGAAAAGGTTTATCTAATAATCCTAAAGTTAGAGTTAAAGTTGCTAATCGTATGGAAAGCAATAGAGCATATTTCGGTGCATTAGCGGAGAATAAAGCCACAATCCCAGAAAAACCTTTTTCATTTGAAGGTAACAAACTTGATAAAGCTAAGTACAATCAATTTGCAAAATCAGCAAGTACAGGAAAGGCTCAAGCAGATGACAATTTAAATAAAAGATTTGCTAGGCATGGATCAAGACATAATCGCCTATCAGGTGCAATAGAAAAAGATAATATTAAAAAAAACATTAAAACAGCAAAGACTATGGGCAGTATAGTTAAGGGTCTTAGAAACATAACTGTCCCTGGAATTGTCTCTACAATCATGCAACCTAAGAAAGTTGGCGATGCTACTTTAAACAAAGGTGAGTATAAGAAAGTTAAATAATGGCTGATTTTTCAAAATATACAACAGCACAGCTTGAAGCTATGTTAGCTAAGATGAAATCTGAAAAATCTAAAACAGGTTCTTCGTTATCTATTGAGCAAATAAGAAATGCACAAAAAAAAATAAATAAACAAGAAACAAGAATTCCTTCAAATTTGTCTAGAACTATGGGGTCTATTAAGTAATGCCAAATACAGCCAAGACCGATATTGAAGTAGCACAAAGAGCCATGGTCTTAGTAGGTATGGAGCCGTTATCTTCATTTACAGATTCAACAGATGAAGCATTGGTTATGAACACAACCTATGAAGATGTTGTTGAAGACTGTCTTGCACAAAATAATTGGAACTTTGCTACTGGTCAGATTCAGTTATCAAGATTAGCTGATTCTCCAGTTGATAGATGGGATGCAGCTTATGCAATGCCTACAGATCCTGCAGTAATACAAGTGCAGACTGTAACTATTGATGATGTTGTTCAGCAATATGATATATATGAAAAATACATTTATATGAATGCAGGCGAAAATGACAGAGTAGTTTTGAATTATATTTTTAGAATTGATACTCAGTACTGGCCACCAGCATTTGCATTATGGGTTATATATCGTTTAGCATCTATTTTGGCTTTGTCTGTTACAAGAAAAGCAGATATTGCAAGGTCATATAGTCAGTTAGCAGATGTGCAATTTAGAAGAGCCAAAGCCAGAGATGCACAACAAGTGACAACACAACAAGTGGCACTTAGTAGATTTCATAGAATAAGATTAGGATCAGGAATCTTTACGAAGATTGAAGGGGACACTTGAAAGTTGAATGAATGGCATTATTAAGAACATTTTTTACCAATTTTTCATCAGGGGAGTTATCCCCTCTTTTATCATCTAGAGTTGATGCTGAAGCATATAAAAATGGTGCTTACAGATTACGCAATGTAAGACTTAAGGCACAAGGTGGTTGCATAAGAAGACCAGGACTTAAGTATCTACAGACACTGGCTAACGAATCATATCAAACAGAAGCTTATATATATGATGAAGATGAAGCTTACATATTGTTATTTAGTGCAACTAAGTTACGAATTGTAGATATATCTGATCCCACTAATATACTACAAACTATTACTGGATGCCCTTGGCAATCTTCACAAATAGGTTCTTTAGTAGTATCGCAAAGTGGTGATACTATGTTTATTACACATCCATCCATACCTATGCAGAAGTTAACAAGAACAAGTGCAAGTAATTTTAGCAGAACAAATTATACATTTGATGTATCCTCTGGTTTAAACTTTCAGCCATATAATAGATTTGTTGCAGGAAGCATTACGATAACGCCTGCTCAAACACATGGAACTACGACTTTAACTACTAGTGCTGATTATTTTACTGCAGATTACGTTGGCTTATATCTTAGACTAGTTGATTCTGCAGGATTGGTGAAACATGCTTTAATTACAGCATATACAAATGCAACTACAGTAACGGCAACTTTGTCAGGAACTTTATCAAATACAAATGCTATTACTGATTGGCAAGAACCAGTATTTAGCTCTGTCAGAGGGTACGCAAGAACAGTTACCTTTCATGATCAGAGATTAATATTTGGTGGTAGTCGTGACTTGCCTAATTTTTTATTTATGTCAAAGATAGGTGAGTTTACAAACTTTGATGTTGGAATTGGAAATGATGATGAATCAATACAAATACAAATTGCAGAAGCACAAGTTTCAGAAATTAAAGCTATGCAATCATTTCGATTTCTTACAATCTTTACATCTGAGCAAGAACTCTATGTGCCAACAAGTGAGAACAAGCCTCTTACGCCATCAACAATTACAGTCAAGAAGCAAACAAGTTATGGATCAGGAGCAGTACAGCCACAAGAGTTTGATGGAGCTATAGTTTATCTTACTAAATCAAAAGGTGCAGTACGTGAGTTTATATTTTCTGATATATCACAAGCTTATAATTCAGACTCAATAACATTGTTATCAGAGCATATAATAGGAACTCCTATAGCTATTGAAGCACAAAGAGAATCTGCTGATCAAATGGAAGGTTATTTATACTTACTTAATTCAGATGGGTTTATGCCAGTATTTATGTCTATCAGAAAAGAAAAAGTCCAGGGGTGGGTTAGATATGACACTGATGGATTATTTAAGAATATGTCAAACGTTAATAGACAAATATATACAGTGGTTGAACGTACTATAAATAGTGCAACTGTTACATCTTTAGAGCTGTTTCAAAATGATCATTATTTAGATATGTCATCACAACAAACTGGAAGTGCAACGGCAACATGGACTGTGTCTCATTTACCAAATACATCAGTACAAGTTAGATCAGGTAATTATTCCCTGGGAACATTTACTACAAATGGCAGTGGTGAACTTACATTAGGTCAAGCAGTAACTTCAGTAGAAATAGGATTGGCTTATACTCCTGAGATTACGACTTTGCCTCCTGAGATGCAGTTACCCGATGGTGTAAGTGTTGGTCAAAAACGTAGAGTTGTTAGGGCTGTTTTAGATTTAGTTTCTACTTTGAATGTAAAAGCTGGTGGTACAAGAATATTGCTAAGATCAGTTACAGATGACTTTTCACAAGAGCCAACTTCTCTTACACAAAGAAAAGAAGTGTATTTACTAGGATGGTCAAAAGAAGGTAGAGTAACAGTAACACAAGAGGAACCATTACCAATGACGTTAAATGGTATATTATTAGAGGTAGAAGTATAATGGGTGCTGCAGGTTATGGATTAGCTGCTGTCATGTCACTAGCTGCTGCAAAGCAAGCAAAAGCTGGTTATCAAATGGAAGCACAGTCAAATAGAGAACAAGCTGAGTTAGCACAGATAAATGCTGATCAAGAAGCAATTAATAGAACGGCACAACTTAATGCACAACTTGCGTCTATTTCAGCTACTGCTGGTAGTGGTGGTATTAATATTGGTAGTACTAGTATTGCTAATATAAAAAGAAGAGAAACTCAACTTGCTAAAGCAGATGTATCTGCAACAAAGTTATTAGGTGCATCAAATAGACGTAAATATCAGATAGGTGCTAAGACTGCTGAGACTAAAGGTAAAGCTGCAACTCTTACAGGTATTAGTAATGCAGCAGGACTTGCTACAAAAGCATATTATTCGGAGTAAGTAAGTATGGCTATTAAAAGAACAATACAAAGACAAATTTTAGTAAAGCCAACTGGTGTAAATAATGCAGGAGCAGGGGCTCAGGCTATGGCACAAGCAGGCCAAAATATAGCTAATACCATTTCTAATGTAACTAGTTATATAGATGATAAGCAACTTGAAGATGCTGTATTAGATGCTGAAATTAAAGGAAAGCAAATTGGTACACAAACAGTTAAAGATAAAGATGGAAACTTAGTTCCCAAACCATTGGATTTAATGACACTAAATTCATTTACATCAGATATATATAACAAGAGAAATTTAAGAAAAGCTCAACAATATTTTAAAAATCAAGCAATCAATAGTTATGGATTAGCTTTACAAAATCACGCAGTTGATACAGCTAACAATTTCTTGGCAACTAATGAAGGTAAGGTTGACGAAAAAGGCAATCTTATGGTTAGAAATGCTGGTGATAGTTATATAGATGGCATTAAGAAGCAAGTTGCTCCAGAAGTATTTTCTGTAATTAGCCCTACACTAAGTAACATATGGGGCAAGGCGACAAGAAAAGCTTCTGCAATACAAATCAAAAATGTTAAAGAAACTAATATTTTTAATGCTAAAAAAGGTTTGCAAAATATATTACAAATGGAAATTAATTCTATTTCTAATGGTGGCAA
>Ga0206123_10003416_pt1 | contig 13106 bp, 7 predicted proteins | sample Helgoland_Spring_2_FD_160086 | JGI IMG/M metagenome (GOLD analysis project Ga0206123, IMG submission 160086) | Pelagic subsurface seawater microbial communities from Kabeltonne, Helgoland, North Sea - Helgoland_Spring_Bloom_20160316_1 | ecosystem: Environmental > Aquatic > Marine > Epipelagic ... | reverse complement strand
TTGAATAGAATTAAGAGTAACTCGCGAATGATTTAGGTATATCTTGGATAACTGCATCGCAGTTCGGGGGTAAGAGTTGATCTTGAATAATGAAAATGGGTTACTAAATGGTTTGAATTTTCGATTCTTCCTGCGAAATAAGGGCAGGATGAGTCTTTGGTTTATTTTTGTAATGAACTACTTGATTGGATCGTCTTACTGGTATTCAGAATATTGACTAAGACTTTAATTAATGGAGCAGTTTGGTACTGGCTAATTTTGAAATTTGCATTTCTGCTATATTGAGACCGAGCATCTTTGTTTACTTTAGAACTAATTGAAGGCTTGCAGTGCAAGGGGGAGGAGAGGCACTACCAGGTTCCCCTGGTAGTGCTGACCTCATTCCTGAGAGCAAATTACTAATAAAGTATCTAATTGGCTCGTGCATCTTATCCCTAGTTAGGATTTCTAATGATGAACTGGTCGCGAATAGTCGCTAAAAACAATAGTTACTTAAGTCTTACTGAAGAAGACTCAGGACAATATTATTCATTGAGTTCGCTTGCGTCACCATTGAGGCGGCTGCCTGTACGAGTACATTTTGGCGTGCCATCTTGGTAGATTCTGCAGCCATATCTGCATCCATAATACGGGATGTAGCGGCGCCTAGGTTGATTTCATTCTCCTCAAGGATGCGCTCGGCGTACCCTAAGCGGGACATCGTTCCGCCATTTACAGCACGGACATTAGCTAGAGTCTGGATATAATCAACGAAGTCTGCCACACTGAAGCTCTCTAAGCCATTCGCGGTATCGAGAAGATCCTTGTTATTATCTGCATCTGCATCCAAATGAGCACTTGCTTGTGCAATTGCTGGGTCACCAGTGGAGGCATAAAAGTCATCCATAGTGCCGTAGATACCATCATTACCAGCTTCAAGTCCGCCAAAGAAAGCGTCATCTGGCGAATTAAAGATTTCATCTCCTGGGGGTAATGGTGAGTCTGTTCGACGAGCCATATTGGAAGCACGCACATCGCCAGTACCAGTAAGCCTATCAACAAATTTCAAGTTTTGGTTGGGTCGGAAGTAGATATCATCTGGTGTGCCAGGGGCTCCACCGCCACCAACTGTATCAATGTACATTGGCACTTCTTGTATTGCTCCGAGACGTAGCAAGTCACCAAACTCAGAGTATCCATCGTCTGAAGGACTCACATAGAGAGCATCATTAGAATCAAGGTGAGAAGTGTAGATGTAGTTTTTACCTTGGTAGAAGATATTATCTCCTCTTGTGTAACTCGTACCGACCGTTGTGCCCTGCAAGTGAGTGTAATGAGTTTTCGTCCACTTACTAGTATTAGAAACATCGGTATATTCCGCGGTGCGATCGATCATCCCTCCATTTGCTTTGGTTGGAGTACCAGTCACAGTTGCTTGATTTGTTCCTGTTTGGTATCTCTGCCATGGTGATGCTGAAAAGTAATTACCAGCAGGTGCTTCAGCCGCACCTTCTGCTAGAACTGCAGCTGTGCGGGATGTGGCGAGGGCACCGAAGCTCGATGCGATAGCACTACTTGCTCCACCACTCAACGAAACCCAATTAGCTGCGTTTGCGCCAGGTACATCTGAAGAAACACCGCCTGCCACAAAGGAAAATAACTTCCCGCCATATTCGACGGTTTCGTTTGTCGCAGCTGTTAATGTGCTCTTCCAAGTTCCGTGATGCTTGTTTAATACTTCAAACCAATCTGATCCGGATTTAACAAGATCATTAGCAGCATAAGCTTTTGAGTCGTCATAAGTACCTCTCATTGCACTTGATGCTGTAAGAACAGTTCCGTGAAGACTTGTCTTAATTGAGTTGCCGGCTTCATACGCATCTGCTGCTTGATAAGCTCTCAAGTTATCAGGGTTTTGGGGTATTTGAGTTGCACTGGCGGATGAATCAGCCTTCAACCATGCACCGTCATAAAATACGAAGTCACCAGCACCATGAGCACCTCCATGATAGTTGCCTTTTGCAAGATGCGTGAATTCCTTGATTTCGTTATTGGTTTTATCCAAAACGAGGTCACCCTCCTTGAAGCTAGCTAACGAAGTCCAAATTTCAGCTCCCCAATCACTTGCAGGAGCATAAATTGCGTCACCTGTAAGAACATGCCCTGGGTTATAACCATTAGCTGCATGAAATGTCATCATTTTAGTAAGTCCGGCAGCATCGGCGTTAGTGAAAACAGAAGGCATCGGCAGATTTCCATTCGTACGAAGGAACTCCGTGATAGGTTTGTCATTTGCAGTTGCACCGTTGGAGCGGTCTGAGCCTACATAATCGAAGTATCCGTCGGAACCAACATGGCCACCAGCAAACATCGATTCTAAATTTATCCCACGAGGAACATCATTTTGAGCTTTCAAGTAGAAATAGCTACCTGGGCTTGCAAAGTGAGCCGCAACTTTAACTACATCTCCCTTTAAGTAAGACACTTGCTCACCCTTGGAATTGTATTTCATGCTCGTGTGATCATATTGCGATGCCATTGGGAATGATTCTGCAAATCCTTTACCACCTTTGTCTGCAAGGCGTATAAATGATGATGTTGCGGATCCTGTATCTTCAATTCTGGCACCTGCTCCAATATCACTGAGAGCCATGAAATATCCAGATTCAGCAGATGTAGGTCCGTTTTTGTAGACAACAGATCCTTCATTGTATGCTCTTGATGTGTACCCGGGGGATGAATCCTCAAGACCACCGTCACGGGTGAAATCGCCGATTAACTGGCGATAAGATCCGTGTGAACCAGTGTTAAGAACACTGTCTGCACCAAATTTAGATTTTAAATTCTCAAATAAGCCAGTTCGCGAAAGTTCAATTTTCTCTCCCAATCCGTCATCTGATGTGTTTATCTTCAGAGGATTATTGTCAGGCTCCATTGTTGCAAATAAAGAAACTCCATTAAACTTTTGGTTTTGGAGCATGTTTAATTCTTTTTGCAATTCGTTAAACTCATGGTTGTATGTTTCACGATCCGCTTCTCCTTTAGAAACATCATTGTAAAAGCTTTTAAGCTCAGACATGCGATCCAGGATTTCTCCGGTTACTTTAAGAACGCCATCCTGCATCTGTAAAAATGAGACACCATTTTGGGTGTTCAATCTTGATGCGGCTGCTCTTTTAAGACTGCTCTGCAATTTCATGCCTACTGCGAGGCCACCTGCGTCATCGCTTGGCGAGACTATGCGCTTACCGCTAGATAAACGCTGCAAACTCTTTGTTAAAAGATTATTTGCACGTTTCATGCTCAACGCCGAATACGACGCTGCTTGATTTGAATTTATTGTTATACTCACTGTTTGTCCTCCTTGACTTTGTGAAAGCGTCGTCCGTGACGCCTTGAACTATTTTTTTGTGAAGGGGTTTGAATCCCTTGTCGTCGACCTCCTTGTCTTCAACGCTTTGGATAGTCGACTAAGTTGCCCTGAGCTTTAGAAGTTTTTTAATTATTTTTTATAAAACCGGCGAATAAACCCAGTAACCCACTGATGTAGATATACTTATGATTTTTTATTTTTTTATTAAAAAAGTTAAAATTTGTTTTTCTATTCTTTTAATTCCATAAATGATGTGATAGTTTACAATGCATGAGTAGCGTTATCGCAGATGGTGAAGAAGTGGTGTTCGATGGCGATGTCCCGACTGATCCTAACCATGTATACGAGCTTCTCATGGGGGCACTTAGTGAAAATGGACGGGCGGTAGTTAAGTTTATCGTGGATGGAGTAGACACAGTCGCAAGTGGTGATACCCCCTCGACTTATGATAAAATCGAAGTCATTAGTCTCTCTCATGACGAACTTACTCTCCGCTTAATCATAGAGTCGATGAATCACTTAAGTACCGCGGAGAAAGAGTTTGAGGCTTACATCAGGAATATTTTATCGGTTGCCTGGTCTGATGTTTTTCAACGAATGAATGAATTCATTAGTAAGGTGCAACCTTTTGCCGACCTGTTGGACAATTTATCCCCCTATGCCCAAACCTATAATCCTCCCTGGAAGGAATCGCTTGAAAAAGTAACAAGAGAACAGGCAGAATCTCTTGGGGTTATCTTAACTTCATTCCAGCAGGGTAATCCATCGTCTCTCTCCGATGAGTTGAGTATAAACTTCCTACCTGTGTTTAAGAGAGCGAGAAAATTATTTAGCGAAAATATTATTCCTTTCCTTCAGGAGAAAGTGAAAGTGGCATGAAACCTAAATCAATTTTACCTCAAAATGCCGCTCTCCTACAAAAGAGGTTTCCCTTGGTACTGCAAAGAATTATTGATGCGGGTGACCGCATGCCTCAGGATTTCTTCTACGAAGATAATGATTCGGGAAGCACCCTCATGCTACAAAGAGGAGAGTACTCCTTTCCAGTGTATGGGAAATACAAAAAGGATAATCTGAATAAGCGTTGGTTCAGCAGTTTAGTTCTTCATCCAGAATCCCTCTACGCAATTACAGGCGTTGGTGACGGTTCTCATTTATCTTATTTCCTCAATCATTCAACCTCGGGCACAAACTTTCTGGCAGCAGAAAAAGACCCGACTCTCTTGCGTGAAACACTGGCTAGGTTTGACCTGACCGAATTGCTTTCCATCGAGCGCTTTATCTTGGGCACCGGTGAGATTGATGATGCTTTTTTTACCGATATCCAAGGTGCGGCATTATCCGGCGTGGCTGATGTCAATAGTGTCGTATTCTCTCCCCTGCATGGTGTGGATGAGGGATACTACGATCGTATGAGGAACGAATTAGTCAGGCAATACCTGGTAGTTCGTCCATTAATGGAGGTCAATGTACGAACCGCCATTGATATCCAAAAAAATACCTTTAAAAACCTTCCTCACCTAGCAAATTCTCCTGATGTAGGAGAGATGAAAGATGAATTTCCTGATATTCCTTTTATATTGGTAGGAGCCGGTCCCTCCTTAGACGAGTCTATCGACTTCCTTAAGGAGATGCAGGACAAAGCCATTATTGTTGCCAGTAATAGTCCGTTCAGGAAATTAATCAACAATGGCATCAAACCCCACTTAGTGGTTACCGCAGACCCACTCTCTCCAACCCTCGCAGGTTTTGAAAATATAAGTCTGGAGGGAGTGCCCTTAGCCTGTCCTTTTAGTGCATATCCAGAAATTGTCCGAAGGTTTACCGGTAGGATAGTTACTTGGTGTACCTATAACCCTATTGTTGATTTGTTGAGAGAGAGGACTGGTGGGAAACCAGGAACTCCCATTCTCGAGCAAGGAACGGTTTCGGGGTGCGTATTAGACTTGTCTCGTTTGTTTGGGTGCAAGAAGGTGTTCTTGGTCGGGCAGGATATGGCAGTTCGTGATGACGGTAGATACTACTCGGACGACACCTCCTATTCCGATACTGGTGCGCATTACGCCCAGTCCGCAAAAGGCCAGCGCTTGCCTGGCAACACCCAAGAGAAGGTAACAGTCGAGGGCCGACTTTTTGTATACCTCAAGACATTTGAGCAGTTCATTGCTAATAATCCCAATATAGAATATCGAAATTTGGCGAGGACTGGAGTTCAAATCAAGGGTGCTCCTTATCAGACGTACGATGAAGCAATCCAGTGGGCGGGTCCAACGGACAGTAGTCCATTTAAAAATCGCGTGCAAAAATTACTTCAAGAGCAAGGTAATTGTCCCGATCTTATGGCAGTTTTTTCCCCCATGCAAAAATATGCCGAGGATATTTTAGAAAATTCTTTGTCTGCAGCCATTAAAACAGAGTTAATCCCTGACAAGTTTTCAGGCACTCATTACTCCGATAATAAACAGTTAAAAGATCTGCTTAATGAGGCAGGAAAATTGAATCAATTGGTCGATTCTAAGAAGAGTCATTGGAATTTTCTTTTCGAGGGTAAGACTAAGAGCGAATTGGTAAATTATCGAAGGAGAATAAGGGATATCAACTACCCGAGTAAGAATTGGTCTGCGATCCAGCGAAACAAGGAATATTTTTGGGCATTGAGCGAGGGAAGCCATTGGCTCCTTGAGCAATTACAGACTAGTTTTAAGGATTCTACCCCCCAATCTACCGCTCAACTCGAAGAAGTTAGTTAAATTTCGTACATTCATGGCATAATAATTGCTCACACGAGCACATGCACATGATGCGTTTATTCACAGTCTCACGATTTCCATTACTCCATTCTTTGGATTTTTAAATGGGTTCCGACTTACAGCTTACTGGATTAGCCTCCGGGTTTGACTGGAAACCTGTGGTCGAGCAATTGGTGGAATTGGAAGCAATTCCCAAGCAAAGACTCCAAAGCGAAAAATCTGCAAACGAATCCAAGGTTTCTGACCTCGGACTCCTCAAGAGCCAACTTGATGCATTGAACGGAGCAGCAGGTGCCCTGAATAATGATGATCTTTACGAGGGTAGAAAAGTCGGGATGGATTCTGTTTCTGCAGCAATACTTTCCGCATCTGCCAAGGCAGGAGCATTAACCGGAGATTATGTGGTCAGCGTATACTCGATTGGCACACAGACCGAGATGTCGTCTAAAAATCGTGTGCCGGGAGGATTGGGTGCAGGTTTAACTCTTTCAGAAAAACTCAACGAACTTCCTCTCCAAACAGCAATTACTACAGGTACATTTACCATTGCCGGAAAAACTCTCTCCATTGACAATTTGGATGTTACACTGCAAAGCATAATCGATGAGATAAACGCAGCAGTCAGTGGCGTTTCAGGTGTCAACCCCGAATCAGATATGACTGGGATAACATTCGAGTACGACCAAGCCAACGACAAAATGATCGTGGATGGCGGCGAACTCTCTCCCAATTCCTTGAATGCAGTACCGGTGCTTGGTTCACCGACAGATTCATCCAATTTCCTCCATGTATTACGCCTTCTTAATCGTGCTAGTGTAACGCGAGACGCGGACCTTGAGGTCGGCAGCGGGATTTCTGTATGGTCGGGCGGTGATGGAACGCAATCATGGCTTAGGCTGGACGATCCAGATGAAAGCCTGTCATCATCGGATAGTAGGCTTTATGTAGCGAAGGGAGCTGCAGGCAGTGAGGTTTTGTTTAAAAGAATTGCGAACGAAGCTCTGCATAATGCCGCGACTGATTACACTGCAGGCACCAATGTTTACAAGAACGGATTTGTTTATCAGGTAAAGTCTGGTGTGAATTTCCCAACTACCGCATTTGATGACAATAATCCTAAGGTTACTGCTGGGGATATGACCAAGGAGGCAACCGGTCCCCACTGGAAGTTGCTCTCAACTCTAAGTTCGCACTCGGACTACAGTACCACGGGCACGAATTTTGGAGCAGATGCTGATAATGCAAATACAACAATAAACCACGATCCAGGAGATACATCAAAGACCTACAAGACAGGTGATATCGTCAAGGGTAGTGATGGGAATTTCTTCAGGGCAGTTAAGGAACGATTAGATACAGCAACTGTAAATTGGGACGATTTGTCTACTGATTTTGCGGGGGCAAATGGAATAGCAACTACAGCTACAGCCAATGGATCCGAGTGGACAAATAACATTCCAAATAAGATTCGTATTAATGGTAGAATGTATCAACACAATGGAGCAGGTTACTCTGCGGTTGAACATTCAGGAAACGGTGTTGGCAATACTTTGTATGGTGCCGCGTTTGATACTACAGGTAAAAAATATGTGGTAGGAAAACAGGGAGATGCAAATGTTCAGGATCATTATTATAAACCAAATCAAACAAAATGGGATACTGTTCAGGCACATGCAGGAACTTCTAATCGAAGCAATTGGTCTGCAAATGATTATGTTCAAATAGGTTCAAAGTTTTATCAGGCTACCTCCCAATGGGACCCAACAAATTCAGCAAGTCCAGCTGCAAATGAATTATTCTCCCTTGATACCACATCAGCAGCAAGCTATGGGAAATTATGGGTTCCTAATTCATATATTCAGGATACAAGCGGAGCGGGAACAAACTTTTTTAAAGCAAGTGCAGCTTGGAGTGGTGTGGGTGACCATACGGGTGCGTCGACTGTTCAAAGTTGGGCAAAGGATAAGGTTGTGCATAACTCTGCCGGTGGTGCAGATAAGAAATTCTACCAAGCAACTGCAAATTTTAGTGCGATTCAGGCACACAATGCAGGTACACTCTTTCAGACATTTAACAGCGGTACTATTGGAGCATCCAATGCGAATGTACAGGCTATGCTTGTTGAGGATGGCACAAGCAATAACTTTTATAAAGCGGGAGCAAACTGGGGAGAAACGGTTGCTCATACTGCAGGGAATGCAGTAACGGCATTTGATACAACTGGTTCTGCCGCGAATAACAAATTTGCGAAAATAGGGTCGGTTCTATACGAGGCAAAGCAGGATTTTTCGAGTATAACTGCTGCAAGTTATGATAAATCCGTTAATCATACCACAGGAACAGTTGTTTACGATGGGACTGATTACTTTCAGGCTAGTGCGAATGTAGCCGATCATGTATCTGCTTCTGGCTCAGCTGTATTTGCAGATGCAAGTGGTGCCACAACAAGCACTCGTTTTCTTCACCAAAATGCAGCAAGTAGCAAGGTCTGGAAACCCACGAGCACATTAACGAGTCTCGCTGCACACAGCAGCAATCCAACGGGCAAGTACAGTCAGAATAATGTAGTTAAAGGAGCCTCGAATTATTTTAAGGCTTCGGCGAACTGGACTGCAGTTGATGACCATACTTCTGGCGGAAATGTCTCATCGTTTGGAAACAATAAGGTCGTCCACAACGATGGAAACAACACATTTTACCAATCTCAAGGAGATTTATCTGGAATTACAAACTGGAGTGACTCAGCTTACACCAATGGTAGTTCTTTTAGCGACACAATTAGGGATGGCTCGGGTTCGGGCTATTACACCCCTAAATTTGATATTGCCAACAGCTTCACTAATACAAGTGCTTTTAGTGCAACAGATGTCGTAAAGGAAGGGGCTAATTACTTCCAGTTCCAAGTAGCATATACTGGCAATTATGCGGCAGGGGTTGCCTCTAATGCGATTGCATTGGGGACAGACGGGAACTATTACCAAAATACCTCTGGCGGGGCGAATTCAAATGATCCAGCTTCCGGTGGTGCGGGATGGAGTGCAGGATTCGCTACCTTAGATGCAATGCAAACCGGGCTGGGAACTGGGGTATTAAAAAAATACACCACCACTAATCCAGCAGATGCAACCGCAAGAGCTGATTTATGGGAAGATGTTACCGCAGCAGTTAATCTTTCAAATACTGGGCATGCTCAGCTGAGCACCTACTGGCAGGATGCGACCGCAATAGTTGCCACTGGCACTGCATATTGGACTGTGGATACTGACCCATTAACTCTTAGTAGTGCAAACAGCTACTGGACTGAAGATACGCAGGCAACCACTCCAGCAACTGGCGGTTCAGGGGTTTGGACAAATGTAACCAATTTAGCAAAGCTTGCTGATACCACGGGTACTGCTGGTGCTGGAAATGGATTATGGGCAGTGGTGGATGCTTCCACCCTGGCAGCAAATGCAAACTGGTGGGGCGATGTAACCACTGACATTAGCAATCCAACAGCGACTAACGATTTCTGGACTGATAAAACTACAGATATTTTTGATTTTGCTGATATTGGAAATGGTAACGATGTAGACACCTACTGGGGGAGTTCAAATGTTAATGCCGAACTTACTGATGACTCCAACGGCGGGTTTTCAAGCTGGTGGACGGATAAAACTACAAAACTCACTGACCTGAATTTAGTCGCTACAGATGCTGAAACCCAACAATTTTGGTCCAGTAAAACTGCTGAGTTAACTAATTCAGGGGATGCTGGCTTTGCAAGTCACTGGACTGAATACGGGCATGCGGACACAGCTTCTTCATTTGACTCGAATTACTGGCAGCAAATTAAGCCTGGCATGAAGCGAATTGGTAATACTGGAGCTGTGGCCAATGCAATTGATTATTCTCTTTGGGCAAAAGCTGGTAATGTTGCGGGTTATGCTGGTTCAGACGGAAATTTTGGTACCCGTGATTCTGGTGAAGATGCATTTGGTCGATCCGGGGCGCATGATTTTAGTACGACTTTCGCTGGTACATTAGCAGGAGAAATTAGAAAGGGGAGTGACGGTAAATACTATCGTGCACGTGCGAACACATCAACAGACCCAATTCAGGCTGCGAATGCAAATGATTGGGACTTAGTTGCGGTCGATCTTACCAAGGCAAATAATCATGTACACACCGACAGTGATTTCTGGCAGGCTGTAACCATACCCGATCCTGATGCGGTATCGGCATACTGGGAGCAATTACAGGAGAGTGTGATCGAGAGTAGTCAGGCATTGGGTACGATTGATATGAAGGTCTCATTGGCAGGTGCTAATTTTGGTACAACTCTGGTTCCTAATGCATCTGGATTGGGGAATTTCTTTATCGGTGAAGGGGAGGGAGCAGTTCGTATCGATTATAATGTAAACACCGATACTGTTTCAACATTGGTCGACCGGGTAAACTCATCGGATGCAAATGTTCACATGTATTACGATCCAGTAAGTGATCGATTTGTAGTCCGAAATAAAGAGGCAGGTTCAGTCGGGATTACGCTTCACGAATCAACTACCTGGGATGCATTAACTGCGAACTCTGGTACCGGCAACCTCCTCAACGCAATGGGCTTGGCTGCACCAGCAGCCAATTATGTGGATTACAATTCTGCCAATAATGCGACCTACGCAAATGGGACTTATGTGAGTTTGGGCGGTACCGGTGGCGATCCTACTACATTTTGGCAAGCCCTGCAGGTTCCTACCGAAAGTCCATCCACCGCAAGCACGCAATGGAGACAAGTGATTGCAAGTGTTGGACGAACGATGGTCGACGAATTAGGGCAAAATTCGATCGTCCGAGTAAATGAAGGAGACAAGGTATATAGTAATAAAACATCATTTACTGACTCCGAACATGGATATGAGGGAATCACTTTTGATATTGCCCAAATGGATGTAAATGATTCTGCCTCCTTTGTAGTAGCCAGAGATTCATCCCAGGCGAAGGCAGCAATTGATAAATTGATTGAAGAATTCAACGATGCCCAAGATTACATTAAAAGCCTTACTTCCGTTACTAATGACGGAGAAAGGGTGACCTCTGGTAAATTTTCAAGTAACATTGAAATTAGTCGACTCGGAAGTCAGTTAAGAAAAGTAGTTTTTGGTGACTCTACTCCACACTCCGAAAGTGGTGCTACATCAGATGGTTCGAATCTGATCATAAATGCGCGAGCTGGCAATAGTGCTGAATTAGTTGCCATTGCCAACGACCTTAATTTTGACAGTAACAACGACGGTTATATCGTAAAAGTGCTCAATGATAACGCTTCAGGCAATCCGAAATACTGGACATACAGTGCTGCAGGTGGTGGTGGAGCAGCAAATTGGACCGAAACGGACCCCGCCTACTCGAGTTTTAGATTGTCGAGTATTGGGCTTGATTTTGGAATTGGTTCAGACCGGATTATGGTTAAGAATTCTGCGTTATTGATACAGGAATTGGAAAAAAACCCAGACAAGGTAAAGGCATTATTTAGTGATGCAAGAGTGGAGTCGACTAAGACCGCGGATGCAGATGATATTACGGCAACCGCCCCAAAGACACTAACAAATAACGATCCCAATAGCCCTACCGCAACGAATGCGGTTGTGGGTGACACGATTGCTAACTCTGCTGCCTTTGATGCCAACACATCGACTTATCGACCTTATCAAGGCATCTCAAATGCAATTGACGAGTTTATTAGTGCCTTTTTGTCCGGTGATTCAGATAGTGGGTATAAAGGAGCTTACAACACGCATATTGAAAGTATACGGAGCCAGAATAAGCGCATTGATGAACGCATTGAGGATATGGAACGATACCTCGAACAACGGGAAAAAACATTGAGCGATGGATTTATGCGGATGGAAGAAATGCAATCCCAATTGAACACACAACTTCAAACACTTCAAAACTCATTTAAGAAATGATAATTTTTATAAGATATTCCCTGTTTACACTTTTAATTAGTACCAGTTTCACAAGTTGCAGGAAATTTGAACAGGAAAAGGTGGTGGCAAGAGCAGAACCCTTTGTACCAACAAACCTCTACCCAATTGAACGACTGCCTAACTACTTTAACCGAGTAATTACATTGCCATGTTATTACCCGGATGAGAATTCGGGAATGTTAAAATACATTGATGATATTTTTCACCAGGAACTCACTCAGGAGAGGATATTTGAAACGATTCGGATTAACACCAAGCAAATGAAAGAATATTTCGGAACCGAACGCGTTTCTTCCTCGGGAGAACTGCCTGAGAGTTTCCTGCGCACCCTCGAAGATAGGACCAGTGCAAATGGCGTGCTCTTCGTTGACCTTCATTCATACAGACCTTACAGACCGATGTCGCTAGGTGTGCGAGCAAAACTAGTGGATATCAAAACCGGCGAATTCATGTGGGCAATTGATGAAACATTTGACGCGGGTCATGCCAGTGTAATTGTCGGTTCCTCGATTTTTCAGGAAAAAGAACAAGTTCGGGCACTGTCTGCCAAAACATCAGGGAGCGTTTTACATTCCCCCCGAATATTTGCAAAATATGTTGCATCCACCACATTTTCCACGCTTCCATTAAGATAGTTCAAAAAGAGGGTTGCAATTTCTCCTATTTTGGCACAAATTAAGCTTAGTTTTATTTATGGACGCAATTTCAGGTAGTGAAAATAACGCATTTGTTCGAGCTTATGGTAAGCCCGAGTCTACGGTTAGTGCTCAGAAGAGTACACTGCCTCTAGAAACAGCAAAGGTTCGCTTAACTGACATTTCTGAGTTATCCAATCGCGCGGCAAATTCCACGGAGGAAATTAGACCGGAAGCGATTGAACGGGCTCAGGCACTTCTTTCTGATCCAAACTGGCCAAACGATAACGATCTCGAAGGGCTCGCTGAAAAACTTTTTTCCACTGAGGATTTTGCTGGTTAAGTTTTCCTGCCCTGATTATGCAATACGATAAAATCGCAAAGTCCTACAAGGCACAAT
>Ga0206123_10003413_pt1 | contig 13107 bp, 24 predicted proteins | sample Helgoland_Spring_2_FD_160086 | JGI IMG/M metagenome (GOLD analysis project Ga0206123, IMG submission 160086) | Pelagic subsurface seawater microbial communities from Kabeltonne, Helgoland, North Sea - Helgoland_Spring_Bloom_20160316_1 | ecosystem: Environmental > Aquatic > Marine > Epipelagic ... | reverse complement strand
TGCGCAACTACGTTGCTAGACAACCCAATCGTCACGATATGGTTCCACATAGAACCACGCTAGAGCTGCAGACACACGCTTCGCGTGAACATCTTTAGGCTGGCTCATAGCATTAACAAACTCACGTTTGAAGCGTAGCCAAGGATTTTTTTCATTCTTGACAGGCTTCATCACAGCTATATCACGTTGATTCCAATGGTCACAACGCTTTGCATAAGCTGGCTGAGAGTTAAGAGACCTAGTAGTTTCGTCCAACTTCTGTTGGAGCATGTTATACAGCTCTTGAAAAGCTTCGCTTTTCTCTGCTTCACTTATATCAGCAACGCAAATGCGACGTGCGTTCCGTACTAGATCACGATATGCATTACGCGATGTCAGTTTAAAAAACATTTTTTTTACCTCTTATTAATAGCAAAGTTAGTGCCGAATGGCAAGATTAAAATTTTAACAGTTCTGAGAAATCGTCAAGCGAATCCTCTTTTAGTGATTCCGAAAGGAGTGGTATCTGTTGCGCAGGGTGAGAAATGTTTCCCTGTCTCCAAAAGGATTTTGAATCATACCAGATGTATTTGTTATAAGAACGCCAAAGTGCGTTGATCTTATTGGCTGATTTATCATACTCCTCGAAGAATGGATCTTGAATAGATATGCGATTTCTAGCATCTTCCATCCATTTTACCGCACACCAAGGAGACCAACGTGCTGCGTTTTCAGCTTCACGAATAGTTCTAAGGACACCCCAATCCGAGTATCCGCCTGTATTAAATGTTGGTTTTGCTTTAGCCATTAGCTACTTTTTCCTGTAAATGATTAAAATGATCGACAATATCAACAATGAACCGAGCAGCAAAGAAATCCCCATGAGAAAGCCTAAGATCTTCGTATTCGTTCATTGTTTCGGGAGAATGTTGGGAGAGGATGGTTTTTGCCTCTGAAAGCGATGGACGTTTATGCATTCGTCATTCCTTATTATGTTTTAAAAGGTACAAGTCATTCTTTTCTTGACTTGTTTATAGATTATAGTAAAATAATTACATGTATGCAACTGAAAAGTATGTTCGCATGGAAGCGAAAGAGATGCAAAGTATGATTCGTGAAGTCGCCAACGATCTAGGTGGTGACATTAACTACTTGCATTCAGAAATCACAGATTTAAGAAACGAGATAAAACAACTCTCGGAAGATCTGCAAGAGCTTAAGGAAAATTTTGATGCCAACCTATAAAGTAGTTTTATTTAGTGATTCTATAAATCAACAATACATGACAGAACAGAAACAAGCAATTAATAATTTACTTCCAGATCTAGCTGTAGAAGTAGTTGATCACACAGATTCTCGTCTTGCTAAGTTTTCAGATAAAAACAGAGTTCCTTGTATCATGATTTTTAAAGACGAAGCACGTATGCAAGCTAGACACTCAAAGCTCAGTCATTCTGAAGCTGCAAATTGGATAGCCGCCCGTGTTATTTAATGCCTAAAGCAATTTCTTGCATTCCCCACAAACTAAGAATAGACGCTCATAGAGTAGACTATCTTCGCGCTATCTCTGAATCAATGGACTACCCCTTTCAATCAGAAGATGGACGTGATCCTTCTCCTGCTCATAAATCTTTAGAAGCTAAAATCAAAACCTATAACCCAATTAAGTATTGGCAATTTACTAATTGTTGTACCGACGCACTTCAAATTGCTTTTCACGCTTTTTGTAAACGTGGAGATACAGTTATAATACCTGCTTATGGTTGGAGAGCTATTGCAAATGCGCCTAAACTGATGGGGATGAAAATTATCTATTGTGACATTGATGAGACAGGTAACTTAGATATTAATCAAGCAATAGACTTAATTCATAGATATCAACCTTCTGCTATACTAGTAGTTCATAACTTCGGTACACTAGTTGATGTATCGCAGTTAACAGATACGTGTGCGAAATATAAGGTAGCAATTATAGAAGATGCAGCTCCATCTTTTACCATGGGAGAACCTTATGAGTATGAGTTAGGCTCTTTTTCTGATGCTGTTTGTTTTTCGTTCGATTTTACTAAGTCACCAGGTTGTTTGGGGGCGGGGGGTGCTATAGCTACTAACGATCCTTTAACCTATGAACGTTTTAGAACTATTTGTTCTCACACAACTTCTCAATGGGGGGTTGGGACAAAATCCTACCTAGACACAGTATCAGCAGCAGTCTTATTAAAAGAAATAGAATTAATTGAGCAATTGCAGTATAGACAGCATAAAGTTGAAATTGCTACTTACTATATTAACAAACTTCCTTATAAAACTCTAAGCGGAAAAAATTATATCTTTCATCGTTTTATAATTTTACCTGATAGAGACGAAAGAGAAAACTTGTTAAAAGCGTTTAAATCAGAAAAAATATTGGCTAAGGCAGTATACGGCGCAAATACAGAAGAGTTTAGTCGTGTAAATGACTTTGTTGATTGTGCAATTGAACTACCCTGTCACCAGTATATTGACTTAGAAGATCTTGATGATAGATTATCGAGAATACTATGATTTCATGTTACATGCTAGATGTTCATATAGCAAATCGTTGTAATTTAAACTGTGATGGATGTAATCATTGGTCAAATTACGGGTTTAAAGAAATATTTTCTGCAAATACTTTATATGAGTGGGCAAAACCATGGGCTAAAATTGTAAAACCCGAAAGAATCAATCTTTTAGGCGGAGAACCCTTACTTAACAAAGAGTGTTCTAAAATAGTAGAACACTATAAAGAGTTATTTCCTAATTCTACTTTAAAGTTATTTACAAACGGTTTAATACTTTCAAAACAGGATTGGTTAAAAGATACCCTGCGAAAAAATAACTGTACGTTAGTAGTTACACTTCATTCAAGTGAAAAAAGTTATTTAAAAAAATTCAAAAATGAGTTACAATGTTTAAACAGCTGGGGAAACCCTACTGTAAAGATGAAAACTTGGTTTAGAACTGTTTTCGACTATGACGGTATAGAAGTAGAAATAAGAGATATGCGTGGTCACTGGTATAAAACTTATACTGGAAACGGTTATAATGCTAAACCTTATAAGGATGAAAAACCGAGAGAAAGTTGGGAAAATTGTGTATCAAAACATAGCATTCAACTGTATCACGGTAAGCTTCACAAATGTGGAGCTATTACTTATTTAAATGATTTTTTAAATAAGTATAATCTTTTAGAAGATCCTGACTGGAAAACATATTCTAAATATGAAGGCCTTAGTCCTACTGATTCTAAAAGCAAAATTGATCAATTCTTTAAAAATGAAGATGAATGGATTTGTAGAATGTGTCCTTCAAATCCAGATAAAAAACAATCTAAAGAAGTTTTTAGAAGATATGAATATTAGAGCTAATATAATTAGCATACATTTAACCAAAGAGGAAGAATTATTTTGTACGCAGTACTTTTCAGGAAATTAGAACTATGTCTGCTTCAACGTTTGAAATGCAAATGAAAATATATGTAAAGAATAATGATGTAGGTAAGGCTCTACGTATAATGAAAAAGAAGCTACTTATTGAAGGCGTTATGAAAGAAGCACGTGAAAATGCTTTCTTTAGGTCTAAAGGTGAGAAAAAACGTTTAGCTGAAAAAGCAGGCAAAAAACGGTGGGAAAAGAAAAGAATACAGCTTGAACAAAAGTTTGTGCGTGAAGAGCGTAATATGATTCGTAATAGTAGAAAAAAGAAGAATGTTCACAGACCTAACAAAAATTCAAATCAATCCCGAAACTCAACACGTACATCTCGCAGTTAGAATTACAGACAACCATGTTCATAACTTAGTATTTTCCTTAGATAATTTCTATAGAATTATGAGTAAGGACACTCTAAAATGGCAAGGAGAAATACATGGTAATCATTGGGAGTTACAAAAACTTTCAAACCATGTTAAAATGTTTTCTGATTCGTATGAATTTCATTATAGGTTTGAATATGAGCAGTGGAAAACAATTCGTAAACAGTTTGCCTTCGCATTACGTAAAAACAAACTTGCTTAGTGCTTATTATGTATAATATAATCTTACCATAACTTATGGAGAGATTAATGAAAGCATATAAAGGTACATTTAAAAAGAAAAACGGTGAAGCACGTCAAATGACGTTTGCTAAATTAGCAGATTTGCCAGAACAGTTTTTAGAAACACGTATTATTGGTGCAGGATCAGAACAAAACTACCCAGAAGGTATGGAACTTGTTTGGGATTTAGAAGCTGATAACTTTAGAATTTTTAATTGGAAATCTGCTGATGACAGCCCAAAGGAATTTGACATAGATGAAACTCTATTTAGGTAAGTATTATATTGCAGTATATTATTGAAATACACAATACAGAAAATGATGATGTTGGAGTTCTTATGCATGACGAAGATGGAGTTCAGGTAGTTACTAAACTTGACTCTTGGTCTAAAGCAAAGGCAAAAGCAGGTGTTTTAGGTAAACAACTCCAACCCAACCTATCAGCAAAAATTGTTTCTTATGAGGAGACTACTAATGAAGTTGATTGTTAACTTAATTAAAAAGTTATTTCCAGAAAAGAGAACACCTAAATATCTTTCTGGTAAAAAATAGTGCTTCGTTTGAGGAGTAGTAGAATAGACGGACTGGACCGGGGGGCAGTACCCCGCATCTCCACCAATTTGTAGGCGACTACAGTTTCAGAGGGGATGAAATAGGATCGACAGACGTAGTAAAAACAAAGCCGAGAAGCAGGTGCGCAAGCGACCTTGACCGCAAGAAAACAACAATTGCAAATGATAATTTCGCAATCGAGGATTACCGCCTAGCGGCATAATCTCATGGGGCGGCCACTGCCTAGCAACAGAAAGTGGTATTTTTTTAAAGGAAAATTATGAAAGTAGGATTTACTTGTTCGACTTTTGATTTGTTACATGCAGGTCATATCTCAATGCTACGAGAAGCAAAACAACACTGTGACTATTTAATTTGTGGACTACAAACTGACCCAAGTGTTGACCGTCCAGAAAAAAACAGACCCATTCAAACAATTGTAGAAAGATATATACAATTAAATGCAGTAGGGTACGTAGACGAGATAGTTCCATATGCAACAGAAGAAGATTTAAAAGACATCTTGTCTATGTTGCAAATTGATGTTAGAATCTTAGGTGAAGAGTATAGAGATAAAGAGTTTACGGGCAAAGACATATGTCGAAAAAGAGATATTCAATTATTCTTTAATAAACGAGAGCATCGTTTTAGTTCATCAGATTTACGTAAAAGAGTTTACGAAAATAGCTAATTATTCATGAGGGAATTATGGATTACATTGTTGGTAGAGGTGGATTAGCTTGTGAGTTTGAGACTTACTTTGGTCCACACAAGTTTCTAGAAATACATGAAACATCGCCTGGTACTATAGGTGACTGTAGAGTTTTCAATAACAGATATGAAGCATATGATGATGGAGAGGTATTTAAGCCTTCTCCAAATGATACTTTTTTGTTTGGAACTGGAAGCAAGAAAGTAAAGAAAATTTGGTTTAGAGCATTAAGTCAATGGTTTGTTCCATCAGAAAAACACTTTCCAAACCGTTTTGCACCCGGAGTTTTACTTCCTCCTAATATTGAGTTTGGGTATGGGAATGTAATTGCTCATGCTGTTATTACTGGTGACAATAAATTTGGAAACTTTAATTTCGTTAACAATGGCTCATTTATAGCACATAATGTAGATATGGGTGATTTTAATTTCTTTGGCCCTAATGTTCAAGTGTGTGGATGGTGTACCTTCGGTAGTGATAACTGGATTGGTGTAGGCACAAATTTTTATGAAGCCATAAAGGTTGGTGATAATAATACAATCGCTGGTGGTTCTTTAATTAGAGAAGAGGTTAGTGATAATAATTTTATTAATCATGCAGATGACTGTCCAAAATTAGTAATAAAACAAAAGAGAAAATAATATGTTACTATTAACAAAGAAAATTGATATAAAACTACCCCGTGAAGATAGAATACACTATTTTCTAAAAAGCATCCCCGATGAAGAATGGGAAGGCTGGACAATTACACGTAAGGGCAATACAGCTAATCTTAACTTTGATGTAACGAAGACTACTAATGTTGGAATCTCTGTCATTAAGCTTAAGAATGTATGGGAAGATCTAATCAAACTTGAACCAAACCTCAAAAAGTTTGATCCAGATTTAACAAAATGTTGGGTTACTAAAATGGCTCCTGGTGGCGGTATATTTTCTCATGTTGATTATAAACGTGATATAGCAAAACTTATCCCAATCGGGTCTAATAAAGGTGAAATACATTATCACTTACACTGGAAATGGAAGCCTTTTTACACCTATAAATACACAGGTCCAACACTTACGAGAACTAATTTGCCCCACTCAGTAAAAAACGAAACTGGTGCTGATCGATACGTAATACAAATAGCAGACAAGACTCCTGATGTATAAAACATATTTATTAGGAAACGGTGGATATGCTCAAGAATGTTTTGAACAATTCGTTTTAGGCGAAGTTATTGAAGACTTTGGAGGTTTCCTAATTTTAAAAAACAATAAATTAGTGCTAATCAATGAAGAAGGTGTTAATGATTTTAAATACCTTGATAAATCATCATTCGTATTGGGAACAGGACATCCAGTTTGGAGAAAGAAATTTTTAGAACATTTATTTAAAATATATGAACAAGATGTTAATCATTTTCCAAACATTGTATCTAATAAAGCACACCTTTCTCAAACAAGTAGATTAGGCATTGGTAATGTGCTAAATTGTTTTGCCATGACAAACGCAAATGCAGATATAGGTAATTTTAATTTACTAAATTGTTACACATCAGTTCATCACGGTGCAAGAATGGGGAGTCATAATATCTTTAGTACTTACGCAACAGTTTTAGGCTATTGCAATGTAGGTGACGATAATTGGCTGGGTAGCGGAACAACTGTTACACAACGAACTAATATAGGAAACGATAATACACTAAATTCTGGAGAATATTTATTTGATGATTTGTTAGATAGACAAATATTCCAGTCAGGTGTAACTTTTGATAAACCGCAAAAATGATAGTTCTTTTTAGAAGCTGCGAAGCAAACTTATCTCCAGGGTCATTAGGTGAAGGGTTCGAAGACAAACCTCGTTGGAATGGGTATGGTAAGTTAGAAATTTTGAGAAAATGTTACCTTTCTATTCAACACAGTCTTGATGAACGTGACTTAATTGTTGTAATGGATGATAGAACTACTCCTGAAACTATTGAGTGGATGCGAGAAAACACAAAAGCCCAAATTAAAGTAAAATCAATCACTTCTCTTGATGAGGCAAGAAAAACTCATCCATATCCAAATTATCACCCTGTAACTGCAAATTCTTGTACTGATCTTATGGAACACCTAGTACAGGTCGCAAACAGTAATCCAGATGAATTAATATACGTTTGTGAAGATGATTATCTACACGTTCCTCATGCGATGGCAGCTATGAAAGCACTATTTAAATCAGGGTATGATGGTTTTTACGCTCCTTACGACTATCCTGACAGGTACACAGTAGACACGTCGAGACAATGTGAACTACACGTATGGAATTACGGTCATTTAAGGTCGATACCAAGTGCTACGCTAACTATTGCAGCTAAAGGAAGCACTTGGTTAAAATACACTTTTGAATTACTGAGAGCAGGCGCGTTTGCAGACGATTCTTGGACTTGGAAAGCATTTAAACAAGTCGGGTGCTTATGCCCCATACCCGGCCACGCCACTCATTTGCAAGATGGGTGTATAACTCCTATAATCAATTGGACTAATATATACGATGACATATATATTAAGTAAAAAGTTAGATATTCCTACTTTTGAAAATTATTTAATGCCCGCACAAGAAACTAACCAGTTTTCTAACGGAGGACATGCAACTCATGTATTAGAATCACGCGCTCGCGAGATGTTAAAAATATCAGATGATAAAGCTATTATTGCTACATCATCAGGCACTACAGCTTTACACGCTATACTATATGCAATGATGCGTAAAAATAACGCTAATATGCGTGTATGTACTCAAGATTTTACTTTTCCTTCAAACTCACAAGGACCTGCAACGGGTCCGATTATAACAGATATAGATGCAAATTGTAACATGAATCTATATGACGAGTATGCTCATAACTATGGACAGATTTATATTGTAACTAATTGTTTCGGATGTGTGCAAGATCTAGACAAAGTTTTGATGTACGCTCAAGAACACAAAAAAATTATTATTTTTGATAATGCAGCAACTCCTTACACATTTATGAATGGTATTAATACCTGTAATTTAGGGCATGCTTCTTATGTTTCACTACATCATACTAAACATATTGGATTTGGTGAAGGCGGTTTAGCTATAGTTGATAGGCACATGGAAGAAGAGGTAAGAGTAGCTTGTAATTTTGGTATGGTTAATGGTAAATTCAATGAGAGAGGTAGCAACTTTAAAATAAGCGAAATATCAGCAGCAGCTATTTTACAGTATTGGGATTCTTTTGATATAGATGAATTACAAGAAAAACTACTGGATAATTACTACAATAAACTATTTGATCTCAATAAGAAATACGAAGGCGTAGTTCACGCAAACTTTTCTGATGAAGACAAGTTTTTACCAGTTTGTGTACCTTTCATATTCAATAAACCTAGTGCTGTTACAGATTTTCCAGAAGAAGATTGTAAAAAGTATTATCGACCACTTAGAGGATTACCCGTATCTCAACAAATCTATGATAGAATTATGTGTTTTCCAATTACAGAGGGTTTAAGTGATTAAAACAGCTGTTGTAACTGGATTTTCAGGTTTTATCGGAACAACTTTTACTATGCAACTATTAAAAAGAGGTTGGAAAGTATATGGGATAGACAAATTTACCCATGTATCAAATAGAAAGTTGACTGCACAGAAACAAGAAAATTTTAACTTTGAAAATAAAGATATTAGACAAATAAAATGGTTGCCTGAGTGTGATGTAATTTTTAACTTTGCAGCAGAATCTGATGTGGATATTGGTAATCAATCTTGCGATAGATTTATAAAATCTAATATTGATGGGGTAAGAAATATATTAGACATCATCAATAGTAGCATTATCTTACGATCAGATAAGCCATTATTTTTCCAAATCTCAACAGACGAAGTTTATGGAGACTTACAAAACGGGGTTTTTAATGAAAGTTCAGAGTTAAAACCTTCAAATCCTTACTCAGCTACTAAAGCTGCTGCAGATCTACTAATTCAGGCTTATGCCCGTACTTATGGTATAGAATATATTATTGCTCGTCCTTCTAACAACTATGGTTATTTTCAATATCCAGAAAAATTAATTCCTTTAGCAGTTAAAAGACTTTCTAGAGGTAAAAAGATTAAATTACACAATGCCGGAAAACCTATAAGAACTTGGACACATTCTGAAGATACAGTAAATGCTATTATTACTTTGTATGAAAAAGCTGAACGAAACCGTATATATAACATTTCATCAGAGTATGAACAAACAAATTTAGACACTGTGACTAAGATAATTAATAGTTATTTTGTAGGCAGAATAAATAGAAATGTACCTAACATTGAAGAATTTATAGATTTATCCTTTGATAGGCCCGGACAAGATATAAGGTACGCAATATCGTGCGAACCACTAAGGTCACTACAATGGAGACCTGAAAAAATATTTGATGAAGAAATTGTTAAATTAGTAGAAAATTATAAAAGGGAGTTTGTGTGGTGAAAACTACAAAAGTACTAATTACAGGTATTTCTGGATTACTAGGGAGTACTTACGCTAGATACTTGATAACCAAAGGTGGTTATGAAGTTATCGGTATAGATAATATGATAGGAGGTGTAGAAGGTAATGTACCAGAAAAAGCTACCTATATTCGCGGAGATATACAAGATACAGCTCTACTAACAGAATTGTGTGAGGGAGTTGATACAGTATTTCATACCGCTGCTTTACCTTATGAGGGTCTAAGTGTGTTTTCTCCAGCTTGTACTGTAAACTCTATTGTCTCTGGCACAGTCTCTATAGCTTCTGCATGTTTGGCTAATAAAGTGAGATTACTTATAAATTGTTCTTCTATGGCAAGATACGGTGATCAACAACCCCCTTTTACAGAAGATATGCCTCGTAAGCCTGTTGATCCTTATGGATTAGCTAAGGCGCAGGCGGAAGAACACCTTGAAATGTTAAATGAGATACACGGATTAAATTTTGTTACAGTAGTGCCTCACAATGTTATTGGCGTAGGACAAAGATATTATGACCCTTTTAGGAATGTAGTAGGTATCATGATTAATCGATGTATACAGAGTAAACCAATTGTTATTTATGGTGATGGAGAACAGAAACGTTCGTTTTCAAACGTCCGTGATTGTATTGAATCTGTATATAAAATTATGAATTCAGATAGAAAAGATATCATAGGTCAAGCGTACAATATTGGTCCAGACGAGAACGAGATATCAATCAAACAACTAGCTTATAAAGTAGGACATCATTGTTCTGTTTATCCTTCTTTTGATCATTTTCCTGATAGGCCTAGAGAGGTTAAAAACGCTTACTGTTCTTCAGATAAAGTTAGACGGGAGTTTAACTATAACGCAAGTATCAGTGTAGATAAAACTTTAGAAGAAATGGTTGCGTGGATAAAAGGCAGAGAACCAAAAGAATTTGAGTATCACCTTCCGTTAGAGTTCACAATGGATGACACCCCTAAAACATGGACGGATAAATTAATCTAATGTTAAGTAGTACTGATTGGGCTTTATTAGTAACATTTAAGAAAGAATTAGAAGATTTAAAGGCGCTTTATGTATATCCAAGAGCAGACATACAAACAGTCATACTTTGGATGGAAAAAAGAATAAAAGATATAGAGATAAAAGACAGAAAGAAATAGACATGGAACAGAATGGAAGCTGGTGGAGAGGTACACGCATTGCAATCCTAGAGAAAGAGATTGAACTAGCCGAACAGAAGATGGAATATAGCATTGCCATGAAACCTATTATAAAGTATATGCAGAAGAGACTAGAAGAAGAAAAAATAAAAGATATAGAAGCGAAAGACAATGACGGTTAAGATTATTACACCATATGTGTTTGATCAAGAAATTAGAGAGCATCAACAACAATTTTGGGAACTAGATGTTCACTACGAAAAAGATGTTGCAGGAATTGGTTCTGATTTGATGTTCCAAAAAATATGGAATCAATATCCTAAAGATGACATATTTATTTTACACGCCGACATGAGCCCCCATCATGACGGTTGGTTTGAGGAGGTGCTTGCATATGTCGAGCAATACCCAGAAGCAGGAATGTTTGGTTGTTTGTTATTGTACCCAGCAAGAAACGAGAGTGGCAAACATTTCATACAGTGTGCAGGAGGAAAGTTCACTGACGATAGACCAGATCACTTCGGAAGTGGACTTGTATTGGAAAACAGGTCAACGTTTTAATCAGAGTTGGAAATTGATTCAGGACAGTACGATACCACGCGCTCCGTCGCCTGGACAACATTTGGAGGTTGCTACATTAGACGGGAATTTATCGATTCCGTGGGCAATTTTGACTCCTCCTTTGAATGGACGTACAACAGAGACGTCGATTATTGCTTGTCTGGAAGACAAAATGGTTACAGCATCTATCAGATACCTGTACGACTCTATCACCACGAATCGAGAGATAACAAACGAATAAAAGATCAAAACAAAGCAAATATGGAAACGAGAAACCTCACACGTCTCCAGACGAAATGGGCAAACTCTAAATTTTACAAAACGCTGGACAAGGAGATAAAAAATGGATAAAGTGTTTATATCAAAAGAAGAACTTAGAGCAGCGTTACACACCACACAACAAAAAGCTGGGTTTTTTACTACAGTATTAGCTTGGTTCGGTTTCATTATTACTCTTTTATGGCTAATCCCTTTAGTAGTAATGTGGTTGTTACTTTTTGTTATTTGTATTCCGTTTTATCTAATTGACACACATATTTTAAGGAGAATCTTTAATGGGTAAATTAAACCACGAGTGGGTGAAAGCCTCACTAGAAATGGCAGACAATGAGAGATCTAAACTATCAGAACGAGAACGAGAAATTCACGGACTTAGTTCAACTAGGTTAAGATGCTTGATCAATAATCTTTGTGCTGCTGAAAAATGTAGCTATCTAGAAATAGGCGCATATAAAGGTTCTACTCTAATTGCAGCTGCACGAGGCAATAACGTAAAAGTTGTAGGAGTAGACAGCTTTCTATATGATGATAGAGAAGCAAACAAGTGGGCTCCAGAAGGATTTATTTGGGATAATATGAAATCTCAACTAGAAGCCAACATCAATACATACCGACTACAACCAGATGTTGTAAACGGAGAGGACATCTCTATTATACAATCAGACTTCAAAACAGCTGAATTACCTAAAAACACCTTTAGTGTTTGCTTTTTTGATGTTAGTCCTGTGAACTATGAATCCTATGATGCTTTTTTTGAAAATGTTTTACCTGCTTTAACGCAAAGTAGTGTTGTTGTTTTTAGTCAACAATCTAATAATGATCACGCGGAACAGCTTAATGAAGCTCTTAGAAAGCACGAAGCTAAAGTTAACTTACAATTCTCTGAAGTTAGAATATCAGGAACTAACGCAGACTCTACAAAATACTACAGCGGAGTTAGAGTTTTAGGTTTTATTAAAAAAGCTGTTGCTGTACCTGTTAAGGCACCAGTAAAGGCAGCAACTAAACCTACAAGTAATACAAAGGTGAATAATGGCTAAAAAGAAAAGCGTAATTAGTCTTATTAGTTATGATGCTAATCGTTTTCTAGCGCATTCTATAAAACGATATTATAACTATGTTGATGAGATAGTACTTGGAATTGATAAAGATCGTATAACCTGGAGTGGTAATAACTTTTCATTTGATGAGGATTCTCTCTGGAGCGAGCTTTCACAAATTGATGGAGAGAGTAAGATCTCAATAATCGAAGAAGACTTTCACCAATCAGCTGTTGCTATAGAAAACGATAATTATGAACGGAACTTTTTAAAAGAACAGTGTTCTC
>Ga0206123_10003404_pt1 | contig 13116 bp, 11 predicted proteins | sample Helgoland_Spring_2_FD_160086 | JGI IMG/M metagenome (GOLD analysis project Ga0206123, IMG submission 160086) | Pelagic subsurface seawater microbial communities from Kabeltonne, Helgoland, North Sea - Helgoland_Spring_Bloom_20160316_1 | ecosystem: Environmental > Aquatic > Marine > Epipelagic ... | reverse complement strand
GCGGTATCGATACTACGTATGCGACTGTCGCTACCGAAGTCGAAGTCACATAACTCGGATCTGTCCCAGCAGCACCTTGTACAAATTACGGTGCGTTTTGAAACTCCATTTTGCGTTGGTTGCAAACCAGTCTTTAAGCTCCTCGACCGAAGTGACCCCTGCTTTGATTAGCACAGCTTCGGTTTTGGGACCAATTCCTTTCAGCGTCGTTAGACGCGTCTTCGGTGGTCCGGCAAGAACTTCGTCAATGCCCAGCTTTTTGCACACCCGCTGGAGGGCTATTGCGTCGTCGAGAGCGTGATGGGCTTTGAAGGGATGCTTGAACAAATGCTTGTAAACATACCCAAGGCTCGCAGAGGGCAGTTTGAGCTTGCGAATTTCGGGTAGGGAGTCTTTAAAATCGATTTCCGGCTCGAGCCTGAACCGATCGAGATGTCCCTGAATGATTTTCTGATCGAAGGCTTTCCCGTTATGCGCGATCCAGGTGCCGGTGCCAAACGCGAGCATGCCCTCAATAGCGGCGCGAGGGGTGATAAAATCCGATCGAATTGAATCGATGCACTTTGCCTGCTCCTCGAAGGGTTTCCGTTTCACTGCCGAGTTTAGCATGCCCTTGCCAACCAGGAGCTTGGTCCAGAAGCGGATGGAGCGCTCGGGGTGCATCCCCAGCTCGTTTAGAGTCGGAATGATGGGCTGCCCGAGGGTAGGGTCAACCAGGGCGCTGTAAGTTTTTCTCCCTTGACAGATCCCCACTTCCAAAATTCTTTGCTCCGTGCGTTTGTGCCCCTTTGCAAGGAAACACGTTTCAAGATCGTAGTAGAACATTTCTTTTCAATAGTACTATATAAGTAGTGTGAGAGTGCAAATAAAAGGTGTACTTTATAGGCAATGTGCTCAGTCCAACTCTCACCCAACCCGAACAGCATGACAAGACATTTGCTTTCACCTACGGCGAAGCTCAGATGGATATGAACGGCGTTCCGATTTGCATGGAACACGACGAAAAGATGCAAGTTGGCACAATCAAACAGAGCTGGAATCAAATAGATGGATCCAAATGGATTGTTGGTAAGATCGACGATGCAAGTATGTTTGGGCATTTCGCGCGTAATGCCGTTCAAAAGTCCTCCAACGGGACAAGGTACTACACCGGTCTCAGTCTTACGCATACTCACACCCAGTACGCTAACGGAAAGACGGAGAAGAACCCCATTGAGGTTAGCCTCTGCGTGGATCCTAGGCGGAGCGACTGCCGGATAATGTTTGTCGATGAAAGTTGCGTAAGTGCTATGGATCAAAGAAAAATCTTAACCTATAAGGCTAGCATGAAAACTAAAAAAATGAGTGCCCCTGTAGCAGATACTCCCATGATCGACGCGACCCCCACGCCTGTTGTCCCTGTTGTTCCGACTCCGGTTGAGCAGGTGAAGGACGAAGTTGTCCCGAATCAGGAGAGCCTTATGAAGATGATTGTGGATCAGCAGAAAGATATGGAGCGTCTGGAAACCCAGGCGAAGGAGCTTGCAGAGCTGAAATCTGAGCTTGCGGAAAAGGAAAAGAAGGAATTTGAGGTTGCGAGTGCAAAGAGTGAGGCTATGGCAAAGGCGCTTGTGGAGAGCTGGTCGCAGACGCTGGATCAGGGAGATATGAACGATTCAAGCCGGGCGTCTATTCTTGAGCTTGCAAAGAAGTTCCCGCACGAGTCGCAGGAGTTTTTCCGTGTGGCACATAATGCGTCCAAGAAGAGTCTTGCGCGTGAGAAGGAGCTGAAGGAGGCGGCTGAGGCGTTTAAGAATGCGGATCTGAAGAAGGACTTTTCGAAGGTGATGAATAAGACGACGCACGTTGCTAGTAAGAAGAAGGCTCCGGAGCCCAAGTCGGATGAGATCCATTTTATGGATGCTGTGCGCAAGTACCGTGTTAGTGGAAGTGGGCGCGCCCTTATGGAGCAGGTGGCGGATATTGGAAACATTAAAAAGCGCCGTCGTATGTTTTAATTAAATAAAATATTTATATTTCTTAAAAATCAGTTGTAAATCTTTGGAAACGCTCATATTCTTTAACTTTTTTATAATCCTTGCGATTTATGGGTGGTTCAGGTTTCTTTTTCTTGTTGCTGCTCATAAAAGCAAAACCTGCGAAAACCAGAACAGCACTGATTCCTATTATAGTACCAATAAGCGCCCAATCTGTGCTTGCCTCACTTGCAGAAGGTGAGGACACAGGATTTGACGAAGGTGTCGTTAAAGAGGCAGTGTTGCCGTTTGTGACGTCATATTGTATTTCGCCAGTTGCAGAGTCACCGATCTGTGCGCTTGTTGGCAAAATCGTCAGAACTGAGTAAGAAGACGTCTGTGCATCACCAAACACGTGCGTTGAGCGCAACCGTCGTCTATTCCCCATGTAGTTCTGCTCCCAAAAAACAATGTAAGTGACATTCGAAAAAGAATCCAATTGGTTTAATTGAAACATCCCGGATGAGGTAGCTTCGTTGTGGCTTGCGTTGAGGGTCAGTCCAGCTTCAAACATAATTCCTCTTGGTGCACCAATGCATCCAGAGTCTCCAATTTGTTCGCACATTACTTGTGCTAGACCCCCGTGTGCTTTGCGTGTCATCATACTATCGGTAATCTTGAGTTCAAAATCGCCTACGTGGTTAAAGGAGATGTGTGAGCAGAGTTTCTGATCGGCAAACGGTGATTTGTTCAACCGTGTGTCTGAACCGCTGCATGTTGCTCCCTCTGCTGTGTACAGGTCAAGAGAAACGGTGCCACTTCCGTCAAAGTTTTCCTCGGCTGCACAGGGTGTACCAGCAATTGCAACTTCGAAAGCAACTGTGGCTTTCGCACCGCCAGATGCTTCGATCATTGCAACAAGTGATTGAGTGTCGTTTGTCCACCCAGTGAGATATTGTGACTGACTTGCACACACGTCACGGCACCCGCTTTGCCACTGCACGGCTTGGAACCCAGGTATCATCACGGCTTCAAAATCTGACCCAGTATCGTCGACTGTCCACGTCTCTCCATTAATGCTGTGCTGAAGATTGACTGTGGCAACCACCTTATAACCACCGATACATGGTTCAAATGCGACATTACCAATGCTGACACCAATCTGGTCACTTGCAGCTTCGCTGACTATCTCTGAAACAGCCAGTGTAGCAGAACTGAGACCAATAACTTTGGTTTCGATAAAAAGTGTAACAAAACTGGAATGACAGAACGATTCTACTTGAGGAAGGCCTCCTCGAGCAAACTCCCCGTAGTCAATTTTAAACTGCTGAACAAGCTGTGCTTGCGCACCAGACCCATCAGAGAGGGTTTCGCCGCAGGTTTTCAGGTAGTCAATCATGTCAAGTGCGCCGGAGACACCTGAAAACGTAGATGCAGTGTCTCCTGCGAATTCACCAAGTGCGTTTGAAATATCTGTGTAGACAAGACAACCAGCCGGCGCAACTGTGTCTGTCGGGACATTTCCGGAGATGGCACCGTCTGCTTGGCATACAGATACGGTTGGTGGTGCGAGAAATGCTGTTTTCTGCAAAAGGTAGTTTCGTTCACTTTGATCGTTAAGTTTGAAATCGTTATAGCCAGATTTCTCTTGATCGGCGGTCAACTCGTAGGAGGTCATATCAGCAGAAAACTCTACCTCCCAGTCAAGTGAAAGATCAGGAAGCCGAACAACGTTATCTCTGCAAAACCCGCCGCAGATCACTGGTGCGTGTGCTGTAATGCCGCTGTTTTGATCCATAAGAACGTAACCAATTGTTTGACCGCTTGCTACGTACGCAGTTTCTTGAATGGGCACACCATTCAGATCCATGCCTAGACTGCGCTGGTAGTGACAAACATCTTCAATGTGCGCCCATAGATCAGAGGAAGATCCGAATGGGACGGTAATGTCAGTGGACGCTTCGCATCCAGCAGTGTGAACCCCGCACATGTGTGCAGAAGCTGCCTGTAGCCTCGAGATGCCGGCGGTTCCGGTAATAGTAAGTTCGTGCTGTTGGTAGTGATCCCGGTAGTAAAGAAAGAGATCTGTGCAGGGGTCAACTTGAACAAAGCGACCAGAGGTAAATCCGCCGGTCTGGATTGGAAGCGTAATTGCTCCTCCATTTAGCAGTGAAAGTTCAACCTGATCGCACCCAGTGCGAACTTTCCCTACAAGATCTAATGAGGTAACGGATCTAGGAATCTTTGTGACTACGATTTGAGAACCAGTGAGTGATATGAACCGACTCCACCCGGTTGTTGGATCCTGCAACTTAACACCTACGGCGTTTTGGCTAAGTTCAGTAAATGATTGTCCCGGGGCTAGATTTAATTCAATATCAAAGTATATATAGTCCGCGTCAATTAAAATAGGGTTTGCGGTAAGATTGAGCAGTGTGACTGTTTCAAACCTCTTCCGCGTCCCAGTAAAGCTATCCACAAAGGTGTAGCTAAATGAGCGGTCCACAGTCTGTGCAGGTGTGCTGGTCAGTACTTGCGTAAAGACCCCACCCAAAACCGAGGAATCACCGGCACGCGCGAAGCTTGCTTCACATCCATTATCAAAGGTAGATACTGTATCAAAACATGCCTGCACGTTGGTAGGAGATGAAATTACATTATCATTGTGAAACGGACACTCCAAAGGGTTGAGAAAATTTCCTGCTGCATCCTCTACAGCGTCGTGCAGGAGGGCATATGTACCGTAGCATGCCTCTTGGTTGGAGTAAACGCGCTCTTCGCTAATCACTTCAGTATTCGTACAGGCTTTAAACACTTGGCGCACTGCTTTGTCCATAAGCGCCCCGTCCATCACATCAGTGATGAGTGTTATTTTGCTATTGCCTGCCGAGAGGATAAGTGAACCCTTGCACAGAGCAGACTGGCACGTATCTTTTGCCTCGTAATAGTCAAAGTGAGGTTTGGGTGTGCCCAAATCAAAAACAAGTGGGAAATCTGTGATTGTGAACGTCTTGCCGTCGGTAGTTGTGGTAAACTCGAGCGGTAGCGCAAACACCGTCGTGGATACAAAATCGGCTACACTAGCCACCTGTAGGCTAAGATCTGCCGTAACCCCACCGGTAAAGGCCTCGGGTTGGACACAACCATGGGTAATGCTAGAAGATACAAGGGCTGTGTACAGCTGAGAACCGTTATATGAGCCAAGATTTGTAATATTAGATGTCCCAAATACTCGAGATTCCACATTGCATTCTCCACCAAATGTTATCAAAATGCGGTTGTCGGATCCAAACGAGTCAAACAGCAGCGGGGGATCTTGAAAAAGCAAAGAATCGCCGGTTACAGTGTCCCTGACGCCACATTTGTAGGCTAGGATAGAATTTTTAGAGTATTGGGATACATCTGGTGGGAGAACAACCCCGCCGGTTGAAACAAAATCAGTGTAAAAATGCGCAGCAGTTCCAAGGTCATAGGAAGCCTCACAATGCACCTCAGAACCAAGCGCAACGGTTGAAGTAACTGTACCACTAACAGAATCTATTACTGTAGAATCTAAAAACTCTGCGTGCGGATCCAGCTGGTGCATTGGATCGTCGGGATGCTCTGCGTGCACAGAACCTAGGGTTAGGGTTAGTAAGACAATTAATAGTTTACTCATATTTTAATTGCTCTTTTTGGGATTATATACTTCTGATTTTCTGTTCCTATAAATTACTTCTTTAACTTTATCAAATGAAAGACTCGGAAAAGGCGAAACGCGAGGAAAGATACGCAGACAAGTGCTATTGTTGCGGAGAGGAAACCGAGTGTGGAGTGTGCGGTTTAGCAATTATTTTAAGCAGCATTACCTTGTTGCTAGTTATAACAACAACTGTTCTGACATTTGCTAATGTTTTGCAAGTTTGCACTACATCCTCTCAGTGCACAGCTGGGCTGGGAGAAGTTGCAAGATGTAGGGGAATCTGTCTAAGAGACAGAATTTTGGGACACTGTAGCATAAGTGATGACTGTGTATTTTCGCAGTGCCACACAGCAACATGTAGCGTTGAGGGCAAGTGCCTATATCTACCTGTTATAGCCGGATTGCCCTGCGAAGACGCCGATTCGTGCACAAGATCCGACGTGTGCACAGCCGGGATTTGCTTAGGTACCAGAATGGTAAAACCCTGTCAAAAGTGCGTCAGTGGAGTTTTTATCCCTGACAATGATCTAGACGGGTCTGTCTGTTCTGATTCTTCGCTATGCACGTCTCAGGACACCTGCTCAAATGGGCAGTGCCTTGGTACCACTGTAACCTGTCCAACAGAACCGTGCAAAACAGCCGTGTGTGAGCCCGCCACGGGTTGCTTGCTTGTAAATCATAATTATCAATTTCAGCAAGATTTGTGCACGACCGCTGAATGCAAAGACGGGGAGTACAGTGAAACATTCAAGAATTGTTTCGATGGTAATCCCTGTACAACAGATGCCTGCTACCCATTGAGTGGCGTTTGCGTGCACCCTGCGGCGACAGAATCCTGCATGACTGTGTGCTCGCAAGACAGCGACTGCAATGCTATTGGTACGAATACGGATTACGCCTGCTGGGACGGCTTGTGTGCGGATGTGACCAGCTCAGAAAATATCATTAGGATCTCTCACGTGGAGGTTGACCATACTTCTTGTCCCCTGCCGGATCACAGTCGGCTACAGCTCCGATTTTACGCAGATTCAAACATTCAAAACGGCATTATGCATATTCCAAAAAGTAATAGTATTTCGGCAGTCTACCCTCACATGGATATTTTTGACGTGGAGAACACTCTTATGTATGATGGTAGCGCCGTAAGATCGTACTTTTCAGCACGAAGCGTGTGTCATGATATGAAGCGCGACTGCTACCCATTTGTGGACGGCTCTTACGAATTCTCTGTAAAGCGCTATGCATGCACCAGTTTAGATACAGCACACTGCAATAACGACGTTGTTACAACTACTAATTTGATAGCTCCACTGAACATTTTAGACTGTCCGACTGAACAAACGGTAATTGTTAACCCCGCTGCAGAACTGCTTGTGGCGCGAATTGGCAACACGGCGGTAAAAGCCAGTTTGGACGTTGGAGAGCTAGATGGCTGGCTCGTGGACGTGCAGTTCTGTATTCCCAAAGCCCTCCCAATGAAGGGATGTATCTTAGACACGGACAGCCTCACGTGTCCGTACCGCGGCTGTTTTGACACACCAGATTACTATTTGGACAAAAGGGTGACGTTCCTGCAGGACGGAAATTACACGGGAGCAGTAACGCTACAAGAGTATGCTGTTGAGTTTGCACGCGGGTATGAAAACTATGCAGGTGACCATTGTGCTGCAGTAGATGCAGTTGATTGGATAAAATTCGATTTAGGTGCGCTTTTACCGGAGTACGCCGGCGAAGTGGGAGTGCTTGACATTCGGTTCACTGTACCGTCATGTACTGGCTCCCGGCGGTTGTCTGAACCAGTCAGAAAAATCGGGAGTTGGATGATTTAATCTATAAATAGATGCAAGATATTAAGTAAATGTCAGCTTCAGCAGGTGGAATAAACTATCGTAAATTTTCCGAATTTTATGATACGTCAAATGTGGAGGTTTTTAAAAAGTTAACGTTTTTCAGCCTAAATCTTCTGAGAGGAAGAAGTAGTGAAGTTATTCAAACAACTATTCAGGGAATTTTTGCTGCTCTGACCCTTAAGATTAAAACAAATGGTAAAGAAATACCAGCAGCTGAACGAAGAGATTATGTGCTTATTTACAAAGAAATGCATAACATTCTGGTACAGGCTATACTGAAGGAAAATGCCGGAAAGACTAAAGAAGAAATCCAAGAGCGATTTCTTTCCAAAAATTCACTGGAACTTCTGGACTTGATCATTTTGAATAAAATTCAGATAATATTTGATGAACCAGATAGTCTAATTGATCATTTGATAGCAGAGGGGGTTCCAAATATATATACAATGTATACACTGAAAGCAAAGGTTGAAGAGCTTAGAGGGAAATATAAGGTCGCTGCTGATAAGGCCGATAAAGATGTAGCTGAAAGAAGAGCTAAAAAAACTGCTAAAAAAACTGCTTCCGGCAAACGTAAATTTACAAGTGATTATGAGTTTCGTTTTTAATTACGGCGTACTTACCCAAGTTCTATATTTTTAAAACTATGAAGCGCGCCTGCCCCTTCGAGCCTCTCCCCCAGCGGGTGCATCCCAGCCTAAGTGTCAATAATGTGCATGCAAAACGGAAACAACATTTTGACAATCCAACAGCGAAGCGGTTTTGCACGCATGAGTGCCTGAACCAGTGTCTAAAGCGCAAAAGCGAAGAGGAGGGCGAAAGTGCCAAACGAATGCGTCTCGAAGAAGCAGAAAGTCGTACAAACATGCTAGTTGATGCTTATGCGCACATTGCCCATTTGGAGCAAATTATTCGGCAACTTGGTATCGAGCTAGAGTTTTACAGACAAAAAACTAGCAACAGTCAGTATAATAGTCAAGTTCTTGCATATTAAAAAATGGCGGAGGCTTTTGCGCTGTCGCAGTTTGAGAGCTTAAGGAGCACTCCAGAAAAGGCTTTGCCCTTACCCGAACTAGAAAGAATTGTTGAGGACGTGTGGAGTGAATTTACTAGTTCGTGTGACATTAATTCTGTAGTGCTCAACGTGCATTACGATTACGATTTATTTTCTTCATTAAATTATCTGAATACTTTAGCTGTGGCAGACCGGACTATGTGGTTGATTAACGGGGTTTGGACTCCGGCAGCGCTGCTTCCTGAGAATCTGCGCTATTTGGGAGGTAGTATAGACGTAAAATTAAATCCTTACATTCCAAACGGGTACTACGTTGATGATGGGACGTGCGAAATAGGCAACCATTTCGATTTGAAAACAATTTTAAGGCACGAGTTTCTGCATGGTATTGGAGTGAGTTCTTCTTTTAAGATACAGAACGGGACAGAAAATGTCGGCTACCCTACAACTAGCGGGGGTTGCTACCCGTTCCTCATGGACACGCAGATGCGAACTGTAAGTGGTAATGCAGTTATAGATGGTTGTAGTGTCCAATCAAGTGTGTCCATCCAGGACGATCTTTTTGTAAATGGCGTAAAGATTTACAACCCAGACAGGTATGATCCTGGCTCGTCTTACCACCACGCGTCTGTCCCTAATACGCTTATCTACTATGGCATTCCAGCAAGAAAATGCATGTACATACATACTGTTGAAAAGGAGCTTTTGGAAGGGATTGGAGCTGAGTGTACTGGAAATTTTGTTGGTGTTGGAATAACAGGGGGTGCTTCACGCGGCGTGCCAAATTTTTCTGTATTTATATCCATTTTTTTCTCTGTAAAATGTCTAATGATACTTTTGCGGCGCTAGACGTGGGTGAATGTAGATCAACGCATGTTCAGCCATTTTCTACAGATGTGCATTTGCTTTTTCTGGAATGTAAGCAAAGTGCTTGGCTTATTTTAATTGTCTTTTTTACCATATCTATTAAGCTTGGACAGAACTGGATATTTACAAAAATGGGTCAGCTTCAACGGGAGCTGCTTCAAATGCCTGCTACAAAACGAGAGGTCTGTACACCCAAGGTACTTAAGCTACTGGGATATGAGTTTGTTGCGGGTGTGATTGGAATTGCAAGCATTATAGTCATAACTGGAAGTAATGCACTGATTTGGGCTACAATAATTGTTTCAAATTTGGTTGGTGTTGCTTTTTCTTATACAAACTTGGAAGCGGATCACCACTCAACAGCTTTAGAGATGATCAATATGCTTGAGAACTACCCGGATTATACATGTTTGAAGTATGCTGACGAAGAGGCAAAGCGCACGCACGAAGCTATTACAAAGCTTCGGAAGGTTTTAGCGCGTAACAAAGAGGAGAATACAAATGAGAAGTACAGTGAGAATTACAGAGATGCTCCAGCTTTGAAAAATTTAATTTTATGATAAAAGCATTGATCCTCTTTTGTAATTTTTATAAATATGAATTTCTTCAACTAAATAATTCTGGTCTAAAAAAATATTGTCTCCTATCTCTATGGGAACCTCTCCACGGAACCAGAAATACCACCAATTGCCTTCAAATGAGTATTCCGATTCGATCTGCGGTGCTGCGGATAAAATGTCTAACGTGTATATTTTGTTTGGATAATCTTTTTTTGGTAAAGCTTGTACTAGCGCACGCAGCCTCAATTGGCGTTGATTCATTTCACTGCACTGTTTGTAGTTTATACAGCTTAACTTTTCCACGAAGTCTTGCATTTCGTGCAGAAATAAAAGGAAGTGGCACCCTCATCTGCTGACCGAGTTTGAACAGAATTTTCTGTAACCTTTAGACTTTTGCATTTTCTGCATGGTGTGACACTGTCAGCAACCTCTACAGCACCTATTGCTTCGTTAAGAGTCATCCCACGTAGTAATTTCCGCACAGTGTCTTCGTAGGGTACATTTGCGTGGAAAACAACAGTTTCGTAGCTTTGTGGTAACCCTTGCGCTTCGAGCAAACGAATGGCAACAGTACGCTTTGACATTTTTTTAAAAAATAAAGCTCAGATTAGTACACCGTAAAAGAAGAAAAATTTTAGACTATATTAGGATGTTTCTGCCTGCATAAAATGGTTGACTACAACAAGTACTTTGCCCCGCTTGATGGCGTACAAGACGGTCTTGCCAAAGGATGGGCAGGTTTTATTAAAATGATGACAATGATTCTTGTTCCATTCAGTATGCTTATCGATTGGATTCTTACCATGTTAAGGAAGACTGACAACAATACCGAAGTGCAAGGGATGAAGCTGTCAGACCTTTCGTGGATCTTTAAGATCGCCTTTGGAGTTATTGGTTTACTTTTTGTGTTTAGCACAGATTCACAAGATACGGATATTAATCAGGGTACAGATGAAAAGTTTGGTCTGCACATGCTTCTGGCGCGCGCAATTATTTTCTTTTCCGCCCTAATGTCTTCGTTTATTGGTCTGTCTGATGTCCTTGTTAAGCTCACCAGCCGAATGCCCGAACTTCAGATTGGGCTTCCAAGCTTTGAGGGACAATTTTCAGAGTACACTGTCGCGTTTGTCCACGGTGCAACTTCTTTGACTATTATCTCTGCTTCTTTCCTCTGGGAAGAGGAACTGGGTCTAGCAAAGCAGCTGGCTAACGCCACCCTGACGGACCCGACGAAACACAACGCCACATCGTGGGCTTATCTATCACTGGTTATTATTTCTGCTTATATTTTGAAGCTTTGGCAAGAACTGAGGCACGGGGCACAGGCTGGTATGGCAAGTAAAGGTGATGAAATGATTGGCGAAGCGCGTGATCTGAAAGAATTGTATCGGTTCAAGCACGCTCGTGGTCCAGCTATTACAATCTCTGTGGCTTTGCTTATGTACATGCTTTCTAATCTGCCTGCCGATACGCACTGGTACGCTGACATCTGGGGCACCCCCGCTTACGTGCTGCTTATTGCTTACATTGTTGCTGTCGGACTTGAGCGTATTGCTGTGAAAAACAACCAGGAGTGGGTCTTTGGTGGATCAAACGGTGTTGTTGTTGTTGGAGGCATCACAATGGCTCTGCTTTTCTACACTGGGACTCTTATTGGTAACCACATGACTCAGGATTCAATTGTGTTTGCTCTTGGTGTCGTTGTCCTTGACGCAATGCGTGTTGGGTACGGTCAGGCAACCCCAGACAGCCCAAGCGCAATGAGCAGCGACACTGCGGCACTCACTTACCGCCTATTCCAAGGAGTTTTTGGCATTCTTGCTTTTACTCTTATCACGGTAACTCCAAAGGAGACTGTTGATGTGATCAACGCAACAACTGGTGATAAGATTGGATCGGAGATGACTCAGAATGTTGCTTCTCCGGTACTTTACGGCATTGGGCTTTCGGCAGCGCTTGTCAAGGTCCTGTCTCTGCTCTTCCTTACAAAGACGCTGTTTAGGAATGGCACGGAGAGTTATTTCCGCGAAATTGCCTCTACCGGTCTTCTTTTCTGCTCTGCTTACCTTTGGGAGAACCCGCTCGACGAAGCTCTTCGCCCGGGGTGGGCTTACCTGTTCTTTATTCTTGCGATTCTTTCGCGTTTTGCGGATAGTTTTGTCCACCACGTGCTTGCTCATGGTGTGGACATTAAGGGATGGGTTTCATGGTACGTTCTTTCTGACGACTCCTATGTAAGCCAAGCCGCTGTTGATACGCCCACCTCCGACAACCCCCGCGTTTGGCTTACACTTGCAGCCCTTCTCAGCTCTCTGTGGTTCTCGAGTACTGTCATGAACGATGACTGGAGCGATATCCGTGTCACAAACTACACCTTGACCAACGCTACCGCCAATACAACTACTGACGTGCACGCCCCCGTAAACAAGGAGCTGTCGTCTGGTATTATTACCGCAGTTTTCTTCATTGCCCTGCACGTGTTTGTTGTTTTGGCGGGTCTTTTCAGCGAGGCTATGCCCAAATTTGAGGTTCTGGCGCTTAGTCGCTCCAAGTTTATCCGGACAACGGTTTCCACTATTGTGATTTCAAGTCTTTCCGTTGCCGCAGGTGCGCTTACTATTGGAAAGGAAGCTCTGCTAAGCTCCGATAGTTCTGAAGCCCGCTTGGTTCTTGCCCTTGTGAGTTACGTTGTGGCAGATACCGTCGGTAGAGAGTTACTGTAAGAGTATAAATTAAAAATTTGCGTTTTATAATTATGAGAGCCGAGTCTTGGATTAAATGCTTATGTAAATCCTTGAAAAAACCCCCCCTTACTTTTGGAAAAAGTGATTTTGATGAGCAGATCCGGCTTGACATCTGTCGCACATTTCCAGAAAATGAATGGTTTAATCCACATCACGAGACACTCATTAGCATTTTGAACGCTTTCTGTATAGTTAACGAAGGACTTGGGTACCCGCAGGGGCTTAATTTCCTCGTATTTCCCCTTCTCTATGGCTATCACAACGACAACCCAAAAACTGCTGTGAAGAACACCTTCTATTCACTCCACGGGATCCTGCGTTTTGTGCTGCCCACTTACCCACTAAATGCAAAAGACACAAATGTCTTAAAAAAAATAGAATCTATTGCCAACTTGGTTTGCTACGAATGTTACGAGAAAGAACCAGAACTAGCAATTTTGCTG
>Ga0206123_10003401_pt1 | contig 13120 bp, 8 predicted proteins | sample Helgoland_Spring_2_FD_160086 | JGI IMG/M metagenome (GOLD analysis project Ga0206123, IMG submission 160086) | Pelagic subsurface seawater microbial communities from Kabeltonne, Helgoland, North Sea - Helgoland_Spring_Bloom_20160316_1 | ecosystem: Environmental > Aquatic > Marine > Epipelagic ... | reverse complement strand
GACATTTATAATATAATTCTATATAGATTCTATATAATATTATATTTAAACGATTTCTACACAATAAAATCTAATCACAATAAAATCTAATCATAATAAAATCTAATCACAATAAAATCTAATCATAATATATTAATGATAAAACTAGGTAGAAATTTATTCTCTAAAAATAACATTATTAGACTTGCATTTATAACAATTATAATGGGTGGAATATTTATTATTATAAAGAATCTAACTATAACAGAAGGTCTTACAACAAGAGATGAAGATAAATTATTATATGGAAAACTACTATCTGAACGTTTGTCTTGTGGAAAAACACCTTATCAACGTATTTTAGGAACGTGCGACGAGACATATAATTTAGCATCGGGTAAGCATGATATACATAAACATTGTGTAGATGAAGTAATGCCTGATCCAAATACACCTTCGCAAAATACTCAAACTTCTATTAATAATCAGACATGTAATTATCTACAAAAGAATTATGGTAGTAGTCAATTGGATGCTCAAACAAATAATAAAAATGGAACTTCTTGTACATCATAGTATTTCAAATAGTAAATATTCGCAGATAAATAATATCTACATAATATAATTTAATTTATAGATGAATTCTACAGATATTTCAAATACTATTATTATTATTATTATTTTCGCAATCATTAATATTGTATCTGTATTAGGTATAGGTATTCAACATATCAAAAACAATTGGAATAGATACAAATGTATGCCAGTCATAATACCTATTGCAGGGGTATTTGGTAAAGACCCAACTGAAACATTCGATAGTTGTGCGAAAGGAGTATTAAATAATTTCATGGGCGATATATTAGATCCTGTATATGGTGCATTTTCAGAGATATCTGCTATTACAGGACAAGTGGGAACATTTATGACTTCATTTAGTGGAATAGCAGGAGATTTCAAAGTGGGATTCTTGGGTTCTTTGACTGACATGTATGATGTCGGAACTAAATTATTGTTAGGATTAACACATTTTGCAATCACACTTCAAGATATTATCAATAAGGTATTAGGTATATTCTTAACTGTAATCTACGTATTTTTAGGAGCGAATTATACAGTAATAAGTATTTGGAATGGATTACCCGGACAATTAGTAAGGGAAGCCACTAAAGTTGCTGGATCGATTTAATATTATTCTTAAATATCACTACACTTGCACAAATAAATTAGACTTACACAAATAAATTAGACTTACTAAATTAATTTATTTGTATATTTCAATACATATACATGGATAGAATAAAAAATATCAATATAATAGATAATATATATACTGATGCAACTTTTAATAACCGGTATGGTTTAGATATTTTTCTAACTATATTAATTGTTGTTGTAATGTTGTGTTTTATTGGTTACTGGATCATATTAAATAACTTACAATCAATAAGAACAAATTGGGCATCCGAAAAATGCAATCCGATGTATATGCCATTTGTCCATATAATAAATCCAGATCCCACATTAACCGCTGATCAGCAAATCTCGGAAAATGCTAATCAATGTTTAAAAGATAGTGCGAATAATTTGGCTGGGGGATCTCTCAAAGATATATACGCTAAACTAGGTGGAATTAATGATATAATAAATGATTTCCATAAATTCATTAATTTTATGAATGTCCTATTTTTATGGTTATTTAATATTATTGCATATGGTATTAATTTCTTGTTAAGCGCTCTACAAAAAACATTTCTGGGTGTAACCCACATATTCTTGAAGGTAGAGTCTATGTTCAATAAATTTATTGGAATATTATTAACTAATTTTTTCATTTTTATTCAGTTGTTTAATATGGCTATCGCATTTATACTCAATTTCGCAAGTATTGCGACTGTTATGATAATTGTTCCTCTAACAATGACTCTATCGATTTTATCTGCAATCGCACTTGGACTAGGAGTTCTTATTGCGATCTTTACCGCTTTGGGGATATTTGGTTTTTTTATGCTTCCAATTTTATATATTATATTAACTCCGGTTTTATTGTCAATAGTAGCAGTAGCAATAATATTATTAATTATGCATTTTGTCGCAACGGGTTTAATACAAATTCAAAATACCGCTAAGAAATTTGTAGCATCGCCATCTCTTGCCCGTAATCCAAATATCAAGCCATCTCCACAATTTGCAAATAAAAGTAGCAACTCTGGAAAACCTGCCAATATCGATGCAAAAATTAAACGTTATATGAAATTCCCATAAAATTATATGTTATATTCTATATCTCTCATTCTCAACAAATTATATTTATCTCTCGTGATATATATAATTATCTTTCTGAAAAATGACAATTCAACTAAAAAAATCTAATAATAATACAATATCTCAATTGTTATTTTTGTCCGGTATATTTATCGTCGCGTTATTATCAACCATTATATTTAGTCCATCGAATATAAATATAATCAATAAGGTTGAAGGATTTAATAATAATAATAATAATAATAATAATAATAATCGCGTAACAGTAAATCCATTCGATTTTATGCAATATAATATCAGCTCACCTAGTTGCTGTGAATATTCATCTGGTTATAGTAACGGAACTGGATGTATATGTATTACTCCTACTCAAAAAAAAATATTAGATTCGCGTGGAGGTAATAGATATGTTTAGTTATAAAACATCAATTATACATTCCAAATGGTGGAGCTGTTGATAGTTCTTTTAGATATAATAATTTATCAACAATTTCATTTGTTAATGTTAAAGGTAATGCAGTGGTTGGTTCAATATTAAGGAGTTTATACATTTCCACATTATCATTACGTAATAGCTTCAATAAGTTGAGTTTAGTATAGATAATCTCAAAACATCTCTTTAGATTTCTCACTCCTTCTTCTGACTCAGTATATTTCTGAATAATATATTTAACTATATCATCGGTAAATAGGATATCATCTTCTGTAAAATTCACGTTTACACGAATCTTCGGTAATAAATGTAGCCGTGCAATAGACATTTTATCCTCTATAGTATATCCCTTAATCTCTATATTATACATTCGATCGCGTAAAATTGGATTTATCTTACTATCGTCATTATAACTAAAGATATACAGGATCTTACTTAGATCAAATTCAATTTCACTAAAATACTTATCGTGATAACATGCATTTTGCGTAGCATCAGTTAGATGAGTTAAAAGACCAATGACTTCTTCGCCCTTAGGTGAATCACTGACTTTATCCAATTCGTCAAAATAAATAATCGGATTCATTTGACGCGATTGAATAAGTATATCGATTATTTTACCATACGTAGAACCTTCATATGTATAACTGTGACCCTCGAAATGTCCTACATCACTAGCGCCACCTAATGGTATCAATTTAAAATACCGGTTTAGAATTTTACTAATTCCGTCTTTAATAATAGTAGTTTTACCTACTCCCATTGGACCTTTTAGAGATATAGATGTGCCAATAGATTCGGGATTTACTATCCATAGACCAATTAACTGTAATATTTGCATTTTTGCAGAGTCTAGTCCAAATACACATGTATCTAGTATATGTTTTGCCTCTGTTATAAATTGGTTACATCTCTCTAGACCGTCACTAACATGAACTGGGATTTTAGCATATTTATTGAATGGAATCTTAACAAATCCATCAATCCATGTCTTTAATTTATAATACTCTCCATTTGCCATAGCCTCGTCCATATTTGATAATTGATTAAACTTATTGATCGCACATGCTTTATACATATCTGGGATATCTAATTCAGCTAAATATATTAGATATGGTTTTTTAACACTCGTTAGCTCTTTAACCGTTTTAAGACGTTGTAATATGTCTTCTTGCTGGATAGTTGTCATTGCAGTTCGAAAATATTTACTCTCGGCATTTGATGCTTGATTAAATATAGTTTTATATTCTTTGAAATTGCGTTCAATTTGTTCGCGCTCTTTTTTAGATTTTTTATCATCAGAAGTTGTATCTTTTTTTGGCGGTCTAATTCTAGGAGGACAATGACATGTTTCTTCATATTGATCTTCATCTCCATCTAGATCTTGCTCTTGATCTTCATCTGAATCTGTTTGATCTGTATTTTTATCTTTTTTTGGTGGTCTAATTTTAAGAGGACATGGACAAATTTCTTCATCGCGATCTGAATATACATCTTCTTCTTGTTCTTCCTCGCCAAAATTATTATTTAACATATTTGCATCAATAAAGATAATATGATTTAAATTGTTGCTACTAGATGAAGGAGACAATAATCTTTTACGTTTAAGATTATTAATTTTATCGCGTGTATAATTACTTGGAAATATCTTATTTAAGAATTTAGCATATTGATACTTAGTCATTGATTTATCATCTCGATCTTCATTACTAGAAACATCATTATTAGAATCATCATGATTCGAATCACTAGAATCATCATCATCATCACTATCATCACTATCACTATCACTATCACTATCATCTACTATGAAATCACGCATTTCACTTGCAATTTCATCATTATCTGATTCACTGTCATCATCCGAGTCACTGTTACCAACCGAGTCACTATTATCATCACTATTATTGTCTGAATCATGGCTTACATCACTAATTGCATGTGCCAATCGCTTACGTTTTGATTTATTCAATTGTTTCTTGGGGCTAATTCCATTTGTTATAATATAAATATTTTCTCCTTGAGTTGTCATTGCTGAGTTGTTGCTATTCGATCGTGTATTATACTTGTGGCTTTTTACCATATGAACGATTATAAATAAACTTGAGATATTTTTATGTCATTTTATTCAATTTTATATTTTATATTTTATATTTTATATTTTATATTTTCTATACAATCCCATAATTAATAACCAAATAATTGATGTTTTAATAAAAAAAAATTAAAATTGAAACTAAACAATCTAAATATTATCCATATATATATAAGTATTATGAATACTAGCGATAAAAATAATCCCAAAAAGATCATCGGTATCCAATTTAGTATCCTTTCACCAGAGGAGATTCGTAGAGCTTCCACTGTTGAAATTACTAATCGCGATACATATGTAAATAATAAACCTGCTATTGGTGGTCTATTTGATCCTAGAATGGGTGTATTAGAGTCTGGGATTATTTGCCCTACAGATGGACATAATTTTATCAATACACCTGGATATTTTGGACATATTAATCTAGCTAAACCGGTATTCTATATTCAATACCTTTCAACTATTATTAAAATTATGAAGTGTGTATGTATTAAATGTAGCAAATTACTAATTGATCGGGAGAAATATAGCTATATTACCGAAAAATCAGGCGATGAACGATGGAATCACGTATATGGTCTATGTAATAAGATTAAACGTTGCGGTGAAGACACTAATAATGGTTGTGGATGCAAACAACCTCAAAAAATCAAGAAAGAAGGATTAGCAACCATTATTGCTGAGTGGGATGCTATTGAAAATATGTCAGATGAAGAAAAGAGCAAGCTAACACTAAAATTGAATCCTGAACTCGTTTTAAAGATTTTTAAACGCATATCGAACGAAGATGTAGATTTCATGGGTTTTAGTAGTGTATGGTCGCGTCCTGATTGGATGATTTGTCAGACAATGGCTATCCCGCCACCTGCAATCCGTCCATCAGTTAAACATGATTCTCAGCAAAGGAGTGAAGACGACTTAACTCATATTATTATTAATATTATTAAGGCAAATCGCACAATTCAAGAGAAGATCGATCAAAACAGTAGCAATCATATTATTGATGACTGGACAACCGTTCTCCAATATTATGTAGCTACTCTTATTGATAATAAGATTCCGGGTGTTGCTTCGGTCGCTCAGCGTTCTGGACGACCTCTAAAATCATTGAAAGAGCGACTCAATGGTAAAGCCGGTCGTGTAAGAGGTAATCTTATGGGTAAGCGCGTCGATTTTAGTGCGCGGTCAGTAATTACACCAGATCCTAATCTATCTATTCGTGAATTAGGAATTCCACTTAAAATTGCAAAAAACATCACTAAACCAGTAATTGTTAATGATCGAAACAAGAAATTCTTGTTGCAACTTATACGTAATGGTCCTGATGTATATCCTGGTGCTAAAATCTACGAAAAGGCAAATGGCGAATCTATTTCTTTGAGATATGTTGATAAAGAATCGATTGTGTTAGAAAATGGGGATCGAGTCCATCGTCATATGATGGATGGTGATGCAGTTCTATTTAATCGTCAACCAACTCTTCACAGAATGTCAATGATGTGTCATATTGCTAAGATTATGGCTCGAGGAGATACCTTCCGGATGAATGTCGCTGACACCAAGCCATATAATGCGGATTTTGATGGTGATGAGATGAATCTCCATATGCCACAAGATGAAGAGGCTGAATGTGAGCTGAGAAATCTAGCAGCAGTGCCATATCAAATCATCAGTCCAGCGAATAATAAGTCTATTGTTGGTATTTTCCAAGATTCGCTACTTGGGATATATCGTTTAACACGTCCGGATATCAAATTCGATACAAAAACAGCAATGAATCTACTTATGCACTTAAAAACAGTGGATCTTAAGACTATTAATTTCAACGACCAAGAAGTTAGTAGTTTCGATCTGCTTTCTCAGATATTCCCTAATATCACGCTAAAATATAAGACTAAGCGATTCCAAGACGGCGAAGAATATAAGACATCTAATAATGTTTTTGAACTTAATAATGGTAAATATGTTCGAGGACAGATCGAGAAGGGGGTTCTCGGTGATGGTAGCAAAGGTCTTCTTCAAAGAATCTATAATGATTATGACCAATTTCGGTCCAGTAAATTTGTAGATGATTTACAAAATATTGTTACTGAGTATATGAAACAAAGTGGTTTTAGTGTAGGTATTAGTGATCTTATTGCTGACGATTCGACAAACAATCGAATTAATCAAACAATTGATGATAAAATCCTAGAGGTGAAAAATCTAATAGACGAGACTCATCTTGGTATTTTCGACAATCAATCTGGTAAATCTAATGAACAGGAATTTGAACAACGCGTTAATAACATTCTCAATCGTGCTAGTCTGGAAGCAGGTAAAATCGGACGCGAAAATCTAGATCAGAATAATAGGTTTGTTGTTATGGTTAATGCCGGTTCTAAAGGAAGTGATCTCAATATTTCGCAGATGATCTCTTGTCTTGGACAGCAGAACGTAGATGGCAAACGTATTCCATATGGTTTTGATAATCGGACACTTCCGCATTTTACAAAATTCGATGATTCGCCATCAGCTCGCGGTTTTATTGAAAACAGTTTTATTGGTGGATTAAAACCTGAAGAGCTATTCTTTCATGCTATGGGTGGTCGCGTTGGTCTTATTGATACTGCTGTAAAAACCTCTCAGACTGGATATATTCAGCGCAGGCTAATCAAGGGTCTAGAGGATTTAATGGTGACTTATGATTTCACTGTAAGAAATAATCAGGGAAAAATCATCCAATATCGGTATGGAGATGACTGTTTCGATCCGGTAAAAGTGGAGTTCCAGCAGATTCCATTTGTCTATATGTCACTAGAAGAGATATATTCGCATTATCAATTCGTCGCTACAAAGAGTAAAGAGGATATACTCAATGTAGTGTATAATAAATCTATGCAGGCGCGTTTCCGGAAGCAACAAGCCGATTATACTAAGCGATGCAAGCAATTAATTGATGAGGTCATTGCTACGCGCGACGAAATGGTTGAACGCGTATTTAAAAATCTGGAGGTGAGGAATGTGGTTCTACCAGTGGCATTTACACATATCATCCAAAATGTTAAGGGACATCAGGCTTATAATATTATGATTGATATTACACCACAAGAGATTATGGCTATTTTAGATCAGACTTACAATCGATTGAGTGGATATACTTATGTCGGGGATAATCGCCTATTCAAGACGCTATTCTACTTCTATTTGAGTCCAAAAGAGTTGATCTTGACACATCGGTTATGCAAACAATCCATCGATTTATTAATGGTTGAAATTGAGCTCTACTTTAAACGCGCAATTGTTTCTCCGGGTGAAATGGTGGGCATGATTGCAGCACAGAGTATTGGCGAGCCTACCACGCAAATGTCGGAACCATATGATGCGGTCAAAAAAATTGTAACGGTCAAAAAGTCGGGTGAGATTAGTCATCTATCGGTAAAAATCGGTGAATTATGTGATACTTTCATTGAACGTTATCCGGATAAGACATTTCCCACTGGACATCCCGATAGTGTAGAAACATTATTAGATGGTTTAGAAGAAGACTACTATATTATTGGAGTAGATAAAGAGGAACGCACTCACTGGAATAGGATTTCGCATTTCAGCAGACATCCGGTTAATGGTGATCTAGTTACTATCCGGACAAAGAGTGGTCGCACCGTCACTACAACATTGAGTCATAGTCATCTCTGTCGCAAAGATCATCAAGTGCAACCTATCAATGGTTCTGATCTCGAAGTGGGAATGCGTATTCCAGTATGCACACACATCGATAATCAATTTATTGTGAAAACACTAAAAATTGGTAACCAGGATTATATCCTTGATAGTGTATTTGGATGGTTTATCGGTGCATATTTGGCTGAGGGAAGTTGCAATACAAGCGAAAATGTAATTGCTATTAATAACAATCATTCGCACTATATTAATCAGATGCGTGATATAATGACTAAGTTTGGGATTACCGAGTCCTCAACAGATACAACTAGTCATTTTAGACATGATGACCTAGCACAATTCTTACAGGATAATTGCGGTAAAGATTCGTTTCTAAAGAGGATTCCTGATTTCATCTTTACTGCGCCACTAGAATGTAAGTCCGCTGTTCTACAAGGGTATATGGATGGGGATGGCAACATTAATAGTGATAAAAATCATCATCAGTTTCGTGGTTGTTCTAGGAGTGAACAACTAATTAAAGACATATCGCTCTTATTTAACTATTTCGATATCTTTACAACATTATCAACTAGTAATAAAAATGGAAAACCACTATATCATTTCGCTATTGCTGCTAATTATGCTAATCTATATCAGCAACATATTGGCAGTGTAATAATGAAAGATCGTTTAGACGGATTGTGCGAATACATTGCTCGCGACGACATCCACAATGTTGCAAATGAAATCGATAAAATAGAAGGTCTTGGAGCCATTATTGCTGAATGTGGGAAACAGCTAGGTCTTCCTGGACACAGCCGGAATTATGGTCGTTGGCGAAACAAATCGTCTATCGGTCGTCGAACCTTGCAAAAATATATTGAGATTTTCAAGCGGGAGATTCGAGGTTTTGAAACAACTGTCCTTGTTCAGGAGATGCGTCTATTAGAACAGGCAGCGACTTCGAATATTATATGGGATGAGATTGTGGATATTCAGATTACAACACCTGATTCCAGTAAATATGTGTATGATTTCACTGTGCCGGGAAATCAAACATTTATGGAGGCTAATGGCATCATTGTGCATAATACACTTAATACTTTCCATTATGCTGGCGTAGCATCTAAATCAAATGTTACACGTGGTGTTCCTAGAATCGAAGAAATATTGTCTCTGTCGGAGAATCCCAAGGCGCCCTCTTGCACTGTATATCTACCAAAGAATGTGGATAAAGATCAAGAATATGTTAAAAAATATATTAATCGGATTGAATATACTCGACTAAGAGATATTGTGGATACTACTGAGATTTGTTTTGATCCTGACGATTTCAATACGCTTATCAATGAAGATCGTGAGACATTTGAACAGTATAGGGAATTCGAGAAAATGCTAGATGAATGTGGAGCGGAAGAAATGTTGAAACAAGAAAAGAGTAAATGGATTCTCCGGATTACATTTAATGTAGAAAATATGTTAGATAAGAATGTTACAATGGATGATGTGCATTATGCAATTAGTATTGCATATAAAAATGAGATTTCTTGTCTCTATACAGATTATAATAGTGATAAATTAGTATTTCGTCTAAGATTAAATAATATTGGTAAAGGTAAGAAGCCGATTACAAAGAGTCTCGATCAATCGGATGAAATCTATATGCTTACCAATTTCCAGAATGATATACTAGATAATTTGATCCTGCATGGTGTGAAACGCATTTCAAAGGTTCTATTGCGAAAGATTACTGATAATCTAGAAAAGGTGGATGGTAGTTACAAAAAACAAGAATCTTGGGTTCTCGATACAGTTGGAACTAACCTTCTTGATATTTTGGCACTCGATTTTATTGATCCAACCCGAACGGTAACTAATAATATCGTTGAAATTCATAATATTCTTGGAATTGAGGCAGCCCGCCAAGCGATTAAGAATGAGTTTTCAGAAGTAATTGAGTTTGATAGCACATATATTAATGATCATCATTTAAGTATGCTAGTTGATAGAATGTGTTGTAATGACAAAATGGTATCTATATTCCGGCATGGAATTAATAATGATAATATTGGACCTATTGCAAAAGCTAGTTTTGAGGAGACACCTGAAATATTCTTGAAGGCAGCTAGACATGCTGAGCTAGATACTATGAAGGGTGTTTCTGCTAATGTGATGTGTGGTCAAGAAGGCTATTTTGGTACTGGTTGTTTCCAAGTGGTATTGGACTTAAATAAGATGACTGAATTAGCAGCAGAAGAGCGTTATACGCATCAGGATAATACGGAATTCATTGATAAAGAATTTGGAGAACTCGAAAATACGAACGAGTTTTGTAGTATTGCAAATATGTCAATCTACTCTAATATTACAGATACACCTGGAAATAGATTTGATGTTGATGATGATTACGATGCAGGATTTTAAAGCTTTGAAAGGTTCAACTATGACTAATAAATAAAGAATAAATGATTAATCAATAATATATTTTTTTTATATTATTGATTCGTGATTCGTGATTCACTATATAACCGTTTGTGGCAACTCTTTATTATGTTGAATTCTATATAATAAATCGGTAAATGTAATACCATTTTCGATTACCATTTTAATTGAATGATTAATGGTTTTAAGATTATTAAAATTAGATAATCTATCATAACAATTGGACCCACCATCCATTCTAAAATAAATTTTACCTGAATTACGATAATAAAATGCAACAATAATCCATCCTAGTCCATGATAAACATATCCTAAATCAACTATCGATTTAATTTCACTCTCTCTATATGTTGTGTCAAGATCCAATATTTTTTGCATAGATAAAATGGTCCATTCTCCTGTATAAATCTCTCTATCAATACCTTTATTATTTATTAAAAAATCTTGTATAATTTGATCGGGACATATATCAGTAAAACGATTAATTAAATCAATATTTATGATATTATATTCTGGAATGATGCTATCGGATTCAACATTATCTCTATCTATATCAACATGTCCTCTAAAAAACGGCGCTATAGTAGAGTCATAACCGGATTGGCTATTTTGTAAATCTATATTATTAATATCGAAATTCACATTATTATAACCATTCATATTAATCTAATTATTCAACTAATTCTATGCAATAATATTAAATATTGTGATTTTATGTTTAATATTATTTTTTATTATCTAAATAAGTCGAAGAGAACGCGTTGAACGATGATTTGAATTTCTCTTACTACTCGAATGAGCACGCTTCTTAGATCGTCTTCCTCCAGCGTCTGCTTTTTTTTCAGGAGTTTCAGTTGCAGTTGTAGTTGTTGTTGCAGTAGAAGATTCACTACTCTCTGCAGGAGGTTTTTCTTCCGGCTTTTTAAATTTTTTTAATTTATCAATTATAGCTTCTAGATCTTTTATCAAATCAGCTGCATCTTTTTCTAAAGGACTACCAGCTTTTTTATCGGTCGATGATTGTCCCGCCCCCATTAATATATACATTTATTTTTTCTCAACAAATCAAATAAAACAAATAAAACAAATCAAATAAATACTTATAAAAACGAATCTCTCCCATAATTTATTTATTCAATAATTTTAAATCGTCTATTTGGCACTGTTTTAATCTTATCAATTAACTTAAGTCGATATTTCTTCTTAGGTTTAATATTATCGATTAAAAAAGTTAATATATCTCTCGGATCAGCTAAATGTCTCTCTATATCTTCTCGCAAATCCCGCGCAATCTGATCAACTCCTATCTTTAAATCTCCTAAATAAGTCAATAGTTTATATATTGGATAATCGTTCTTTTTTACTCGTGTCACTATACTAGGCACTTTAATAAAATACCATTTGTCTGTGTGCATTTTATTAGGAATAATAATAGTATCAGGAGACATTTTCTCCATGATAGGCATACTACTTATTAATATAATCGGTAAATTATAATATTTTGCAAGGAGAATCATATCTAAATAAGTAAGATAATATTCATCACTCAATAACATTTCATCCATTGAAATCGCATTATCTAATACGCGCTCCAATACTACTTTTTTATTTAATTCAATTAATAGGATTATAAGTATTTTAATATCTTCAGTATATTGTCTATATACATCCACCATCTGTTTTTTTATATCATGAATGGATAATCTGGCAAATTGAGGATCATAATCTTTCATAATATTCATCATGATTTCATAGCTACAAATCGATTGTGGTGTTTTATAATAAATTTCGAATGTTTTAGGAGGAAACCGTTCTTGTAAATATCCTATTAGCTGTTTTTTAGTGAGTGAGCAACCACTATCAGTAATATCTAGAATATTTTCATCTTGTCCTTCCATTTCATATTCGTCTTTTTCTATATCATCCAAATTGACCTCATTACTATAAAATCTATCTGTTTTTTCTGGATTTACGCCGTCATATACTCGATTCCTGACATATTGATTTTCATGCACGGCAACAAGACCTTCAAAAAATTTATGATTTAACATTGTTTGTATAATAAAAATTTCATTATCGCGAATATCATATTCTATTTTTGAGAGACTGAGATATTTATCACTATCAATAATAAACTGTTTAATCTTTTTATATCTTATTAATTCATCTGATATTTTTGCATAATATAATTCTTCATTGTTAAGACCATTAATTAAATTTGTTATAGGAATAATCTGCACGCACTCTTTTTCTTCGGTCGC
>Ga0206123_10003397_pt1 | contig 13137 bp, 7 predicted proteins | sample Helgoland_Spring_2_FD_160086 | JGI IMG/M metagenome (GOLD analysis project Ga0206123, IMG submission 160086) | Pelagic subsurface seawater microbial communities from Kabeltonne, Helgoland, North Sea - Helgoland_Spring_Bloom_20160316_1 | ecosystem: Environmental > Aquatic > Marine > Epipelagic ... | reverse complement strand
GGTGTTAACCTCAAACCAAGCACAAAATAGAACGAAGTGGCCAGGGTCCCAATCGCGCTACCAAGGGTGGATATAAAATACAAGCTTCCCGCAATACTGCCGGAGCGGGCACTACTCTCGACTAACAGTCTGACGGAGTAGGGCGCGATCATACCCAGAACGGCGGTTGGTACAAAAAACAGCAGCATCGATGCTGCCAGGGAACCATACCTTGGATCCTCCAGGCGAACAAAAACCCAGTCCATAATTTCTTCCCCAAGAATAATGGTCGGCAGCAGTGTCAGTGCGGCAATCAGGAAAAAAGTGCCGTAGCGGCCGAGATTCGGATTATGGATGGAGAGTTTTCCACCGGTAAGGTAGCCAATCGATAGGGACAGCATAAATACAGTAATAATACTGCCCCAGACGTAGATGCTGCTACCAAAGTAGGGTGCAAGAATTCTGCCCCCCAGCAGCTCAATTGACATAATGATAAAGCCACTGGTGAATGCCAGGGGCAGAACAACATAGGAATGAAAGGGTGGAGGCGAGGTTTCAGTCATCGAGGGTGAGTCATCATGGTCCATGCAATCGGGTTACCGCAATTAAAAGCTCGCTAGTATACCCATCAGGGTTCTATCAGGCGAGGAGCAATTATGTCAGAATAGTCCGTTGCGTTTTAACCAGTTGTGTCGGTATCGTCGTTTGAAATCGCTTCTCCGCCTAATTCCCGTATTAAGAGCTTATCGCTTTCAGATTGCCGCGAGCTTTCTGGCATTTTTTATCGCACGTTTTTTTGAGATCAGTACCTACTTTCTGGTTTCCATGGGTATCGATACGATCCAACAGGTCGTCCAATCTGAAACAACCGATTTCACTATTGGTCAGGTTGCCGCGGGAATCGTGTTTTGTGTGGCCATGCGATTTATTGTGGTTGTATATGCACGTCGTGGGCTCCGTCGGGTTGGCTTTGCGGTGAGCTACGATCTGCGGCAGAAACTATTCAGCGTGGTCCAACAACAGGGCAGCGAGTTCTTTGGCCGAATGGGTGTCGGCGACATCATGACCCGGGCCATTCAGGACATCGCCCTGGTACAACGCCTGATTTCGTTTGGCTCCTTTGGCATTGTCATTATGGTCTATGCGCCTTTCTTCGCCATCATAGCGATGAGCTACAAGTCCCCTTCATTAACGTTGCTGATTTTGCCGATTTTACCCTTGATCTTCTACTATGGTTGGCGAATGTCAGGTGCGATGGCAGACAGCTCACAGGCCATGCAGGAAGGATTATCCGCCTTAACTACCCACACACAGGAAAATCTGAGTGGCATAAGGACCGTGCAGGCACAGGCACAGGAGCAAAATGAAATCAAACGCTTCTGGGTGACTAATAATCGTTATGCCAGAGCTTTCTATGAACAGGCACGGATCAACTCCCTGATGACCGCATGGATGCCCTGGTTGGCCTCGGCGGCCCAGCTAATGATTATCATCTACGGTGGCAACCTGGTGTTGGAAGACCAGTTGAGTGTCGGTGATCTTATATTCTTTTTGGCTTGTCTTAATATGCTGCTTCAGCCAATCCGCATGGCGGGGATGCTTGTTACGATGGTACAAAGGGGTGCGGTTGCGACCAACAGGTTGTTTGAGATTTACGATGCAGAACCGGAGATTGCAGACAATCCATCAGGCTTTACACCGGCTAAAATCAAGGGGGATTTTGATCTACGGCATCTCGGTTATACCTATGCCGGTTCGAATGAGCCGGTGTTAAAAGATATTAATCTTCACATTCGAGCCGGAGAATCAATCGGCATAGTCGGCAGGGTAGGTTCGGGTAAGTCGACTTTGCTAAAACAGTTTACCCGCATGCTTGAGTTCGATACTGGCGAACTTCTGATTGATGGTTTTAATATCAGGGAGTACCCGCTACGGCAGATTCGCGGTCAGATAGCACAGGTGTTGCAGGATCCGTTTCTGTTTGCGGAACCCCTGAGAAACAATATTAGTTACGATAACCCTGATCGTGAACTGGATCTCATCTGGAATTCGGCTGAGTCGGCGGCTTTAAAAGAGACGATTATGGCGTTTCCCGAACAACTGGAGACGCTGGTGGGTGAACGTGGTGTCACTTTGTCCGGTGGTCAAAAACAACGGACAACTCTGGCCCGTGGATTTATTCGCGATGCACCTGGGCTTATTCTCGATGACTGCTTTTCGAGTGTGGATACCGAGACAGAGGAGCATATTTTGTCTCGCCTAAAATCACTCCGCGGTGACCGCACAACCATACTGGTGTCTCATCGCGTGTCGACCCTGCGGCATTCAGATCGCATTGTTGTGATGGACGAAGGCAGGATTGCGGAAGTTGGCTCACATGCTGAATTGCTCGCATTAAACGGCTTATACGCAGAACTGGAGAGACTACAGACACAAGGTGGTGACACCGATCAGGAGTTTGAACTGGAGATGTCACCGTCATGAATGACACTCTGATAAATAATGATTCGGAAACTCAACCTATCATCGACCCAAAGTCAGGCAGTGGGGTATCCCGTGATCACCGGATGTTTGAAGCTGAACTGTCGGGCAATGTCCTCAATCTACACTTGCTTGGAAGGATCTTACGCTGGCTGAAACCTTATCGACCCGGCCTGGCTCTCAGTGCGGTGCTGGTACTTGCAGCGAGTATATTGGCTGTCTTGATGGAAATTGTGATCAGTCTGGTGTTGGTTGACTATATTATCGTCGGACGTTCTGACAGTAATATGCCTGACCTCGGGATGATCGAATTGACCCAGTGGGTTGAGATCACTCTCGGCATTCCACCACTTTATGCGGCGGGGCTTATCTTTTTTGTTGCCATGACCTGCTATGGCGTCTTTGGTCATGCTCATCGACAAACACTTGTCGATGCGATTGTGAATGCGCTAAGGGATCTAAGGCAGGATCTTTTTTCTCACCTTGAGACACGCCCCAGTTCCTTCTATGACGGTGTGCCCATTGGCCGGATAATGACCAGGGTCACCAATGATATAGAGGCGCTGTTTGAGATGTTACGCGGCATCGGCAGCCTTGTTGGGGAGTTTGTACCCTTTTTTGTCGCCCTCACAATCATGCTAAGTGCGAGCGTTGAATTGACCTTGATACTATTAACTCTGGTTCCGATTGTTGCCCTTGCAACCTATTTTTTCCGGCAAGCAACACGGGAAGTTTTCAGGTTGGTGCGTAACAGCGTCTCATCGTTAAACCAGAATCTACAGGAAAATCTGTCCGGAATGCAGGTTGTACAGTTGAGCGAGCGTGAAGAGATTAATCTTCGGAAGTACACTGCAATTAATAAAGCCAATCGTCGCTATGAATTCCGGTCAATTAATCTATCTACTTTTTATGGGGCATTTAATGACAGCCTGGCCTCAATTGGGCTAGGGATTATCATCTGGTATGGCGGCGGTGAAGTTGTCCAGAATGAAATGAGTCTCGGCGGCGTCATATTATTTACCCGGTTTATGGGAATGTTGTTCACGCCAGTTGTCATGTTAGGAGAACAGTTAAATGTTCTGTTCAGGGCAATGGCCAGCGGAGAGCGGATCTTTCAGGCGCTTGATTGGGATGAACAGATCCATGAACCGGAACATCCGGCGGATCTTTCGGGTCGTCTCAGTGGCGAAGTAGAATTCCGGAATTTAAACTTTGGCTACAGTAAAGAGACGCCGATCCTCAAGAATGTTTCCCTGAAGATAGCCGCCGGTGAGAAACTCGCCATCGTGGGTCCAACCGGGTCGGGTAAAAGCACCCTGATTAAGTTGCTGGGTCGATTCTATGACTTTGATCGAGGGATGGCATTTCTCGACGGAATTGATCTCAATGATATCCACAGCAGGGATTTGCGGCGCCGAATCGGCGTTGTATTGCAGGACTTCCATATATTTTCCGGGTCGATATTGGACAATATCATTCTCGGTAATCCTGATATTAGTCGCGAGCGCGCGATTGAAGCGGCCAAAACAGTTAACGCCGATAGTTTCATTATGCGATTGCCCGAGGGTTATGACACACCTCTAATTGCCCGCGGTGCCAATTTGTCCCAGGGTCAGCGTCAGTTGCTTGCTTTTGCTCGGGTGCTGGCCGCAGACCCTGAAATCCTGATTCTTGATGAAGCCACTGCCAGTATAGACACTGAAACAGAGATACTTATCCAGGATGGGTTGCGAAAGTTGATGACTGGAAGAACTTCCATTCTGATCGCGCACCGATTGCAAACGATCCAGGAAGCTGATCGGGTGATGGTATTACACCATGGTGAAGTTAAGGAAATTGGGACCCATGAAGAATTGCTGGCACTGAATGGTCTTTATGCCACACTCCATGAATTACAGTTTCAGGAAACACAGTAGTTAGGATGAATATGACAAATTGCAAAAAGCAGGAAAAATCGTGAGTATCAGATCAACATTAATCAGTGCGCTTTTAAAGCGAACTGTAAAAAAACAATTCGACAACCTTGACGACGTGCCAGCCTTTAGGGAACGAATGGCGAGTGCCGGGGGCATGACGACGAAGACGCCTGATAATGTTTTTGTCAGCAAAGTAGATGTACCCACGGATTCAGGTACAGATATAGCATGTGAGTGGGTCCAGATGGACGAGCAGAGTGACCGGCCAGTCCTGATGTATCTGCACGGTGGGGGTTACGTTTTCGGCGGCCTGGATAGCCACAGGGATATCGCCTGGCGACTGGCGGAAGCAGGTAATGTCCGTGTGCTGGTCGTTGATTACAGGCTGGCGCCGGAGCATCCGTTTCCGGCCGCACTTGAAGACTCCATTACCTGCTACCGATGGTTACTTGCCGCCGGGATTGCACCTGAGCAAATTGCTTTTGGTGGTGATTCTGCCGGTGGTGGCCTTGCCCTTGCTTCACTCGTTAACTGTAAGAATCTGGGCCTGCCCATGCCAAATTGCGCGCTGCTCTTATCACCCTGGACAGACCTGTCTGCCTCCGGTGATTCTGTTCAAGCCAATGCGGCGAGTGATGTGATGTTGACACCTGGTTCATTGCGGACAATGGCAGATCATTACCTTGGCGGTCGGGATCATACCGCACCGCTAGCGTCGCCGCTATTCGCTGATTTAAGCGGTTTACCCGCCATCTTCATACAGGCGAGCGAATCCGAGATATTGCTCAGTGACTCGGAACGGCTAGTGACAAAGATAATAGCAGCCGGTGGCGAAGCGAAACTGGAGACCTGGCCAAAGATGCCCCATGTCTGGCAGATTCTGGCTGGCCGCATACCCGAGGGTAAAGCAGCCATTCTCAAGCTCGGAGAATTTCTCAACACTCGCTTCTCCTGAGTGAGTGATTACTGAATACAAGCAATCAGACTGAATATGCAAACATCACCCATTGCCAAAGATCTAGTCCTGCTCGGAGGTGGGCACGCTCATGTGCTCCTGTTGAGGATGTTGGGGATGAACCCGATCCCGGGCCTGCAGGTGACTCTGATAAGCCCCGATGTATTGACGCCTTATTCAGGTATGTTGCCGGGGTTTGTATCCGGGCATTATTCCAAAGCGGATATCCACATCGATTTGGTACCGCTTTGTAGATTTTCCGGGACGCGTTTTATTCAAGCCGCTGCCCATGATATTGACCCAATACTTCAGCGAGTCAAATGCGGCGGCAGAGCGAATATCGATTACGATCTGCTCTCAATTGATATTGGTATCAGTCCTTCAGTATCGACGGTACCGGGCGCATCAGAGCACGCCATTGCGGTGAAACCGATAAACAGCTTCCTGGATCAGTGGCATGAGTTCCTTGATCGCTGCCGAAACAATGAAGTTGAAAAAATTGCTGTCGTCGGGGGCGGCGCTGGAGGGGTTGAGCTTTGTTTTGGGATAGATCATCGACTTAAGGCGATGGGACTCAACAATCTGGAAGTCAATCTGGTCGTTGATGGTGACAAGATTCTTTCATCCTACGACGATAAAGCCAGGAATCGAGTCGCGAACCAGTTAACGGCAAAAAATATCAATCTTCATACCGATTCCAGAGTCGAGAGCATCTCAGTAACCGGGACTGGAAAAAAACTGCTACACACCCAGGCTGGTGCCGGGCTTGAGGTTGATGATGTATTTTGGGTGACCTCAGCAGCCGGCCAATCCTGGTTAGCCAGCACTGACCTGGCCATGAGTGATCGGGGGTTTCTCGCGGTTGAACCGACTTTGCAGATCACTAATTTCCCCAATGTATTTGCCGTTGGCGATATTGCCGATGTAACCAAATACCCAAGACCCAAGGCGGGAGTTTATGCAGTCCGGCAAGGACCACCCCTATACCGAAATATCAAGCGTTTTCTCCTGGGGCAGGCCCTGAAACCATTTGAACCTCAGGAATCGTTCCTGTCATTGTTATCGACAGGCGCCAGGTATGCGGTTGCGTCAAAACATGGTTGGAGTGCAGAAGGTAAACTGATCTGGCGTTGGAAGGACTGGATTGACCAAAAATTTATGTCCAGATTCTCGAACTATCCGGCAATGAAACAATCTGTTCCCAGGGGACTGCTTGCAGACTTTGATGATCAAATGCACTGCGGTGGCTGTGGTTCCAAGGTGAGTGCTGACTTGTTGTCAGAGGTGTTGGCTGAACTAAAAATAGATATGACTGGCCTGGATGACGCCGCGATTTTTCAGGTGCCCGACAATAAAGCGATGCTTCATTCTGTTGATGCGCTCAAGTCTTTTGTGGATGACCCTTACGTTTTTGCCAGGATAGCGGTTAATCACGCACTGAGCGACATCTATGCCATGCTGGGCAAACCGGTTACAGCATTGGCTATCTTGACCTTGCCCTATGCCAAGCCTGGCCCCTCTAAAGCATTGTTGACCCAGCTGATGTCAGGTATCCAGATGCAATTGAATGAAGAAGGTGTTGTGCTCATCGGTGGTCATACCTCGGAAGGTGCAGAATTATCCATTGGCTTTGCGGTGAATGGTTTAATTGATTCACCTTCGAGTGAAGTTTATGAACAACCACCGCCAAAAACTGCTGTCGCCTTCAAGCAGGGTGCAAAACCGGGTGATGTTCTGATCCTTACCAGGCCTATCGGAACCGGAACATTGTTCGCCGCAAATATGCAGTTTAAAGCCCAGGGGCAATGGATTCAGGAAGCCATCGATAAGATGCTGGTGTCGAATCGAACCGCGGCGAATATCCTTAAAAGTGCCCATGCTTGTACCGATGTAACCGGTTTCGGTCTGGCGGGACATCTGATGGAAATGCTTAAAGGAGACCAACTAACGGCAACAATCGACCTGGACAAGGTGCCGGTATTGGCCGGTGCACTTACAAGTATTCATGACCTGGGCATCAAAAGCACGCTGCATGAAGCAAACCAGCGATCGGTACCCAATGTTGAGGGTAATATTGAACACCCGGGATTTCCGCTGTTGTTTGACCCGCAAACCGCCGGTGGACTCCTTGCTGCAGTTGACGAATCAATGGCAGATGAGGTGCTGGCGGAGTTAAGGCGAGGCCAATATCCCGCCGCTGCTTGCATCGGCAAAATCTCAGCCGGGCAGGGTGGTGCAGCAAAAATAGTTACTGGCAAAATAGGTTAGATAAGATCCCGAAACTAAACAGGGCGCCAGCTTTCATCTCCATCCTTGAGGTCATGCTCGTCGAAAAATACCCAACTCGCATCTAACCACAAATCGTCCGAACTAAACCCGCTATAAAATTTGTATTCACAGGCTTCCATTTTCCACCCCCGAGATGCCTCGTCGTAGTACATGAGAGACTCATCTGAAATCTCAAACACCATCGCTGCGCTTTCCCCGGGTTCCAACTCGACCTGGCCAAATCCTTTAAGGGTAATTGGCGCTCTAATAATGGATGAACCGGTATAACCAACATAAATCTGGGGTACTGTTGCACCCGGGATATCACTGATATTGGTCACATCTACGGTGAGCTGGAAACCATGTTCGAGTCTACGCAGGTATAGCCCATCCAGGGTAAACCTGGAATAGCTAAGTCCGAAGCCAAAAGGAAATTCCGGTTTGTCAGCATCAGCTACCCCGGATTCAAGCAGGGGCGATTTAAGGTATCGATAACCCTGCAAAAACCCATGTTCCACCGTCAGTGACTCCAGCTCAAATGGTGGTAATTGATCCAGCCGCCGGGGAAAAGTTACCGGTAATTTACCCGCCGGATTAACCTTGCCAAACAGGACATTGGCGATGGCTTCACCACCCCGGCAACCCGGATACCAGGCCATCAGTAATGCATCCACCCCATCAATCCAATCCCTCACCTCAATGGCGCTGCCGCCTTCCATTACCACTATGGTTTTCGGAGAATGTTCGATAGCTGCTTTTATGATCGCGGACTGGCTATCCGGCAGTTTCAGGTTCTGTCTGTCGCCACCACGTGCCAGTCCTTCATTGCCAGTGTCAACCTGCTGGGTGGGGATAAACTCTCCTTCTTCCCGATAGGTGAATCCCGCTACAACGATACAAAGATCGAATTCACTTAAGCGGGATAAGTCATCCGACAGGTACTCAACGCTGCAAGATTTTACCTGTGCCTTAAGCCCTGCAAGAGGCGTGATGACCTCAGAGGGCGTGACCATGCTGCTGCCCCTGTCCCCCAGATTGATTGTATCGGCAAGGCTGCCTGCAACCGCAATTTTCAATCCGGGTACATCTTTGAGGGGTAAGATCTGGTCGAGATTTTTCAGGAGTACCATAGATTTTTCAGCAACTTCCCGTGCCAGTGCCAGATGTTCATCACATTCAACAACCGCTACATCGGGCGCGTCCGCAGCCATCGCTTTAAGATCCCACGCCAGCTTTTGGTAAAGTACACGACCGGCGGCCCGGGTAATAGTTTGCTCATTTAGCTCGCCGTTCTCGATCGCCTCAGCCAACTTTTTATCGCTAAACCTGAATCCCGATGGCATTTCAATATCCATCCCGGCATTTAGCGAGGCTGCTGTCGATCTCGCGCCCAGAAACCAGTCTGATTCAACAAATCCTTTGAAACCCCAATCATCCCGCAGAATTTCTGTTAGTAGCGTTTCATTCTCACCACAATAAATACCGTTGACCTTGTTGTAGGCACTCATAATCGAAGCTGCGCCACCTTCGATAACGCAGCGTTTAAAGTGTGGCAGGTACACTTCATGCAGCACTCTGGGTGCAATATCTGCGCTCATATCGAAGCGGGTAATTTCCACATTATTGACCGCAAAATGTTTTGGACTCGTGAGCACATAATTTTGTGCACCTGAGACAAAGGCAACACCCATTGCGCCGGTATGGTAGCTATCTTCAGAATAGGTTTCCTGGGCGCGCCCCCAGCCCGGGTGTCGCAACAGATTTATGGTAGGAGCCAGGAGGACGTTGCCGCCCTTTGCTGCAACCTCTTTAGCGATCGCCATGCCAACTCTGTGTTCCAGCCAAACATCAAAGGTTGCGGCTCTTGCGATGGCAACGGGAAATGCGGTTGCTTGTCCTGATCTCGCGCCTCTGGGTCCATCCACCATCTTAAAGGGTGCAATGCCCAGTTCATGATCTTCACCCGAGTAGTAAAGACCATCAATGGTGTCGGCTTGTAGACCCCGGATCTGATTAATTTTCTGCGCCAGGGTCATATCTGCGAGCAAAACTGTTACACGAGCCGCAATTTCCTCATGATCTATCTTTAGCCCTTTATTACCGGCATGAATCTGGTCGTTATCAAACGCAATGACTTGTCTGGACATGATACGGGGAGCCTTCTGCTATGGATGTCTGTTTGGCGGTTGTTATGAAAAGTTGATCTATGAGAGTATCAATCAAAATAAATGAGTTGCTGCGCAATAACAAGCAGTGACCAGATATGCTTAATGAGTCAAAAAAAGGAGAGTTCTTTGGGCGTTACAGCGGCAAGCAATAGCAACAGGTATATCTGGAATTACGGCAACATACTGGATGCGATCAGCGGTGTGGTCCCGCCCGAGCGACCCGCATTAATTCATGGTGACGACACGACCAACTGGGGAGATTTCACCCGGCGAACGAATAACCTGGCGTTGAATCTACTGAAAGGCGGCGCTGTAACCGGTGATAAGATGGCAATTTACATGCGTAATCGCCGGGAATACCCAGAGGGCCTGGCTGCTTCGTTCAAGGGCAGGCTAACCCATGTCAACGTTAACTATCGGTATGTCGAGAAGGAGCTTATTTATCTCTTGGATAATGCAGACGCTACCGTTTGTATCTATGCAGCGGAATTTGCCGGACAGGTTGCCTCGATAAAAGATCGTCTGCCAAAAGTGACCCAATGGGTCGAAGTTGATGATGGATTTACCGGTAATGAAGATGCAATTTCCTATGAAGATTTGGCAAGCCAGGGTGATGGTTTACCCCTTGACCTTGAAAGATCCGGAACGGATCAATTGTTTCTTTATACCGGTGGCACAACCGGTATGCCCAAGGGGGTCATGTGGAGCCATGATGCGCTCTGGAATGCACTTGGGGCTGGTGGCAATGCCAGGGCAGAAATTCCACCCTGTGTCGACCTCGATGAATTGGTGAACCGGGTCAAGAACGCACCGATAGTGCCCGTTAACGTCCCGCTACCGCCTATTATGCACGGCACTGGCATGATGTCAGCGATCAACGCAATGTTGGCTGGTGGCACCTGTGTCACGCTGCCTTCCAAAAGTTTTGAAGCCGAAATGGCATTGGCGGCGATTGATAAACACAAGGCGACGACAGTGACTATTGTCGGAGACGCATTCGCGAGACCGCTGGTTGAAGCGCTGGATGCAAATCCGGGTAAGTATGATATTTCAAGTGTCATGGCAATGACGTCCAGCGGCGTGATGTGGACCAGGGAAATCAAAGCGGGCCTGTTACGCCATAATGAGAATATGGTGTTGGCTGATGCATTTTCATCCTCCGAAGCCATTGGGCTTGGCGCATCGGTGATGACCAAAGATGAAACTGTTGAGGTGGCAAAGTTTGTACTGGGTCCATCCTGCAAAGTTTTCACAGAGGAGGGTGTGGAGGTATTACCGGGTTCTACCGAGTCAGGCATGGTTGCGGTTGCAGGTTTTCTACCGGATGGTTATTACAAAGATCAGGAAAAGACCGACAAAACCTTCAAAGTAATTAACGGGGTACGTTATTCAATTCCAGGTGACTTTGTGAAAGTCGAAAGCGATGGCAGTTTGACTCTGCTTGGCCGAGGCAGTAATTGCATCAATACCGCTGGTGAGAAGGTGTACCCAGAGGAGGTTGAAGAAGCGCTAAAAGGACACGAAAGTGTTGCAGATTGTCTGGTCATTGGCATGCCGGATGAAAAATGGGGTCAGGCAATAACTGCTGTGGTTGAACTGAACGCCGGATATGAGATGGACGAAATCCTGTTGAAAGATTTTGCTCGTCAGGAATTAGCTGCCTACAAGGTTCCAAAACGCATACTAACCCGGCCAACGCTGGATCGGGCACCTAATGGTAAGGCAAACTATCAACTCATAAAATCCTTTGCGGAGGAAGTGCTGGGGTAATCAAATGTCTCTTATCTATCTGCTTCAGGCCTGGTTATTCTTGATCAGTACCTGCACAGGAAGACGTTAGTGGACACCTGGAACAACCAAAGAAAATTGATTGTAGCGGCACATGTCGTTTTTCTGCTACTGATTGTTGGTCCTTTTTTTCTGTGGGAAGACGACATTTATCGCCTTGCGTCGAAATACCTATCAGGCGATCATCAATTGGAGCTTGCGGCAATTGTTGTCTCTCTTCTGACGCTGGATGTGTTTTTACCTGTCCCGTCAAGCCTGGTTGGAACCAGCGCCGGTCTGGTACTGGGTTGGCAGTTAGGTTTTCTAAGTTGCCTGGTCGGGTTAAGCCTTGGGAGTTTGCTTGGCTACCTGGTTGGTTACCTTTTTCGTAAAACGTTTTTTCACCGATATTTTAGTGATGACGAATTCCGTAATCTATCGTTTGATTTATCCCAGTACGGCTTTCTGACACTTGTCGCGCTGCGGGGAGTACCGGTACTGGCGGAGATGAGTATGCTTGCAGCAGGATTTCACCGCTTCAATTTTAGTCGGTTCCTGCTGGCAACATTTATCGGCAATGTTTATGTTTCGGCGGTGCATACTTACCTGGGTGCAACCGCAGCAGAGAGTGAATCTAGCTATTTTATTGCGGTGGCATTTCTATTTATACCTGTCGTCGGCTATTCGATCAGATACTTTTGGCATAGAAACAAGCTACAAAAGGGGTGAACATCGCCCTGAAATTCATTTGAGGTTAGTTGACCGGAGATCCAAAGATATGAAGATTCAGACCCCAGGCATCGGACTCTCGATCCGACAGTTGATTTGTTTGCTCACGGTGAGTGTTTTGTTCACCGGTTGCGCAGCAACTGAAGCTAATGATATCGATGCTACCAGTCAGCATGCCCGGCACACTTCAGGGCTGGCTGATGTCATCTACGGCCACAAGGATGGCATGGCATTAACTTATGATGTGCTTAGCCCCGAACACCCTAATGGTGCCGGTGTTATTTATATGGTCAGTGGCGGTTGGTTCTCCGTCTGGAAGCCGGTTCCTGAACGAAGCGTCGATTTTCAGGGACTGTTGGCGAAGGGGTTCACCGTTTTTGCAGTTCACCATGGTAGTGCGCCGAGGTTCAATGTGCCGGAAGCGGTGACCGATGTCAGAGCCGCGGTCAGGCATATCAAGCAACACGCTCCGGAATATGGTGTGGACAACAAACGTCTTGGTTTGTTTGGAGGAAGTGCGGGTGGTCATCTATCCCTGGTGCTGGGACTCAGTGCTGAAACCATGCCGGATGTTCGTCCCCATGGACCACGGAATTTCGAGCCAAAATACATCGCTGATCCAAAAACTGATGCCAGCGTTGCGGCAATTGTTGCCTATTACCCACCGGTCGACCTACGTGACCGGGTTGGGGCTAACGAGCGCTATCCTGCACTGAATTTTGATCCGGCAGACGCAGCGGCGATATCACCCATTTTGTTTGTATCTGCTGACGACCCACCCACGCTGCTTGTTCATGGTACCGCAGATAAGGTTGTGCCCCTGCAGGATAGTGAACGCTTGACTCGGGAATTTGAACGAGTTGGTGTGACGCAC
>Ga0206123_10003396_pt1 | contig 13139 bp, 11 predicted proteins | sample Helgoland_Spring_2_FD_160086 | JGI IMG/M metagenome (GOLD analysis project Ga0206123, IMG submission 160086) | Pelagic subsurface seawater microbial communities from Kabeltonne, Helgoland, North Sea - Helgoland_Spring_Bloom_20160316_1 | ecosystem: Environmental > Aquatic > Marine > Epipelagic ... | reverse complement strand
ATCTTCTCTATGGGTGATGCAATTGGCGGTCACTAAGACGCGCGCCAGTCTCCTGTCTCAACAATAGACGGTATTGATGATCGACAGCTTTTCACTACAGCTACTTCAATTTCACGCCCAGTTCCCAATACTTGTCTCTTCAATAGGCCTGATATTTGGCTTGCTGATCGGCAGCTTTCTCAATGTTGTGGTTCATCGACTGCCTATCATGATGGAACGGGATTGGCGTGAGCAGGCACAGGAATTTCTCGACCCCGAAGTAGAAAGGGAAACAGTCACCGAAGCAAAGGGTGAAGAAAAAGACGAAGAAGCCCCTGACGGTGAAACCTTTAATCTTGTTTTTCCAAATTCCCATTGCCCGACCTGCAAGCACAACATCAAACCATGGGAAAATATCCCGGTCATCAGTTACCTGTTTCTTGGGGGCAAATGTTCGTCTTGTAAAACACATATCTCGCTGCGATATCCTATCGTTGAGTTGTTGACCGGTATTTTAACCGCCGTTGTCGTCTACAAATTTGGTCTGACGCTAACCAGCCTTGCCTGTTGCGTGCTGACCTGGTCGCTGATCAGTCTTTCCCTGATCGACTATGACACCCAGTTTTTGCCTGACAATATTACCCTGCCGTTACTCTGGCTGGGTTTGATCGTTAATTCATTCAGCCTGGTTGCCCATTTTGATTATGCCTTCTGGGGTGCAATCATCGGCTACCTGAGTCTATGGTCTGTCAACGCCGTATACCGGCTAGTGCGAGGTCATGATGGCATGGGTTACGGCGACTTTAAGTTACTCGCCCTGCTGGGTGCCTGGATGGGTTGGCAAGCCCTGCCGTTGGTGATTATTTTGTCATCATTTGCCGGTGCAGTTATCGGTGGATCTTTAATTGCATTAGGTCGCGACAAGGCAAAACCCATTCCCTTTGGTCCTTACCTTGCCATCGCAGGCTGGATCTCACTGATCTGGGGCCCAGAGATCACCATGTCTTACCTTAGATTTGCAGCAATGTAATTTATCCCCGTAATATTGGCTAACAGGCAACAACATCTTCGATATGAATGACAAAAAAACATTAAACAACAAGCTGGTCATCGGCCTGACCGGCGGTATTGGTAGCGGCAAATCAGCGGCGACTAACCGGTTTGCCGAACTTGGCATCACCATCGCTGATGCGGATGTTGCCAGCCGTACCGTGGTTGAACCGGGTACCGAAGCCCTGGGGAAAATTGTCGATCATTTTGGCGAGGAAATTGTCAGTGCTGACGGCACCCTTGATCGAGCGCGACTACGTGAAGTTGTTTTCAGCGACGAAAAGGAATTACGCTGGCTTGAATCTGTGACTGTGCCCGCCATCATGAAACAATTGATTTCGGAACTGGAAGCGTCCACCTCCCCCTATAGCATTCTTTGTCTATCAAGCGGCCGGGGTCAACATCCACTGATTCATCGAAACCTGGTGATTGATGTTAAACCTGAAACCCAGATTGAGCGGGCGATAGACCGGGATAAAAATTCTGCCAGCCAGATTAAATCAATTATGGCGAAGCAACCAACAAGGGAAGAACGTTTAGCCTATGCCGATGACGTCATCAACAACGACGGTGACTTATCATTGCTAAATGAAGCGGTTGACCAGTTGCATGCAAAATATCTGTCGATGGTGAGCCAGGATAATTCAGAAACCAGCAGGAGTTCCGGAGCCTCAAATGTCTAGTCCTTCGGTCAAGTGCCCCAGTTGTAAAAAGCCTGTGCCCTGGAATGCCTCCAGTCCATTCCGGCCCTTCTGCTCCGAACGCTGCCGACTCATCGACCTTGGCGAATGGGCCGATGGCAACCGGTTTATTCCCTCGGATGCTGAAAATGATGACACCACCGCACAGGATCTCGATCGAGACTAGGAATGTGAACCCGTTCTCAAATTAATTAATACCAGCAGTTGCGCCCATCCACTTATCTAGTCCACACCCCCCACCATCACATAGGCCTACCTCCCCTCGCCGGTTACAATCATGATGTCAGGAGTGACAGTCACTGCACATTTGCATCATTTTAATATCACGGAGAAATCTCATGTTAGGCTGGCGAGAATTCGATAAATCAGCACATACCATTGCAGCGGCCGGATGCCGATTATTGAAAGCACAGGAGGTGGCTTTTCTGGCTACAACTTCAGCCACTGGCCGGCCCAGAATACACCCATTTGTGCCGCGGATTGTCGATTGTCGGCTGGTCGCTTTTATTATGGATTCTTCGCCCAAATACACCGACCTCTGTGACAGAAAACAATACGCCATTCATGCGCAACCCGGGCCCCTGGATGAGGAGTTTTTTATCAGCGGTGAAGCCGACCAGTGTAATAATGACCGACGCCTGCGCTTAAAGGCAGAAACCGCAATGGGTTTTGCCACGGGCATCGATGACCATCATATTTTGTTTGAATTCAAATTCGATCGCGCGCTCTGGACCACCTGGCTTGATTTTGCGACAGAGAATCATCGGCCAAAATATACCAGGTGGCAGCTAAAGTAGTATCTAAAGCTGGACAAGACAGATTAAATTTATTCGAGTATTGTTGGATACCTATCACTTCAGGTGACCCATGTGCTTACCATCAATCGATTCCTCAAACCCTTTGACTCTGCTGTGCTTGCGACGCTGGAATCGGCCATGTTGGTCAAAATTGACCGGGCCAATTTCATGATGCACATCATGCAAAAGAAGCTGGTTTGAGCTGCGATTCGATGAACCCCGACAACCACCAGATCGCATTTCTCCACACCGCCAGGGCCCATATCAGGACCTTTGACGCTTTGCTGGATAAGCGTGGCCAGAGCAGCAATGAGAAGATCAGTGTCAGGCACGATGTGGATGAAGCCTTGTTAAGCGATGCCGTCAGGCTAGGTCTCACCCCTGAAATTATTGCCCGCACCGAACAAGCGATTACCAATGCCGGTAACAGCGGCGCCCGCATCATCATCTGCACCTGTTCCACTCTGGGGGCGATTGCCGAGGCATTCGATTCTCAGACCAAAGCCACTGTGATCCGAATAGATCGGCCAATGGCAGACCTGGCGGTCACCCGCGGGCAACAGATTCTGATTGTCGCGGCGCTTGCGAGTACCCTTACGCCAACTCGAGCATTACTTGCCACCTCAGCCCACAATCTTGGCAAATCACCGACGCTTAATACATTGTTATTGCCCAACTGCTGGGCGCATTTTCTTGCCGGGGATGAGCAAACCTATCTCGAGACGATTGCGACCCGGATCGAACAAATTGAAGCGGACCAAAAAGATAGCCCCGACCTGATTGTACTCGCTCAGGCTTCTATGGCGACCGCCGCTGACTTGTGTACAGGCACACAAATACCTATTCTAGGTAGCCCTGACACGGGTATCGCGGCGGCGTTGGATCTACTGCGCAGCTTTGATGATGGCTCGGACAATGAATGATTCAGACAATGATAAGTAAACACCCACTAACAACAGGTGATTCATGACAGCCTTAAAACAGGTTATCAGCACGTTTGTGCTTTGTGTTCTTGTATTCCAGATTTCAGCGGCCACTCCGAAACCGATGTTCACCGCTGAAGACGTGTTTAACCTCGAATATGCGAATGACCCGAGGGTTTCCCCGGACGGTAAGGTTATTGTCTACGTCAGGCGCACCAACGACATCATGACCGATAAAACCAGATCGAGTCTTTGGCAGATCAATGCTGATGGCACCAATCACCGGCCATTGATCGCAAACAGAAACAGCTATTATTCACCACGCTGGTCACCCGATGGGAGTCAACTCGCCTATGTAAGCTCGGAGGAAGGCAGTGCGCAAATATATGTACGCTGGATGGACACGGGCCAAAGTGCCTTGCTGACAAATCTGCAAAAGTCCCCTCGCTCGATTAGTTGGTCGCCGGACGGGCACAACATCGCCTTTACCATGGCAGTGCCAGCGGAGAAGAAAACACTGGCAAAGGCGATGAAAAAACCAAAAGGTGCCGATTGGGCAGACCCGGTACATATCATCGATACCATCCCCTACCAGTTTGATGGTCGCGGTATTGTCGAGCCCGAGTATGGTCATATCTTTATTGTGCCTGCGGAAGGCGGTGCAGCGAAGCAGATTACCAGTGGCCCTTACAATCACCGGGGTCCCCTCGAATGGGATCAAGACAGCAACCAGATTTTCTTTTCAGCAAACCGCCACGAGAACTGGGCGCTGGAAACCAGGCAGAGCGACATCTTCAGTGTTTCTATAAAAACCGGTGAACTTACCCAGGTCACAAGCACAGACGGTGCAGAATTTAATCCACGGATCTCCCCGGATAATAAATACATTGCATTCCTGACGACCTCCGGTAAAGCCCTGACCTATCAAAATACACAGCTGAGTCTGATGAGCCGTGATGGCGAAAATACCCGGGTCTTGTCCGCCGGACTCGACAGTTCCGTTAGCAACATAAACTGGGCTGGTAATAGCAAAGCCGTTTACGGGCAATTTGACGAACGTGCAGTCAGGAAGATTGGCAAGTTTTCGCTGAAGGGTGATCTTAAATCAGTGGCCAGCGGGCTAAGCGGCACAACGGTCGGTCGTCCCTACCTGAGTGGCAGCTACCATTTAGGGGGTGACGACACCATCGCATTGACCTCCGGCGGCAATAACAGTCCCGCAGATATTGTTGTCATTGCAAAGGATAAGGGCAACGGCAGTACGGTCACCAATCTGAACAGGGATTTGCTGGCGGACAAACAACTGGCAGAGATCCATGAAATCACCTACAAATCATCCTTCGATGGTGAAGAGATTCAGGGTTGGTATTTACTGCCGCCAGACTTTGACGAAAACAAAAAGTATCCCCTGATACTTGAAATTCATGGTGGTCCCCATCTCGCTTATGGCCCGTATTTCTCAGCGGAACTGCAACTGATGGCGGCGGCGGGTTATGTGGTTTTTTATGATAACCATCGAGGTAGCACCTCTTATGGTGAGCGATTTGCGATGCTGCTACAGTATAAGTATTCAAGTCCTGAAGATTTTGCAGATCATATGAGCGGTGTCGATGCCGTCATTACCCGGGGATTTGTTGACGAAAAGAATCTGTTTATTGCCGGTGGTTCCGCCGGCGGTATCGCCACTGCCTATGCGATTGGCTTGACCAACCGGTTTAATGCCGCCGCTGCGGCCAAGCCTGTTGTCAACTGGATCAGTAAAACCCTGACCGCGGACTCATCCGTCGGCCAGATCTACCGTCAGTTCCCTGGTCCACCCTGGGAGCATTTTGAACACTATTGGCAGCGATCACCCCTGTCGCTGGTGGGCAACGTCACAACGCCCACCTTGTTAATCACAGGGGAGGAAGATCGGCGAACTCCCATCTCGGAGACCGAACAGTTTTATCAGGCGTTGAAATTACAAAAGGTGGATGCGGCGATGATCAGATTTCCGGACTCTCCCCACGGTATCGCGGGTCGTCCTTCACGGTTGATCGCCAAGACCGGGAACATTCTGGCATGGTTCGAACGATATAGAACAGACTTACAAAAACCGGAGCCTGAATAAGCCGCGATAACAGCGACTAAATTGGATGGGGTGCCTTATTTAAGGTACCCCTTATCGGCACTCAGGTCCTGTACTCTGCATTGATCCGCACATACTCGTGTGACAGGTCACTGGTCCAGACGGTTTCGCGCATCTCGCCAGCGTTCAATTCAACCCGGATGACAATCTCTTCCTTCGACATCACTTCGCTGCCAGCGGCTTCGGTGTAGTCAGGATTCTTCTGACCCGCTGCCATCAGTTGTACATCGCCGAGAAAAATATCCAGCTTGTTAACATCGATCATGACCGGGGCTTTGCCAATCGCCATCACCAGCCTGCCCCAGTTTGCGTCGCTGGCGAACAGTGCGGTTTTCATCAGCGGTGAATTGGCAATGGCATAGGCGATATTCAAACAGTCAGACTGGAGTGCGGCCGAGCCAACTTCTACTGCGACAAACTTGGTTGCACCTTCACCATCACGGATGATGCCCTGGGCCAATTCAAGACAGACTTCCTCCAACATCTGAACAAATAATGCTTTTGCGTCGCTGTCCGCGTCAATATCAACGCCGGAGATGCCGGTAGCACTCAACATACAGGAATCGTTAGTCGAGGTGTCACTGTCCACGGTAATTCTGTTAAACGACTTGTTAGCCGCATCGGTCAGGCAAGCCTTGAGGGTCGACTGAGTTGCGCAGACATCGGTTGCAATATAACTGAGCATTGTCGCCATATTCGGCTGAATCATGCCAGAGCCTTTGGCGATACCGGTAATCGTCACTGTTTTACCATTGATCAAAACCTGCCGTGAAGAAATTTTGGGCTGGGTGTCAGTGGTCATAATTCCGTGCGCCGCTTCCAGCCAATTGTCCTCGGAAAGCCCAGAGATCAACTTATCAATAGCACCGGTAATCTTTTCTACCGGCAGTCGTTCACCGATAACGCCCGTTGAAAAAGGAATAACAGCTTCCGGGCGAACACCACTTAATTGCGACACAGCATTGCAGCAGGTTATTGCATCACCAATACCCACATCGCCGACGCCGGCATTGGCATTACCACTATTAATCAAAAAGTATCCGGGGCTGGCAACACCAAGGTGGCGCTTTCCCACTTCAACCGGGGCCGCCGCAAACAGGCTTTTCGTGAAGATACCGGCAGTTCTGGTATTCGCTGAAAATTGAAATAACACAAGATCTGCGATATCGGTATTTTCTGACCCGGCTTTAATACCACAGCCACAGGCGGCGAGTTTCACACCGGGGACATTGTGAAACTCTCGTGGAAATGTACCTACTGCCACAATCTTACTCCGCTATTAATTTGTGCCGGGGACTTCAGGAAAGTTTGCCGTGGCAGGATTTGTATTTTTTACCGGACCCGCAAGGACAAGGCTCATTTCTACCGACTTTCTTTTCCCTGCGGATAAAAGGTGATTGCGGCGTGCCGCCTTCCGGTGCCGCTTCCGGTTCTGCAAGGGGATCAGCGCTACCTTTTTGAAAACTCATCGAGGTTTTGGCTTCTGCTTCCCTGCGCTTTCTTTCCATGGCCTCGATGTCTTCCGAAGGCTGGAACTGGACCCTGGCAAGGAATTTTACAACTTCAAATTTTACGTTATGCAGTAGCTCTTCAAAGAGTTCGAAGGCTTCACGTTTATATTCCTGTTTTGGTTGTTTCTGGGCGTATGCCCGCAGGTGAATACCCTGACGCAAATAGTCCATGGCGGCGAGATGCTCTTTCCACATGGTGTCGAGAATCTGCAGCATGATCTGCTTTTCAAAGATCCTGATATCCTCACCGATCAAGGCTTCTTTTCTTTTGTACTCTTCCTTGATCTCGTGGATGATCCGTTCACGCATCGAAGCTTCATGCATGTCGTCATCTTCTTCTAACCACTTGGCAATAGGTAGCTTAATGTTGAACTCAGTACTCAAGGCGACTTCAAGCCCCGGAATGTCCCACTGTTCCTCAAGACTCTGGGGTGGCACAAATCCGGAAATCACTTCAGAGATCACATCATCCCAAAGTGCAGCGATGGTCTCGGACACATCATTGGTGGCCATCAATTCATTTCGCTGGCCATAGATCATCTGACGCTGGTCATTGGCAACATCATCGTATTCCAGCAACTGCTTCCGCATGTCGAAGTTGCGGGTTTCTACTTTTCTTTGCGCCTTTTCAATCGCGTTGTTCACCATACGGTGTTCAATCGCCTCGCCCTTCTCCATGCCGAGGGACTTCATCAGACCCTTAACCTTGTCTGAGGCAAAAATTCTCAGCAAATTATCATCCAGCGACAGATAGAACCGTGAGACGCCGGGGTCACCCTGACGACCGGATCTTCCCCTTAGCTGGTTATCAATCCGTCGACTCTCATGTCGCTCGGTACCGAGCACATGCAAACCGCCTGAGGCCAGCACGGCATCGTGTGATTTCTGCCATTCCGACTTCAGGGTTGCGATTTGCTCGTCCGTAGGATCCTTCAGCTTTGCAGCCTCAATTTCCCAGTTACCACCCAAAATAATGTCAGTACCTCGACCGGCCATGTTGGTGGCAATTGTGACGGTTCCGGGTCTGCCTGCCTGGGCAATAATTTCGGCTTCTTTCTCGTGGAACTTTGCATTCAGCACATTGTGCTTGATCTTTTTCTTGTTGAGTAAGGTTGAAAGCACCTCGGACGATTCAACCGATGCGGTACCGACCAATACGGGCGCACCCTTGCCGGTGAACTCATGTATTTCCTCGACAATAGCATCGTACTTTTCAGCCAGGGTGAGGAACATAAGATCGTTCTTGTCATCCCGAATCATTTCGATGTTGGTCGGAATCACTACCACGTCCAAACCGTAGATCTGCTTAAACTCAAAGGCTTCAGTATCTGCCGTACCGGTCATCCCGGACAACTTGTTGTACAAACGGAAGTAATTCTGGAATGTGGTTGAAGCCAGGGTTTGGCTTTCATTTGTGATCGCCACATTTTCTTTTGCTTCTATCGCCTGGTGGATTCCACCAGACCAGCGTCTGCCTGGCATGGTTCGCCCGGTATGTTCATCGACGATAACAATTTCGTTATCCTGGACGATGTATTCAACGTCTTTCTGAAACAGACAGTGGGCTTTAAGCGCAGAGTGCACATGGTGGAGTAGCGCCAGATTGGTGGTCCCGTACAGGGAATCACCTTCCTGTAACAATCCCTTTTTGATTAACAGTTCCTCAACCTTTTGATGGCCGGACTCGGTGAGTTCTACATCTCTTTGCTTTTCATCGACAAAATAGTCACCGGGTGGCTCAATTTCGTTCTCTATATCTTCAGCGGTTTTTTCCTGACGCTCAAGTTGTGGGGCTATCTGGTTAATCGCTTGATAGAGTTCCGAGGAATTTTCGACACCACCGGAAATGATTAATGGCGTTCTTGCTTCATCAATCAGAATCGAGTCGACCTCATCCACAATCGCATAATTTAATGGCCGCTGGGCACGTTCTTCCGCATTAAAGGCCATATTGTCGCGAAGGTAATCAAAGCCAAATTCATTGTTGGTGCCATAGGTAATATCACACTGGTAGGCAGCATGTTTTTCTTCACCCGTCTGGCCGGCATAAACAACGCCAACCGACATACCCAGTTGGCGGAAAACTGCGCCCATCCATTCCGCACCCCACTTGGCCAGGTAGTCATTTACCGTCACAAGATGGACTCCGTCACCGGAGATGGCATTGAGGTATAGGGGCAGTGTTGCGACCAGTGTTTTACCTTCACCGGTACGCATCTCTGCAATCTTCCCTTCATGGAGAACGATGCCACCAATCATCTGCACATCAAAAATCCGCATACCTAATGCGCGTCGGCCAGCTTCCCTGACCGTTGCAAATGCCTCGGGTAAGAGTTCATCCAATGTTGTACCGGCGCTTAACCGCTCCTGGTACTCACTGCGCTTGTCTATTATCTGTTGATCGGTCAGCGATTCCAGGTCCTCTTCAAAGCTGTTAATTTTCTTAACAACTTTCTGCATACGCTTAAGTTCACGATCGTTTTTGCTTCCGAATACTTTGCTTAATATTTGAAGTGCCATGCCAGCTATCTCTTTACTTCCCGTCAGAAGTTCTGCATAAATTTGATTTTTAGAACAGGTGTTTAATCATTGCAACCTCAGCTTGCCGGTAATTATTAACCAAAGCAGGCTGATTAGAAAAGGCAATTTGTGAGTTGTCCCGACAGGTTCTCCGTATGTCTCTTCTTATCGGTGACATCCGGATTTGAGCGGGGATGCTAAACAAGAATAGTTGGAGAAAGTGAACAGGCAACCGGTTGTCTCTTTTGAGACTTGCCTTTAATGACGGCGGGGGTCAGCGACTGGCGCGTTGTACGTAGGATGAAGGATCAACAACTCGACCATTTTTATACACTTCATAGTGAACATGTGGGCCGGTTGACCGACCACTACTGCCCATTGCGCCAATAACCTGGCCCTTTTTAACGATATCTCCAACTTTTACCTGGAGCTTATCGTGGTGACCATATCGGGTCGAGAAGCCGCCGCCATGGTTAATTTCAACCATCTTGCCATAACCGCTTCTTGTGCCTGAATAAACAACGATACCCGCCGCAACTGAAAACACATCTGAGCCAAGTTTGCCGGCAAAGTCGACACCATTATGTGCTGCTCTTTTGCCGGTGATTGGATCAATTCTCATACCGTATCGCGAAGACATCCAACCTTTCTTGACGGGTCTACCGGCAATAAAGGCTTCATTTTGAATTTTTCGATTAACAAACAGGGTTTCCAGGACGCCGAGTTGCTGCTCACGGCTATCAATATCATCCGCCAGACGACCCAGTTCGAGGAGATAATCCGGCGCGCCGTGCACTACAGGACTATTGGGAACTTCAGGTCCACCCATCGGAGGTGGGCTGGAGAAATCGAATTCACCCTCTTCAATACCGGCAACGTCGGTCAATCTTTCGCCCAGAGCATCCAACCTGACAATACGCGCCTGCAATTGTGCAAGCCGCAGGGCCGATGCTTCCAGATTATTTTCAGCATCTCTTTTGGCATCATCTATCTGCCGTTCCTGGTCTTTTAATACCAGCCGCCATTTACCAACCATTTCGTTAGTCAGCGCTGCTTCACCCATACCATGCCGATATGACAAGTATCCCGCCGCCGCAGGAAAGCCAATAAGGCTAAGAAATGTCAGACCTAGCAAAAAGCCATTGGCCGTGAATGATCTCGCTTTGCCTGAATGGTTATCTAATATGATGAATTTCATCGAATTCGGTTACTATACCCACGTAAGTTCTTTTTAATCTTTCACAACTAAAGTCTAGCTATCAAGATGGCCAATCGTCCAAAATATTTCAAAGATCCAAAACAGCTATTTGCCAGACCAAGGTCCAGATTAAACAAGCTCTTTTCTCATTCGCAGGATTTGATCCTGCTCCAAAACACCCTTCGACAAACATTTCCAGGGGAAGTTTACGTGGCTTCCTTGCTCGAGGGAACACTTCACCTCGTCACTCCATCGGCAGCACTGGCCACTCGGCTTAAATATCGCCAAAGTGCCATCAAAGCTGCACTGGAACAGGTTAGTTTACACGGTTCCGGTGCAAAAAATCGAAAGGAAACTGTCTACATAGAGCAGATAAAAGTTTCGGTCAGACCGAACTTCAAATCCCCAACTCCCCCAACAAGATCCGCAATCCCACCATCTCCCCAGACAGCAAATCTCATCGCGGAAACGGCACAATATATAGAAGATGAGCCGCTGCGCAAAGCGCTTTTACGACTTTCCGAACGTGGCAAGGTTTGACAGAACAGAAAAGTTGAACTAGTTGCACTGCCTGCCTGCGCAGAAAAGCTGCAATCACCAACCTTTTCGGAATTGATTTTCACACCCTCTGGCTATCTTTCAGGCTATTTAGGAGGGACTATTCAGCCAGTACTGGCGTGGAATAGGACATAGGTAACTTTTCCGGATTCTCGAATGTCACAATTTCCCAGGCATCCGTCTGGGCAATTAATGCCTTGCGCAATGCATGATTACTGGTATGCCCTGACTTGTGCCCGGTAAATTCACCGATAATGCTGTAGCCAAGTACATAGAGATCACCAATCGCATCGAGGATCTTGTGTCTAACGAATTCATCCTCGTGACGCAGACCATCATCATTGAGTACTCGAAACTCATCAACGACCACAGCATTGTCCATGCTGCCGCCCTGGGCCAGATTACGCTCTCGCATATGTTCAAAGTCCTGCATCAAACCAAAGGTTCGTGCCCGACTGACTTCTTTAACAAAAGAGGTGGTTGAAAAGTTGATACTCGCCCGTTGTTCCTTGATAACTGCATTGTCATAAACGATGGTGTGGTTCACCCTGAACCCGTCAAAGGGTTCAATTTTGGCGCTCCAGGCACCTGCAACGGGGTCGCAGACTTCGATTTGCTTCTTAATTTTCAGGAACTTCTTGTGCGCAGACTGGTTTTCGATGCCTGCGGATTGAATCAGGAAAACAAAGGTCGCTGAACTACCATCCATAATAGGCATTTCAGGACCACTGACCTCTACATAGGCGTTATCAATGCCGAGGCCGCTAAACGCGGCCATCAGGTGCTCGATTGTAGAGATACCAAATCCATCTTTTGTGATTGTTGTTGCCAGCGTCGTGTCACCTACGTAATCCGTCAATGCAGGTATTTCAATCGGCACATCCAGATCAATTCGGATGAAGACGATCCCTGTATTGGCCGGTGCAGGGCGGAGGGTTAAGTACACTTTTTCACCGGTATGTAGACCGATTCCGGTTGCCCGGATGACATTTCTCAACGTTCTTTGATAGATCATTATTTTTTTTGTTATCCTACAACTGGTTCCGGAAAAAGCGGCGCGCATGTTACCAAAAAGCCTACCTCATCTCCAGATATAAAGCAGAGATATGGCGGCTATGAACACCACGAACAAGTGAAACTTCCATTACGATTATCTTCAGACTCTCGTTTGCCGGATAAGTTTCAGCTAACACCACATTTTTTTAGTCATTAAGCACAACTTAATCCGCCTGACTCCTGAGAAATGCCGGAATATCGAGATAATCCAGGTCTTTCTCTGTATCCAGAGGCTGATCTGCCCGGTTTTCAATCGCCGCTTTACGCATGATTGTCGGCTTATCGAAGTCACCATAGTCAACCGCACCGTCACCGGCGACTTTCTTTTTGGTGTTATCAACAATTGTGCGAGGTGTCTCTACTTCAGGTCGACCTAAACCCGTTGCAACAACCGTGACTCGCAGTTCATCACCCATTTCAGGATCAATCACTGTACCAACTACAACCGTGGCATTATCAGAGGCAAATTCCTCAACCGTTGCGCCAACCTCGGCAAATTCCCCAAGGGATATATCTATACCGGCTGCGATATTAACCAGAATACCCCTGGCACCATTGAAATCTACATCGTCCAGCAACGGACTATGGATTGCAGACTCGGCGGCATCACGTGCACGATTTTCGCCGCTTGCCTTGCCACTACCCATCATAGCCATACCCATTTCTGACATCACGGTTCTCACATCCGCAAAGTCGACGTTTATCATGCCTGGCCTGA
>Ga0206123_10003391_pt1 | contig 13147 bp, 10 predicted proteins | sample Helgoland_Spring_2_FD_160086 | JGI IMG/M metagenome (GOLD analysis project Ga0206123, IMG submission 160086) | Pelagic subsurface seawater microbial communities from Kabeltonne, Helgoland, North Sea - Helgoland_Spring_Bloom_20160316_1 | ecosystem: Environmental > Aquatic > Marine > Epipelagic ... | reverse complement strand
GTTAAATATTTCCTCAGATATTGATCTAATATTTGCATACCCAGAACGAGGTGAAACTAATGCAAGTCAATGTAGCCTCAGTAATGAAGAATTTTTTGTGCGCCTAAGTCAAAGGCTTATCAAGTCACTAGATGCAAAAACTAATGATGGTTTCGTATTTCGAGTAGATATGCGCTTAAGGCCGTATGGTCAAAGCGGTAATCTTATTCTTAGTTTTGCTGCAATAGAGGAGTATTATCAGACTCAAGGGCGTGACTGGGAGCGTTACGCCATGATTAAAGCTAGGGTGGTAGCTGGAGAAGCCAGTGATGGAGCCGAACTAATGAAATTATTGCGGCCGTTCACCTTCAGGAAATATGTTGATTTCAGTACTCTAGAATCCTTACGTAAAATGAAAATTCTTATTAATAGAGAAACACAAAGAAAAGATATATCAAAAAATATAAAGATTGGATTTGGAGGTATTCGTGAAATAGAATTTATAGCTCAGGCTTTCCAAATTATTTATGGTGGCAGAGACGTACGCTTTCAGTCTCAGGCGCTGAAAGATATTTTAAACCTTATAGAAAAAGAGTTATTGCTACCTGAATCAGAGGTAAAAAAACTACGAGAAAGTTATAAATTCTTGCGGGATATAGAGCATATTTTACAGGGTATGCAAGATCTTCAGACTCACATGCTTCCAAATGCAAAAGAAGAACAACTTAAGTTAGCGCACCTCATGGGTTTCATCAACTGGGATGAATTCATGCTGGTACTCGATAATCGACGTTCTGATGTGCAACAAATATTTAGATCAGTTATTGCTAACGAGCCAGGCCCTGATGAAAATGATGGCAAAAATGAGCTCATGCAAGCAGATGATATTTGGCAATGCGAAATTGATAAGGATGTAACAGCAAATCTCAGCTGCTTAGGCTATAAAAAGCCAAAAGACGCGCTTATCTTGATTCAAGCCCTTAAACGGGATCGGTCGATTCTTTTTATGTCAAAAGACGCAAAAACTCGTCTCGATGCATTGATGCCAGACCTAATTTTTGCTTGTGCTAATTACGAAAACAAGGGGCCAACACTTGTCCGAGTCCTGAAGCTTATAGGATCTATAGCTCGTAGAAGCGCCTATTTGGTTTTACTAAAAGAGAATCCAAGTGTACTCAATATCACCTTACAGCTTTGCTCTGCGAGTCCATGGATCTCCGAACAATTATCTAAAAACCCTGCTTTATTAGATGAGCTTCTCGATCATAGAACGCTATACACCCTACCCGATAAAGAACAACTAATAGACGAACTAAGGCAACAATTACTCAGAGTTCCCTCTAACGACCAAGAGGCGCAAATGGAGGCTTTACGTTACTTCAAGCTTTCACATAGTCTCCATGTTGCTGCATGTGAAGTTACAGGGATACTGCCTTTATTAAAGGTTAGTGACTACCTAACGTCAATCGCAGAAGCAATACTGACTCACACAGTAGAAATTGCATGGAACGAAATGACAGAAAAATACGGCAAGCCTTCAGGGAGGACTAGTAAAAAGTCAGAATTTCTAATCATTGGCTATGGCAAGCTTGGAAGCATAGAGTTAGGGCATAACTCTGATCTTGATTTAGTATTTATTTACGATGCTAATCGAAATGATCAAACGGATGGCGATAAATCTATTGATAATGAAACATTTTTCATACGATTAGGACAAAAAATTATTCATATTCTAACGACTCGATTAGCATCTGGTGTTCTTTATGAGGTTGATGTGCGTCTCAGGCCATCAGGGCGCTCAGGAATGCTAGTCTCGTCACTGGAGGCATTTGAAAAATACCAATTAAATAATGCTTGGACATGGGAACATCAAGCTCTAGTTAGAGCTAGGCCAATCGTTGGAACACCAGTATTAACCGGAAAATTTAAGTCTATCAGATCAAAAATTTTATGTAGAAATAGAGATCAAAATCAGCTTATTAATGATATTTTCAGTATGCGAAAAAAAATGTTAGAACAACTAATAATGAAAAAAAGAACTCCAAAAAAGCCATTACTAAAAACAAATATTGAGCGTTCCAGTACAAATTTACCAATGTTTGATATTAAGTATGATGAAGGAGGAATGATTGATATCGAATTTATAGTACAAACAAAAGTGCTATCGCATGCACACCAGTTCATTGATTTGGTGCATTGGAGCGATAATATTCGAATTATTGATAGCCTAGAAAGCAACGGTATCTTTTCATTCGATGATGCAAAAAATCTAAAAGAAGCATATATATACTACCGCTCCTTAGGACACAGACTGCAACTACAAAATGAACCTCTCCTTGTAAAGGCTAATCAATGCTCAACTCAACGTAAACAAGTCACCACTATATGGAGTAAAGTGATCAAGAAAAAAGGCTAGAAAATAAAGGATTTTTTTGCTGTAACTTCACCACATAAACATTATATGCAAAATTTTAAGGCTGATTGATGGGTATTAATATCTCATTTCTTCTCAAAAACCATGGCACATAAGGGGCATCATAACGTGCCCATATAGGGGTGCCGATCGCCTTCAATTGACGACCAGAGATCCATTTATTCAATAAATCTAAATAATCTCGATATTTTTTTTTACTCCAGAACCCAGAATATCTAACAGAAGCGATAAAACTCCTAGGAACTTGACGAAGCTGAATATCAGAATCTTTTGGTTCGGGAAGCTGCTCAAAAGAATAGCTAGAGGGCATCATGAAACTAACTAACCATTTACCATTTTTTTCCTCTTGGCTGACAGGTGAAGCCATATTGATACTTTCACCTTTATATGACTGAGAAACAGGCGCTGTCATCTTAATTTTTTTCTGGGGTATATTTTCACCAGAAATATAACGAAACAACTTACTAAATGCTTTACCACCAGCTCCCTCAAAACTTCCATCGATTTCTATCTCAGCAAGCACGTGTGACTCATATTCTCTAATTTCAAAAATTTCATCATTAAGGATGCTTGTATATGCTGCTTCTTCTATAGCCATAACGACTGAAGATCCAAAAATTATAAAATAAATGAAGTAACCTAAAAAAATTTTCAATGCACACTTTTCCTTTAAAGCTTAAATAATTTTATAAAACTAGTTGAAATACTTATTTAAGTCTAAACCCAATAAAAGTTTTTTGTACCAAGGAGCGTGAGATCTTTTATTTTCTTTTATTGTATCTAACACCTTTTGTGCCTCTATATGCCCCTGATTAGCTGCAGTTCGGTACCACATAACTGACTCATGATAAAAATCAGAGCCTCGGCTGGCATACATTGCTCCTAAATTGAAATAAGATTCTGCCCCACCCTCTTCCACAGCCTGTCTATAAACTTCAAATTCTCTGTCATTTAGGTTCAAGTCAAACGCCCTCCTAGAGGATCATATTGAGATTAATAACGTATTTTCTAGTCTAACTTTTCATGTTTGTCGAATCTATAGAAAGCTAGATTATTCTCTTGCCACTGCTACCTATCAATGAATCTTTCAACTAAACTTACAGTATGTAATTTTTTAAAAGAATATACAGTCACTCATCAAATAAGCCAATGGACTCTTAATAATATGCAAACATTAAATCATTTTCCTGTTTTGCTATCAGGTATCATTATTGGAATGATAATGATGCAAGTTTCAATAGTAGCTCCAACTATCTTCAGGTTAATTGATATGAAAGATACTGGACCATTTTTAAGAAGTGTGTTTCCAAAATTATTTCTTACAGTCATAATTCTATCGATAATTTCTCTTCTCTTCATATATTTTTATGGTCTCAACAGCAGGGCTCCTTTGATAGCATCACTCGTAACAGCAGTTGCTATGACTACTTGCTACGTTATGGTCCCGGCGACTAATGCAGCTAAGGACTCTGGCAATGAGAATCTATTTAAAAAATTGCATTCGGCGAGTGTTTTGCTTACCGTAATTGTATTAATTGTTAACTTGGGATGGTGCTTTTTTTGACTATCTAAATGTATAACGTACAACATAATAGGCATTTAAATGACTTACTTCGATATAGGTGTTTACATATTTCTTGCTATTGCGTTAGGTGTTTTGGTGGTAGCGATTATACTCCTGTATAGAAATAAAAACGAAAATAGTTTACATCAAAATACAGAAGGTAAAACTCCGATTTTTATTCCCTTATTAGCTATTGCAACCTCTGGTCTAGCATTGGTTCTTATTAAATATCTATTTGATACTATTTAATTTATTGTACGAAAAAAATTCACCTATTTAGCGACTGAAGTCTATTTTTATTCATTTCCATCACTTACAACTAGTGAAATAATTTCACCCTCATCAATTTCAGTATCAACTTTGTTGGGATTGCAGCAAATTTCACAATCAAATATTTCTACATTGTGACCACAAAATTGCGCCTCAATCCCTAAATCGACCTCAAAGGTCTCAAAACAGAAATGGCATGTAATTGGTTGATAATTTAGCGTCATCGCAATCCCATCGAAATATCTGTTGTATTCTTTAACACAATTCTCTTTTGGAGATTAATGCTTATTAGCAGTGCAGCCATTTTCAGTACAACAATCGTCTATTTCTTTTTTAGCAGATTCTCTGACGTCCACAATTCTGACGTCGAAAGTCAGGTCTTTGCCAGCTAAAGCATGATTTCCATCCACAGTAACTTCTTCGTCAGTAAGCTCTTTAACAACGACCAACAGCGAACCAGTTGATGTTTTTGCTTCAAAACGCATACCAACCTTCATTTCCTGACCTTGAAAGTTCGATCTTGGTATCTTTTGAACCATTTGCTCCTGTCTTTTACCGTATGCGTCTTTTGCCTTAATATTGACTATTAGAACATCGCCTATTTTTTTTCCTTCTAGCTCTCTCTCAAGGCCTGGGATAATTGCATTTTGACCATGGATGTAAGTTAAAGGCTTATCAATTGGTGATGCATCTAAAGCATTGCCATCTTTATCAGTAAGAGAATATTGAAACGATACCGTAGCGTCTTTGCAAATAATCATTGGAGCCTCTTTTCTCGGGTGAATAAAATTTAGTGGTATTTATTAAATAATTTCGCATTTTATATTTTTCTCATGGAATTTGCGAACTCGATTAGAATTCTTGTAGATAATATTTAATCAAAATATTACTCCGATAAATTTTCATATCCACACATTATAGGTGTAATATATTGTCGTAATTATAATATATGAATTTTAAAGTAATTTTAGGGGTTCACAAATGAAACACTTTAGAAAAATCGTACAAATCATGGTTGCTGGATTACTTTTCGTTCCACTGATTTCTTGTGATTCTGCGGATAACAATACAAAGTCCGTGGAAATAAAGAATCCTATATCGAGCAATGAAATAAAAATGGGTAAAGCTAAAATAAATAATTTTTGGTGGCCTGACCAGCTCGACCTAAGTGTATTACGTGACCATGATACCCGTTCTAACCCACTCGGTGATAACTTTGATTATGGGGCTGCTTTTAAGCAGCTCGATTTAAGTGCGGTCAAAGAAGATATTGATACACTGCTAACTCAACCTCAAGATTGGTGGCCTGCTGATTTTGGTAATTATGGTCCATTTTTTATACGCTTATCATGGCATGCTGCAGGCACTTATCGAACACTTGATGGTCGAGGAGGAGCCGATGGCGGTCAGATGCAATTTGAACCGCTCAATAGTTGGCCTGATAATGGTAATCTTGATAAAGCGCGTCGCTTGCTATGGCCTATAAAACAAAAGTATGGCGAAAATTTATCATGGGCTGACCTGTTAATCTTGTCCGGCAACGTGGCACTAGAGAATATGGGCTTTCAAACCTATGGATTTGCTGGTGGTCGAGCTGACGATTGGGAACCAGACTTAGTTTATTGGGGTCCTGAGCTAGAAATACTAGCAAGTGATCGCCATGAAAAAGATGGTCAGTTACAGAGGCCACTTGGGGCAACACATATGGGTCTAATCTATGTCAATCCGGAGGGTCCATTGGGTAAACCTGATCCAATAGGTTCAGCAAAAAATATTCGAGTTACCTTTGGTCGCATGGCAATGAATGATGAAGAAACAGTTGCCTTAATTGCTGGAGGTCATACATTTGGAAAAATGCATGGTGCCCACAAACCTAGTGAGTGTGTAGGTCCAGAACCCGCTGCTGCTCCCATAGAGGAACAGGGTCTAGGCTGGAAAAATAAATGTGGTAAAGGACACTCTGAAGATACAGTAACTAGTGGATTAGAGGGGGCTTGGACTCAAGCACCAACGCAATGGACTACGCTATATCTTCAGAATCTATTAAGTTATGACTGGGAGCAAACTCGTAGTCCCGGTGGAGCTATTCAATGGATCCCCACCGATGAGACTTTACATAAATCCGTACCTGATGCACATATTGAAGGTAAGTTTAATCCACCCGTTATGACGACTGCAGATTTAGCTATAAAATTTGATCCTGAATATAAGAAAATTGCAGAGCGTTTTTTGGCTAACCCAGAAGAGTATCAGCTAGCATTTGCCAAGGCTTGGTACAAACTAACCCATAGGGACTTGGGGCCACGTTCACGCTATTTAGGCACAGATGTACCAAGTGATAGCTTGATTTGGCAAGATCCTATATCTAGTGATACAGTAAAAGTTTTGAATGAAGAAGACATCAGTAAACTTAAAGTGATGCTCTATGCAACAAACTTAAGCGATTCTGATCTAGTAGAAACAGCTTGGGCGTCTGCAGCTAGTTTCAGACTCAGTGATATGAGAGGTGGAGCGAACGGTGCGCGAATTGCTTTAGCGCCACAAAAAGATTGGGCTGCCAATAATCCTAAACAGCTAAATAATGTGTTAACCGAGCTGAAAAATATACGTGCAAACTTTGGAGTTGAAAAGGTATCTTTGGCTGATGTGATTGTTTTAGGTGGAGCTGTCGGTATTGAGCGTGCTGCAAAAGCGTCTGGTTTAGATATATCAGTTCCATTTATTTCTGGACGAGGCGATGCCACACAAGAGCAAACAGATGTTTCTACCTTCGGGTTACTGGAACCAAAAGCTGATGCGTTTCGAAATTACTTTAATGCAGCTACAAGCTATCGATCTCCGACTGAAATGCTGGTCGATAAAGCAGATCAATTAGGCTTAACAGTGCCAGAAATGACGGTATTGATTGGCGGTATGAGGAGTCTAGCTACTAATTCAGACGACTCCAAACATGGAGTTTTAACTGCTAACCCCGGAAAACTCAGTAATGACTTTTTTGTGAACTTACTAGATATGTCGATTCAGTGGCGTAAAACTGATACAGAAGGTTTATACGAAGGTGTAGATCGATCAAGCAAAAAGACACTTTACACAGCCACTCCTGTAGACTTAATTTTTGGTTCAAACTCTGAACTTAGAGTTGTTGCTGAGGCTTATGCCTATGACAATGCCAATGAGCGTTTTGTGAGTGATTTTGTTGCTGCGTGGCTGAAAGTTATGCAAGCAGATCGCTTTGAGCTATAACTAAAGCATAAAAAATACCTCAACCATAAACCATACTTGATATGGTTTATGGTTTTTTTTAACTTTAAATTAAATATTCACCTCATAGAATTTATTAATCTTATGACGATAAGTAGGTTTCTAGACTAAATGCCCGATAACGTAGCTGTGGTAATTTCTCGACAGTGACAAAACCTGGCTGGGCATTAATGACATCGGGAATTCTGTTAACTAGCTGAGTACAGGTAGTCATAGCAGTCGGAACAGCTCCATTAGATAGTTCAACATCGGGCTCCCCGACTATTTTCCAGTGATTCATATCAGCCTGATCGGGCCGATACACACAACCGGTCATTTCGAATATAAAAATCGGCCCTTCACTAGTTTTAATCTCATCGATATCGGTAAAACCTAAAACATCACCAACGGCTACTGTGATTCCTAGGGAAGCAACTGATAAAGGCTCAGTCGCTAATACCGGCCGAGATGTTGTGGTAATCGACACGGGTGTTAACCCTGTATCAGCTACGAGTGCATCTAATACATTTCGACCAAAGGTGGGTGGTCGAGAAGCAGATTCCAACCAAGTATTGAACTGCTCTATGGTAGTTCCAACCTGTTGCTCACGAGCCAATTCTGGTCCGTAATCGTCAACGTTCCAGCTCGCCTGACCAAGCAAATTGTCTATCCGATGGGTTGTACCCATCAGCATGCTTACCATATTGAGCCAATAGCTGTCCTGATGACCAGAGCCTGTTAAAGTTACACCCGTACGTTTGGCAATGCTGTCCAGCTCCTTGGTAATTTCGGGTGAGGTTTCCCAGGGATATAACGCTTCTTCAGATAGCGTTATAGCATTTACGCCATGCTCGGCACACAGCCGAAGCTGCTCCTGTGCATCAGACATATAGCTATTGACAGCGATAACTGCAATATCAGCTTCAAGACTCAATACTTCAGATGCATCTTTGCTCACAGCGACTCCTAAATGGCGTCCAAGCCCGGTCAGCTCTCCCAAATCCTTGCCGACTTTTGCTGGGCTTCGAGAAATAGCACCGATAATCTCGACTCCTTTTTCTAGCAACATGCGAGTAATGATCGAATTCATTGTTCCGACACCGAAGACTACAGCTTTGATTTTCTTCATTTATTAATCCTTATTTGTTGAAGAGATGCACATCATTACATTCTTATGAATTACATTTGAATCATCAGAGAAGGTGTTTAAATATTATGCCACCTAGTTTAAATAAATTTCTGACGACTAGAAACATAATAAATCAGTATAGTTAAAATAAAGCTATACCCCTAAAAAAACTACAAATAGTGAGTTTTTTTAATACCAATCTTTTTTTAGTATATTTCGACTACAGCTGACGTAGTTCAATAGAAATTAAGCCTTGACTCAATCTTTAAGATTTTTTACTATAATTATTTACTAAACTTATGTTGAACATTCATTGTATTTATAATGGTTGAGTATGACTTCACTTAAAGATGGCGACACACAAGAAACCAAAGAATGGCTCGATTCTCTAAATTCTGTAATTAACAAGGAAGGTTTAGAGCGAGCTCATTTTTTGATTGAAGCAATGATTGATCAAGCGCGTCGTTCCGGATTAAATTTACCATATAAAGCAACAACAGCATATGTAAATACAATCCCTTCCAATCTACAAATTGAAAGACCAGGTGATTGGTATATTGAGCGTAGAATTCGAGCGCTTATTAGATGGAATGCAGTTATGACCGTCCTTAGAGCCAATAAAAAAACCCCAGGAATTGGCGGTCATATTGCTAGCTTTCAATCAGCTGCTACTCTATATGATGTAGGTTTTAACCATTTTTTTAGAGCAGCTAATAAAAATTTTGATGGAGACTTAATTTATTTCCAGGGGCACTCTTCACCAGGGATTTACGCAAGAGCTTTCTTAGAAGGCAGAATTAATGAAGATCAACTTAACAATTTTAGAATGGAGACAAGAGGACATGGCCTTTCGAGTTATCCGCACCCTTGGTTGATGCCAAATTTTTGGCAATTTCCGACGGTGTCCATGGGGCTTGGTCCAATCATGGGTATCTACCAAGCTCGTTATCTAAAATATCTACACAATAGGGGTATTGTCGACACCTCAGATAGAAAAGTATGGGTATTTTGTGGTGATGGTGAAATGGACGAGCCAGAATCCCAAGGTGCTATTTCCCTTGCAGCAAGAGAAAATCTTGATAACTTAATTTTTGTTGTTAATTGCAATCTTCAGCGACTTGATGGACCAGTAAGAGGGAATGGAAAAATAATCCAGGAGCTAGAATCAAACTTCCGTGGTTCTGGCTGGAATGTTCTGAAAGTCATTTGGGGTTCTTATTGGGATCCATTACTTGCTTTGGATGAAAGTGGTTTACTAAAAAAACGAATGAATGAATGCGTTGATGGTGAATATCAAAATTACACATCTAAGGGCGGAGCTTACACTAGGAAACATTTTTTTGGTAAATATCCCGAGCTTCGTGAAATGGTTTCTGCTATGTCGGATGATGATATATGGCGTCTTAATCGTGGCGGGCATGATCCACATAAGGTTTATGCTGCTTACGCTGCTGCGACATCTCATAAAGGACAACCCTCTATCATCCTAGCTAAAACTGTTAAAGGTTACGGCATGGGTGCTGCTGGAGAAGGCCAAAATATAACACATCAACAAAAAAGTATGGATATCGAATCATTGAAAGCTTTTAGAACCCGTTTTAACTTGCCTATAAGTGACAAGGAAGTTGAAAATTTATCATTTCACAAACCCCCAGATGATTCACCAGAAATTCAATATATGACAAAAAAAAGAGAAGATCTGGGTGGATTTATACCAGCGCGCCGTAGAAAAGCTAAGCCATTAAGAATTCCTAAGTTAGAAATCTTCTCTAAGGTGACAGATAGTTCAGGTACAAAAAAGCTATCAACCACCATGGCGTTTGTACGGATATTAAATATCCTGGTTCGCGATAAGAAAATAGGGAAATATATCGTACCAATAGTCCCCGATGAAGCGAGAACATTTGGTATGGAAGGCATGTTTAGACAGCTCGGTATCTATTCATCCATTGGGCAACTCTATGAGCCACAGGACTCAAAACAAGTGATGTTTTACAAAGAGCAGAAGGATGGACAAATATTAGAAGAGGGAATTAATGAGGCTGGTTCGTTTTCCTCCTGGATTGCTGCAGCGACAACCTACAGTAATTCTAATATTCAAATGATACCTTTCTATATTTTCTATTCAATGTTTGGTTTTCAGAGAACTGGAGATTTAGCATGGGCTGCTGGTGATTCTCGTTGTAGAGGATTCTTGCTGGGCGCAACTGCAGGTAGAACCACACTTAATGGCGAAGGCCTCCAACACGAAGATGGGCATAGTCACCTTTTAGCTGCAACAATACCCAACTGTATATCCTATGATCCTTGCTTTGCGTACGAGCTAGCAGTCATTGTTCAAGATGGCCTGGAGAGAATGTTTCAAAACCAGGAAGATGTTTACTACTACATTACGATCATGAATGAAAACTATATTCATCCTCCATTACCAAAGGGAGTTGAGCAGGATATTATCAATGGCATTTACTTATATAAAAAATCTACTATCAAGGGACCAAAAGTTCAACTTATAGGAAGCGGAGCTATTTTAAGAGAAGTAATAGAGGCTGCTTCAATACTAGAAAAAGATTTTAAAATTGCAGCTAATGTACTTAGTGCCACCAGCTTTAATGAACTAAGAAAAAATGCTTTAGAAATTGAACGATGGAACAGATTAAATCCAGGAAAGAAAAAAAAATCATCCCATATTGAAAATACTATCACCGATAAAAAAAGTCCTATCATAGCTTCGACTGACTATATGAAATCTTTTCCCGAACAAATTTCGAGATTTCTTCCAAATAAATTTATTGCATTGGGTACCGATGGTTATGGTAGGTCAGATAGCAGGGAGGCATTAAGGGACTTTTTTGAAGTAAATCGCTATCACGTTGTTCTTGCAGCAATAACTGCACTAGTTGATATCAATAAAATAGATATATCTATTTTATTGAAAGCTGCGAAGAACTTTAAACTTGATAGAAATAAACTTAACCCCATAAATAATTAAGGATTATATGAATACTGAAGAAATTTATATTCCAGATATTGGTGATTTTGAAAGTGTAGATGTAATTGATATCTTCATTAATATCGGTGACTCAGTAAAACTAGATGACTCTATATTAGCCGTTGAGTCAGATAAAGCATCGATGGATATACCTACACCCTATTCCGGAATAATAAAAAAAATTAGGGTAAAGATTGGCGATAAGGTAAAAGAAGGGATGGCTATTGCATCAATTGAAAAACATCAATCCGATACTGAAAAGTCAAAAGAAAAACAAACAAGAAAAAATAAAGCAAATAATTTCACAGGTAAAGAAGAACTAGAACTAAAACCAGTCAAGCTAGATCCTACAACAGATTCTAATAGCCAACAGATCGAAAAAACAACACCTGTAGCGTTGAGTGATATTAAGGTTGTTGATAATACCAATCATGCAGGCCCCTCTGTTAGAAAATTTGCAAGAATAATGGGAGTTAATCTTAATTACGTTAGAGGATCTGGTCCTAAAGATAGAATACTCAAAGAAGATGTTGAAACTTATGTAAAGGGTCAACTAAATAAATTAGAAGTAAAGGATAAGGGTATTAGTCTTCCATCTGCTGCTATGCCAGTTATTGATTTCAATGAATTTGGCCATACACAAACAGAACCCTTACCTAGAATTAAGAAAATATCAGGTGCCAACCTTCATCGTAATTGGATTGCAGCCCCACATGTGACTCAGTTTGATGATGCTGATATTACAGATCTTGATGATTTTAGAAGGTCTATGAAAAAAGAGGCGGGAGAAAATAGTGTTAAATTAACCTTATTGGCATTTATCATGAAGGCTTGTGCAAAAACTCTCAAAACCTACCCGATATTTAATAGCTCCATTTCTTCTGATGGAGATAGTCTCGTCATGAAAAATTATTATAATATTGGGTTTGCTTGCGACACTCCGGATGGCTTGATAGTTCCAGTAGTAAAAGATTTATTAACAAAAGACATACTTGAAATTGCCGAAGACCTGGTTCATTTATCAAATAAAGCAAAGCAGCAAAAATTAAATATACAGGATATGCAAGGTGGGTGTTTCACCATCTCAAGTCTTGGAAGTATAGGTGGTGGTCAGTTTACTCCAATTATAAATTGCCCTGAAGTAGCTATATTAGGTGTTTCAGAGACATCTATACAACCAATCTATAATAATGTAAAAAAAGATTTTGAGCCTCGCCTTACTCTTCCGTTATCTCTATCCTATGATCATAGGATCATAGATGGATCAGATGGAGCCAGGTTTATTAAGCATATTAAAGCTGCGCTATCTGATGTCAGAAGATTGTTACTTTAATATTTTAGAGTATGGTAGATCCATTTAGAGACATGCAGAATGAGGGATAAATAAAGTTTGGTGCCCGGAGCCTCTGTCGAACAATTAGATTAACTTACTGTTTTATATAGTAAAAATATATATCTTAAGTCTCAATACCCCCAATTATACCCCCAATTAATTTTACTACTAACCCTGGCAGCAATGTCTGTCGCAGTACGCGACGCCCC
>Ga0206123_10003386_pt1 | contig 13158 bp, 13 predicted proteins | sample Helgoland_Spring_2_FD_160086 | JGI IMG/M metagenome (GOLD analysis project Ga0206123, IMG submission 160086) | Pelagic subsurface seawater microbial communities from Kabeltonne, Helgoland, North Sea - Helgoland_Spring_Bloom_20160316_1 | ecosystem: Environmental > Aquatic > Marine > Epipelagic ... | reverse complement strand
CTCCTGTTGAGATGTTAGATGTAGGTTCTGCTCCTGCTATGCGAATAGACCCTTACGATGTAGTTGCGGCTATGGCGAGGGCGGCGAATCAAATGGCGAAAATCAATGAAGAGAGCATGGTTTGTTGGGACATGGAAGATATGTTCTTAGATGGTAATACCAAACGATTGGGGTGGGGCTTACAGTCTATTTTTGGTATCCATGCGTTGAAGGCTAAAGTTGAGGGTGAAGATGCTTGGAGAGTTGCGGGCTATCCTCAAGCGATTGAAACTTGGTTTATGTTGTATAATTCTTTGAGGATTAATCTTCAAAGGGAAATTAAGAAGGTAAAGAAAGCAGATAAAGAGGCTTTTTATCAAGCGTTTGCATTGCATATTAGAGAAAACCCCAATGTTAAAAAGATGATTAAGAAGAATTCTAAGAACCGAGAAAAGGCTAAGGAGTTGAGTAAAACTTGCTTCCCCGAACCCGAATCTAAAAAATGGGTTCCTGTTGAAGAAGTTGTGGCTTCAAAAGCCAAAAGGCTATCTAATGTTTTAAATCCATTTGCATCAGAAACCTTTAACAATACGAATCAATCAAATAAAGGCATGGATAGACTTAGGATGAAGAAATCGGGCAGGATTAATTCTGGAGATGTTAAGGTCTTGACTATTGGTGTTTTAATTGGTGCTTTTGGAAGTCTTTTTGGTAATTTCCTAACTAAGAAATATTTAGGTCCAAGTGTTATAGTTACTACTGATGATGATGATGATGACAGTAATGCTGAATCGGATTCATCCTCAACAGTTAAAGAATCAGATTTAATTAGTTTTAGTCAAAAAAATAGATTTATTCAAACAAACTAAAAAGGATTAAATAGGTTAGTCTATAATCTTTAATTATGACTGATGAAGTTGAGGTTTCCAATGAGGAAAAATTCCACATTTGGAGTAATTTTATCGTCGGTGAACGATTGACATATATTGAAGGTTGTAAAAGAGATATTGGTTATGAATATGAGGCCAATAGAAAGGATTGGGATTATCTTTTTGAAAGAGATTGGGTTCTGATTGAAGAGCGATTGAGGTCTGGAATAGGAGTCCCAAAACACATTAGGGATTTAATGGGGAATGAATACTTCAAGAGAGTTGAAATTGTGGACACAAATATTGAATCTATGCTGGAAGAGGTTGAAACTTATCAAAAGGAAGAGGAAACATTAAGAATTTACACTTATGAAGATTTTATTATGTTATCAAATCAAGGTATTTTTAGAGATGAAATCTTTATCATAGACCCTCAAAGAAGGTGGAAAAAGAAAGTTAAAGAATCAATTATGGATTATGGGTTTTCTCAAATTGAGATAATTGAGATAGCAGGAGGTGTATATTTTGTCGTCAGCAGATAGAGATAACTTAACTTATTGGATTAACTTCACAGAACAAACCAAAGATATATTTACATGGAAGAAAATTGTAGCCATCATTGTAGTTATTGCAATTCTTGTTCAAATATATGGGATGACTATTGAACCAACTAATTGGTTAATTTGGAATTTGCTAACTTTTATTGTGGCTACTAATTTAGGAGCAGTTGTTCTTGCAATTATCGCTCAAAAAACTGCCGATGACATTAAAAGGTTATATCAAACTGCTTTTGATGCTGATTTTTACCATTCCTTGCACCTCATATCAGTTATTAAGAATTCTATAAGCGAATCCGCAGAAAAGGATGATTCTGATTTGGTTTCAAAAATAAATGAGATGAGTCCTCAACTTTACACATTAGCAAAGGGTTATCTTGAAACCTTTGAGCAACATTATTATGAGAAGGATAATGAATCTGAATCAAAAAATGTGGAATATGATGATGTTGAGGAATTATTTGAATAAATAAATTAACCTTTATATATCTGATGGTATAAAATGTATAGTATGAACCAAACAGATGTGAAAGCACTCATCATATTAAGTATTTCTTTTATGTTTTCTTTAATTTATGCCATGTATCGGTGGCCTTATACTCCCGAAACAGTTATGCAAGATTTAGAACGACTTGGGCCATATGGACTTTTGATAGATTTAGCATTTATTCTTTTTGTATTTTTTTGGATTAGAAATAGGGGAAATCAAAAACAGGATAACCTTTAAATAACAAAACGGTTTATTTAAAAGCATATAGTGAGGGTTAAAAATGGCTAATCAGAATCCACAACCAGAAATATACACTACGAGGCACACCTTTAGCGGAAGTGCTACACAAGGAAGTAGTGATGTTCAAACGGTTTATACGAATCAAGCGAGTAATGAAGAAGTAAGAATTTATGGTATTATGGCAGATATTAGCCTTACAGGAGATGGTTCTGTTGCGAGAGATGCTGAATCTGATTTTGATATTCATATCCAAGTAGGTAATTCTAATATTCCTTCAAAGGCTTTTGATTTAGGAGTTATAACTCAAAAAGATGATAGAAGATTAGATTTCCCATCACCGGTTTTAGCAATGTTTAATCAACCTATTTCTGTTAAGGTAATTTACAAGGGTGGTGCTAATGCAACAGGAAATACACCTGCGGCTTCAACTACTGTTAGGGTTAGTTTAATTTCTGAATTATCCCTTCAAACTTCAAGGGGGTATAATTGATGGCTAATCAAAATCCTCAACCCGATATTTACGAGATAAATCTTTCTTTTGCTAATTCCTCACCACAAGGCACTAAGTTATCTTCTCAAGTTTATACTTTTCAATCTTCTTTTGAAGAAGTAAGAGTTTATGCAGTTATGATAAATATTGTTAATTCAGAAGATGATGATGCAAGTGCTTCCATGTCTGATTTCCAACTGACCATTGAAGCAGGTGCTAACAAAGTGCCTTCTAATTCTTTTGATATTGGTGCTATTGCTACTTCAAGAGAAAAAACTCTTGCATTTCCAAGCCCTGTTGTAGTCGGTTTCCAAGAACCTTTGACAATTACAGGTGAGTGGATGGGAACGACAAATTTAGGTGCGGCAACAGTTGTTAAAATTACATTGATTGCCGAAACTGCAATGATTGAAGGAGGTTACTAAGATGGCTAATCAATACCCACAACCAGAAGTTTATACTACGACCCACCCATTTGCCGCAAGTGGAACGGCATTAGGAAGCACCGATAGTCAAACTATCTATACAAATATTGCTCACAATGAGCAAGTTTTAATTTATGGTGTAATGGTTAATTTTTACGAAGATGCGGCAAATGGAAATGGCATTGGCGGAGTTATTACCCTAACAGGTGGTGCAAATGAAGATGCTCGGTTTGCTATAAGTATTACTGCTGGTGCAAATACTGTTCCTACTAATCCTTTTGATGCACAATTTATCCATAGAAAGACCGACAAAATGTTCACTTTTGCTTGCCCCGTTCTTGTAAATCACCGAGATGTTCTTCAAGTAAATCTTGAAAGAACCTCATCAACTGCGGTTTCTAAGAATATGTATGCGAAGGTTACTTTGATTGCTGAAATCCAGAAGAAAGAATAATAAGAACCTTTATATATCAGCGAGGCTGAATTAAATATATGACTCAATGGGATAGGCAAAGAGATATTAAGAGAAAATATCGGAAGAAATCTTTCCAAACAGGTATGTCTGCTGTTAGAAACACATCAGATAATACCCCTCCACAATTTCATGAGCAATCAACTGATACGCACCAGCCTACTTCTCCTGTTCGGGCAGGTATTGACCCACGAACATATAAGGTTCCAATTAAAACTCAAGATTCCGATATGGGGTTGATGATTGATTCATCAAACTATCCTTGGAACACCGCACCTAAACCAGATTCTTCAAATGTAATAGGGAGAGCCTCATTTACGGGTGCAATTGCAGATAATAATTATGTTGATGTAGTTACTTTGAATGTATCTTCAAAGGTTAATGCCCCACCTGCTTCTGCGGCAGGAACAAGGGCTACTTTGGGCGCACCTACAATAAATGCTGATACTGTTAATTTCTCTTCTGGAACGGAAGCAGGAAGTGGGAATCCAGACTATCCTCAAAGCGGATATTCGGTGGCTGGTGTAGCCGGTAGTGTTACAAGAGGTGGAACAGGTGAGATTTACAGAATTTCATCATTTGGGCATTCTGAATTGACTAATACAGGAGCAAGCACAGGAACATCATCAGACCCCGTTACTTATCAAATATGGGTTGATGGAAAATTATTTATGGAATGGCAAAACTTCCAATGGTCTGCCGTAACTCCTAAAAATTCTCAATGGGATTTTGATGTTCCTATTACAGTTACACAACAAATTGTATTTAGAGTGATTAATGAATCTTCTGCGGCTACTGCTTCATCACATGAAATTGAGGCTTGTTTTGCAGGTTGGTCGGAACAGATGACAGGATACACCGATATTTCTTACCAAAAACTTGAGAATTCGTGAGGTCGGTAGCCTATGGCTAAAATATTTACAGGGTCAAACAAAGGACAGGACAAGGCGAAAAGCAGTAGTCTTGAAGTTGATGACACAACTTTAGTAGTTGATGAAAAGAATGATAGAGTTGGCATTGGAACAAAAACTCCAATTAGTGAATTATCAGTAGCAGGTATTATTTCAATTACGAGTGAGCAAGGAAGCACACCTTCGCAACCCGTTGATGGTAATGGCCTATTATACACCAAATCCGATGGTAAGGTCTATTGGAGGTCTAATGATGTATCTGAAACTGATTTGACGGCAACAGGGTCATCTTTGACTTCTGAACAAGTGCAAGATATTGTAGGTGCTATGTTCTCATCAAACACCGAAACAAGAATATCTGCTACTTATGAAGATGGAGATGGCACTATTGATTTAGTTGTTGATGATATGACGGCAGACACTCAACTTACTTCTGAACAAGTGCAAGATATTGTGGGTGCTATGTTCTCATCAAATACTGAAACAAGAATATCTGCTACTTATGAAGATGGAGATGGCACTATTGATTTAGTTGTTGATGATATGACCACCGATACCGACACTACATATTCTGCGGCTACTAATGGAGGTATTGGGCTTGCAGGAACGGCTTTTAGTTTAGACATTGATGGGATGACTGATATTGGAGCAGGTATTTCCTCAACTGATTTGATTGTTGTTGATGATGGTGCTAATGGGACAAACCGAAAATCTGCGGTTTCAAGATTAGAAACATATATGCAATCTAATCTTACATTTACTACTAATACCGATACTCAACTTACTTCTGAACAAGTGCAAGATATTGTAGGTGCTATGTTCTCATCAAACACCGAAACAAGAATATCTGCTACTTATGATGATACTGATGGGACTATTGATTTAGTTGTTGATGATATGACGGCAGACACACAACTTACTACCGAAGCGGTTCAAGATATTGTAGGTGCTATGTTCACATCAAACACCGAAACAGGAATATCTGCTACTTATGAAGATGGTGATGGGACTATTGATTTAGTTGTATCTGGAGGTAGTGGAGAAACCAATACTGCTTCAAATCTAACTTCTGGTTCTGGAACAGAAGCGGGTGTTTTTAAGCAGAAAAATTCAGTTGATTTTGAGTTTAGAAAATTAAAACAAGGAACAGGTATCACCTTAACTGAAAATGCAAACGATATTACGATTGATAATAATTTTGATGCCATGATTTCTGGTGATGGAGCAGGTAGGATTGTTTTTTCAAACGGCAATGGAACATTTAATGGGTATTCTTATGTTGAAATAGACACTACGACAGGACCCACAGTAACTTTCCCTCAAGTAAAGGCATCTGAATCTTTAAATGGATACCCTAATTTCTATGCTCCAAGAGATGATTCAGCAACAACCGCATTAAATCATTCCTTAGCCCACTTTGATTATAATAAATCTGGTGTAAAAGCCTCAAGCACTTCATCAGAAATTACAGGATTAACGATTGATATGGATGATACGGCAACGAACAATGCCGCCGCCACAGTTACTATGAAAGGTATTGATATTGATATTAACTCGGCAAATGCTCAAGGAACAATTAATAATATTGGCGTTGATATTACTATGTCTGCAAATGCTGATTTAGTTTTACCAATTAGAATAGAAGGTGGACCTTTAGCAATTAAAGAATTTAACTCAACACCACCTCAACATGGCGAGCATGGGCAAGTTTATTATAAAAGTGATAACCATTTATACCTTACAGACGGGGCTGGTAATGAGAAAAAACTTACAGAACAAATTATTTGTATTGCTTGTTCTGATGAAACAACAGATTTAACGACAGGAACGGCAAAGGCTACATTCCATATGCCTTATACGATGATTGTTGAATCGGTAAAGGCTACTTGCACAACCGCCCCCGCAGGAGCCACTCTCCTTACTGTTGATATTAACGATGATGGCTCAACTATTCTTTCCACTAAATTAACAATTGATGCAAGTGAAAAAACTTCAACAACCGCCGCTACTGCCGCAGTAATTTCTTCCGCCACTCTTGCAAAAGATTCTGTAATGACGATTGATATTGATGCTATTGGCAATACTACCGCAGGAACAGGATTAAAGGTTTGGATATTTGGCTATGTTAGGTCGCATTGAGAGGTGTTAAAATGCCTAATGTTATCTATATTAATCCTTATGTGTATGCAGGAGGTGGTGGTGCAAGTCCTAATCCTCCACAAAATGTAACGATTACATCTGCCGCACAAAATACAGGCGTAGGTGCAACAGGAACGGCAGGAACGACCAATGCCGTAACCGCAGTTGCTTATTACATTGATACAGGTGGAAATCCAGCGACAAATGTTCAAACAGTTGCTACGGGAGGAACAATCAATTTTACTAATTTAATTCAAGATTTAGGAGGCCCTGCGGCGGATTGGATGCACATAGGATTTTACGCAACGGTTACTACAAGTGGGGGAGGAACACCTGCGAATTTTGCTTGGCAATTAGCCATAACTTCAACTCCTAATTCTAATGTTAATGCAATGTTGGCAGATGTTACAGGTGCAGGAGCAGGAATTCACACAGGTCCTCCTTCGGGGGGTAAAGTGCCGGCGACAAATACTTTTCTGGGTGATGGAAGTCCTTTGTTAAAATTAGAGTATCATGGTGGGGCTGGTTTCGGACCCACAGAATTAATTTTAGATGGGTTGGAGGAAGCACCTATGAATGGTCAAACAGTAGTGCTTACATTTACTTGTGTTGCTACAACTTCTGGAGGGGATGCGGGAAGTGCAACTCCTGTTGTAGTTAATATGACTTTGTGAGCAAATATTTTATATAGGTAGTGGAATTATCCTTTATTATGGCTAAAAAAAATATAGTTGTAAGTAAAGACCTTGTTGAGATACACATGAAAAGAGAGTTGGTTGAGGTTCTTCTTAATAGTGTTGCACAAAATTATACTGTTAAAGGACTTGAAGGTGCGAAGGTATTAATGGAAATTTGCAATTCACTTTCAGAAGCCCTAAATACTGATGGTGCTTGATAATAAAAACATTTAACAGGCAGTAGTCCATATAAATTATTATGGATGATGGAAGTAAAGAACCCATAAAGCCAGAAATCACTTTAAGTGAGATTATGGAAGAAATCAAGGATTTGGTTGAAGTTGTTGATATTATTCATAGTGAGATTAGTAATATTAAAATAATTTTAAAAGATAATAAGAAACCTGTTGTTGTAAAACCTTCTCAACCTAAAAAAGAGGGTGAGGCAAACTATATGCATGGTTAATCCAAAGTCTTTATATATTTGAAAGGCTGATTTTTAGGTATGCCTGTTCCACCAGATGATAATATCACATCTAATAAAGATGCTGATGCTAAATCAGTTGAGCCTAACACAAAGGAGGAAAAAAAGGAAATTATCAAATCCTTGGGGAAGGCAAACAAAGGTTCTAAAAAAGAGAAAGTAATACCTCTAACTGATGTTTCAATTAGTTTAAAAGAAGAAGAAAATTGGTTAGGTGCAAAATATGTTGTTGTTGATGTTGAAGAGGAAATGTTAGATGAAATTACTGCCCTTCACAAATTAAGATTCCCAACTGAAATTCCCGAAGATTATTATGGAAAAATTTTCAAAAGCAAAACTCCATTTCTTGCGGCATTAGCCCCAATGGAAGATAAATATTTAAAGGGTGAAGAAGCCCCCTTACAACTTGTTGGTTTCGTAGCCTCAAGGGAGAAGAAAGTTGCTGAAAAGAAGGTTTGGAAGGCTGGAAAATATGAAATTGAAACACCTGCTCAAAAAAACCTTGTCATAACTTCAATTGCTAATTTTGATGAATATGATGATGCATCAGAAGAAATGTTAAAGGATTTAGTTAAAGAGGCTAAGAAAAAGAAATATGATACTGTATTGACTCATACAAGGGAACAACACAAAGACCTTAGAAAAATGTTAAAGTCAGCAGGATTCCAAGAAACAGAAGATGGAAAATATAAGGCAGTTGATGGAAAGGCTGATACTAAATTTTTATACACTCACTCTATTTCAAAACAAAGTAAAAAAATAGAACCAAAGAAAACAAAAGGTGTCGCCTCCACTATTGGTTCTAAAACTACGGTTACGACTACTACCCCTAAACCCCCTAAACCTAAACCTAAGAAGGGGTATTATAAGATTCAAAGAGGTAATAAGAAGTATTCTTCACAAATACTCACTATTCATAACAAAAGTATGTTAAAGGTGAGAAAGGTTACTTATTTTAATAAATTAATAGATTCCCAAAATAATTTAGTGTGGGTTGCAGTTGATTCTAATGATGATGTTGTAGCCTATATTGCTGGAAGGCAGGAAAGGATGAAGGGATTAGAAAAAGGCCCTCAAGATAGAATTAACATGGTCGGACTTGCAGTAAATGAAAAATGGAGAGGACTTGGTATTGCTCAAAAATTATGGAAGGTATTTAGAGATTCTTCTTTATTTATAAAGGATGCTAAGTTTATATATGGTCATGTCCGAGAATCTAATTTTGAAGCGAGTGGATTGTATAAAAAATTAGGATTTAAAAGAAGAAGAATTGGACTATATGATGATACAGGTGGCTATAAATATCTCATCGTATATAAACTAAAACATATTAATATTAGACCTTACTATTTGAAGTATAAGCAAATTTTTGATGGTGCATTCTTTTTGGGATTAGGTTATTCTTTGTCCGAGGGATTAGACATACTAACTGATGATTAAAAGACGGTTTTTTGAACCCGTTCATCCTTATCATAGAATGTTTGTTCAGACCAATGTTTTACCCACTTACATAATTCATCAGTATAATCGTTACACCCATACTTTTCAGTTAATTCAGTCATCAATCCTTTGTATTTATTAACTGCTCCTTTAGATACAGTAAGGATTACCTTTCCAGCACATCTAATTTTTACTAATTCTCCTGTAAATGCATCCTTTTTATTTTCAACTACGGTTAGGCAACTTCCCGATAATGGAGCCCTTCTATAACTCGCACCACATTTAGTGCATCTAACCTTTTGTTGTCCAAATGCTCTTAAATTACCTCTCATATCTCTTATTAAATGTCTATTAATCAACCTACTTGCTTGCATTTTGTTATCAACAGAATGTAAGGTAGTCCCTAAAGCAAATTGAGCCATTGTTTTTTCTCGCATAGAATCAATAGTATTATATGGGTTGTGTTTAGGACCTGCGGCACAATCATTAGTGCCATGAGTATATCCAAAACCATCCATTTCATTTTCAGACCCTAATACGGTTTCAACAGTTTTGATTCCAACATTTAATACATCTTTAGGATTAGGATAACTCAAGGTTAATTCGTAAAACTCTAAAGGATATTTATAATTAATATCAACATTCAAAGCCTCCTTATCAATTTCACTTGGATTAATTTTAGTTGTTAGAATTAGTGGAGCATCCATTTGACCACCTCTATAAGATGATAAAAACGACCTACTGAAATTAATAAGTCCATCTAATAATAACATGACACAATCAATATCACCATCACAGTTTCTTCTTTTAGCGGCATGGAAAAATGGATGACCATAATGCCCTTTAATTTCAGATATTCCGATTAGCCTACACAATATCGCTCCCGAAGTGTGAGGGGCTAAACCCATCATTAAATGCCCAAACATATCTTCAACAGTTTTGCAATTATAGTGAGGCTTCATCCCATAAAATTTAACTAATAAATCATCAATATATTGTGTCGTTTTAAGAACCTTTTCAGCAATATACGATGATATAACAATATCTTGTGGCTTCAATTCAACAATATCTTCATCAGATTCTATATCATATCCTAATTCTTTAGCCTTAATAGCACTAAGACCGATTTCAGAAGGTTTAAAGTGAGTCATGGTTATATCCACCATATCATATCTAATTGTGCCATCTCTAAAAACTGAAATATCATTCTCATATCTCAAAATTCCTTTTGCTATATTTTCTGGAAACTTTTCTGTTGAAGTTAATCCTTTTACTCCTTTAATGGGGAGGTTTCCATAATTTCCTGTTTTAATTTTGGCCTCGTTCCACTTTGCCATAACATCTAATTTTCTTTCTTTAACTTCAAGGAAATGAGTATTAAACCCATTAGAAACTCCTGCATAAGTTTCCTTGTTTGTAGTTTTATCTAATCTAACTCCTACTTCAACCAAGTTATCTTGTGCCGCCCCATCAATAATTTTCCTTTGAGAGCCAACTTCCTCACCTAATGGGAATAAACAATGAACCGATGGTTTCATTTCTCTAAGTTTAGCACCTTCTGGCTTACCCATCCGACCTCCAATTCTGTATGAAACTCTTGATTTAACCTCATAATTTGAAACTTCATTAATCATATATAATGCATTTTCAAACTTATCCACTTTTTTAAGAGATTGAATTGCCTTTAAATTATTCAATAATACAGATGCTCTATCTCCATAAATTGAATATGTATTTTCTTGACCATCATTAGATAGATTATTGTGAGTCATTACATTAATATTCAACCTATATACTAAATCTAATACATCGTGATGAACATAGGCTAATTCATTACATACATCTATATTGATATTATCACATAATAACTTAACTTCTTGAGCCGACAAATCTTCAAACATACAAACATAATCTGGTGCAATCGCTATTTTAAGGTCTTTTGATTGCTTCATAGCCTCTTCAAATGATTGAGGATATTCAACTCCCTTTTCTTCTAACACTCTTTTATGCCAATCTTGATTATATGGTGAGGGAAGTAATGTGTGATTGTTTTCCAAAAACTCTCCAACAGGCACTAAAATTTCTCCTAAATCCCAAACTTGCCTTACAGGATAATTCATATCGTAAGCCATACCATCTGGTAATTCTTCTAAACTTGTAATTCTCTTAGCAGAACCATCAATAAACTCAACATAAGGTCCTTCAATTTCATCACAAGGAGTTAATACTGTTGCCTTACCGGGTCTTTCATATTTCATTTGAGTCCCTGTGATTATAAATCCGTTCAAAGCCTTCATAGTAGTAGGATTAATGCTCGTAGTGGCTAAACCCCCTAACCTACTTCTTCCATATCTTAATCTAAAGCCTCCCACTTCGCTTGGCTCACCAAAAATAGGCCGCCCTGCAAGAACATCACTTAAATATTTATCACTCGGTCCAATTTCCTTCTTTTCATCAGAACCCTTAGAAATAAAACCTTCAAGCCAATCCCAACCATTCAAATTTAATTCCTTAACATATTTCATAATCTTGGGGGCTTTAAGGACAAGACCCTCACACATAACCAATACGCAACCTTCTCTAACTTTGTTAGTTTTTACTCTCTTCAAATCCCTTTGACCAGATACTTCATTACCTACCCCTTCCCCATCTAAATAAACAGGACATTGTTTAGCAATAATCTCTAATTGAGGATTTGAGGGTCTGTATTGCAAACCTCTTGCATAAGATGAAACTTCTTCCTTATACCTTTCAACTTCTTCATAACTCATAACAGGTGCAGACAATTTAAACATTCTTCTAAGAATATCTGCAATCAATACAGATAATGCTTGACCGGTTCCTCCCGCAGACCTAATAGGACCTGCATAAGATACTGAAACACATTTTGTGCCATCATTATTATCTAAAATCCTTGAAGAAACTACCCCTTCCAAGGGGGCTACTAAGATTCCTTCGGTCAAAACTGCAAGACCCGCACAAACTCCATGATAGATACTTAATGCAATCTTACTATTGTCTTTGAAAATACTAATGCTTTCTAACTCTTTTAAAGAATCCTTCCAATCTTTATCTTTTAATTCCTTGAAACTCATAACTTTACCAAGGCCATCACAAACTTTACACTCTCTTTCTCGCCATCCATTTTTAGTGAATCCCTTACCATTACAAGCCCCACAAGGATTAGAAATCCCATACAGATAAGATTCTGCCGCAACAATTTTTCCAATTTCCAAAGCGACTCTTTCCCGATTTCCATTATGGATACTTGTCAATTCTCTAATCTGTTCTGCCGTTTTTCGTGTGTGCAAAAACGATAACAATTTTTGGGTTCTATCTGCCAAATCGTGTGCTTGAGGTATTTCAACTTGATTTTTAGGGTCTAATCCTTTACTTCTTGCTTCATTAGCAATTTGATAAGTTATATTGCATTCTTTTTGCAGATTTTCAATATAATCTTTATAACCCATAATCATCATTCCATTAACAACCTATATTAAAGTTATTCTGATATTAGGTCTTTCATATTTGAAATGTAAGATTTAGTGAGTGGATTATTTAGATTATCTAAGTTAATATCGTATAAAATCCCACAATTTATAGACAATTCACAATTAATATAAATTCCCACAGGTAAAACACTCATGGCTTGTGTTTTAGGAACACCTTGTCTAATTAAAGAATGAAAACCCCAGACACATGATTGATATGCTCTTTTCATTTCCCCATTAAGTCGGGCAGAATCACTTGGCATATTTTTATTTTTTCCTTCTAATTCCCATTCAGAAGGATACCAAAACTTCATCTTATGCCCTATTTCCTCCACATTAATTATGCTCGCCCTTAATCCTTTTTGATTAGAGTTTAACAACTCTTGAATCACAAAAGCAGGAGCCCCGAAATTGATAAATGCTACATTTTCAACAATCCTTTCTAAATGAATAGAGCCATGTTTAGACATTTTAACTTTCATATAATCACTCCA
>Ga0206123_10003383_pt1 | contig 13160 bp, 14 predicted proteins | sample Helgoland_Spring_2_FD_160086 | JGI IMG/M metagenome (GOLD analysis project Ga0206123, IMG submission 160086) | Pelagic subsurface seawater microbial communities from Kabeltonne, Helgoland, North Sea - Helgoland_Spring_Bloom_20160316_1 | ecosystem: Environmental > Aquatic > Marine > Epipelagic ... | reverse complement strand
GAGCAATGGAGAGGTTCTTTTCATAGTAAATACCAAGAAAGAAAACAATTTGATTGTTCATTTTTCAAAAACCCTACCAAGAAAACCACAAGAAAATTTTAAAGCAGTTGTAGATAATAAGCAACGTTCAAGGTCTGCTTCCAACCATTCTGCAACCCATCTATTGCATCAAGGCTTGCGTAAGGTTCTAGGAACCCATGTAGAGCAAAAAGGATCAATGGTCCATAGTGGTTCCTTACGTTTTGATTTTTCGCATTTCAGCAAACTAACAGATCAAGAAATTCTTGAGGTACAAGATTTTGTAAATGCACGCATCAAAGAAGAATTACCTTTAGAGGAAAAAAGAAATATTCCATACCAACAAGCCATAGATCAGGGAGCTATTGCACTCTTTGGAGAGAAATACGCAGATACTGTTCGTACCATTAAATTTGGAAACTCTATGGAATTGTGCGGGGGTACACATGTTTCAAATACCAGTAGTATTTGGCATTTTATTATTACTAGTGAAGCAGCAGTTGCAAGTGGTATACGCCGTATTGAGGCAATTACAGGTGATGCTGCCAAACAATACTTTATTGATAGAAGCACTGCATTCTCTGCCCTTCAAAAATCATTAAATAACGCCCAAGATCCTGTAAAAGCAGTGCTAGCAATGCAGCAGCAAAACAGTGCACTCCAAAAGCAGGTGACTCAGCTGCTTAAAGAAAAAGTAAAAAATATAAAAGCAGAATTACTAAATCAGGTGGTCCAATTAGATGGGGTTAACTTTTTAACTAAAGAAATAAACTTAGATGCCTCAGGACTCAAAGATTTAGCCTTTGAGCTTGGGGGAGAGATCGATGATTTGTTTATTCTCTTTGGCAGTAAGGCAAATAATAAAGCATTACTTACCTGTTATATTGACAAAAAGTTGGTGGCAAGTAAAGGCTTAGATGCTGGCAAAATTGTACGTGAATTAGGTACACACATCCAAGGTGGAGGAGGTGGGCAACCATTCTTTGCTACCGCAGGTGGTAAAAAACCAGAGGGTATAGCAACTGCACTGAAACAAGTGAAAGACTATATTGTGTAACAATGAAACTTTCAACTTCAATACAACTAGAAAGGCAAGCAACCCCTATAACCTATAGCTCAAAGGTGCTTTTGTTGGGTAGTTGTTTTGCTCAAAACATAGGAGCAAAATTGGAGTATTATAAATTCCAACACTACACCAATCCTTTTGGTGTGCTGTTCCATCCGGTAGCCATAGAAAAATTAATTACCAGAGCTATTGATCAAAGATGGTTTGACGCCTCAGATGTTTTTTTTCAAAACGAGCAGTGGCACTGCTTTTTAACACACTCAAAACTTTCAAACCCCTCTAAAGAACAATTAATAACTGCCTTAAACCAGGGTCTTACAACCCTTAGAGGCTTCCTTGAAGAGGCTACACATGTTGTTTTCACTTTTGGTACCGCTTGGGTGTATAGACACCTACAGACCAATACAGTGGTTGCAAATTGCCATAAAGTACCTCAAAAAGAATTTGTGAAACAGCTACTATCTCCAGATGATGTGAGTGATGTTTTACTAGAAATTGAAGCTCAGGTAAGAACCATAAACCCAACCTGTAGTATTATAAACACGGTATCTCCTGTTCGCCACTTGAAAGATGGAATTGTAGCCAATAGCAGGAGTAAAGCTCATTTAATTGCTGGGGTACAAGAAATTATAGCTGCTGATAAATCAAATCATTATTTTCCATCATATGAGATGATGATGGATGAGTTGCGTGATTATCGATACTACAAAGAAGATTTAATTCATCCAAATCAAACGGCTATTGACATTATTTGGAACGCATTTAACACCTCTTGGATATGCCACCAAACGGCAGCGATGCAAAAAAAAATAGCTACCATACAATCGGGAAAACTCCACAAACCATTGAATGAGCAGTCTAAGGCACATAAATTGTTCATTAAAGATTTAGAGAATAAAATATCTCAGGTGCAGCAACAAATGCCTTGGGCTACTTTTTAATATCATTACTTTAGGGTAATACTATCAATAAGTAACTCAAAATCCTCTGCCTTTTTATTGGCAATTAAAAAGGTAATTTCTTCAAGAATATCTGCATTAAAATTAGGCAAGTTTAACGGGCGCCCCCTAAAAGAGGGAGTGAATGAATTAAGTGGTAGGACAATCTCTTGCCAGGCGCCATTGGTGCTAAATGTGGTAACGTAAGAATATCTGTTTCTAATTTGGTCTGTTAGCCTAAACTGATAGTTTTTGCCATCTGCTTTTATTTTAAGGACCACCTTTGTGGCGCCTTCTATATTCAAGGGCTCAGCCAAACGATACCTTACAGAAGAAAATCCGCCATTATTTTCAAGTGAAATACTTCCAGCAAACACACCATATCCCTGTTGGTCTTGTTTGATGCTTCCCATAGAGCGTCCTCCCATCACACCATCATTAACAACATACCAGTTGTTGAGTTGGACATTTGTAGAGAATTTAAAAATGGTTTGCGCCTGCATGCTTGTGGCAATTAATAAGGTTATAAAAAGTAAGGTCCGCATTTTTTATTTCAACAGTGTATTTGTGTTTATAAAGAAAAAGCCTCTTTAACTTTTTCTATGTAATCTAGTTTTTCCCAGGTAAATAACTCTACCTCCATGGTTTTTGGAGCTGCATTTGGTATGGTAAAAGTTTTAGAAACTATTTTGTTTTCTCGGCCCATGTGCCCATAAGAGGCTGTTTCGCTATACATTGGTTGGCGGAGTTTTAAACGTTGTTCTATAAAATAAGGGCGCATGTCAAAGAGTGTTTCAACAATTTCACTAATCTCTCCATCAGTTAATTTTACAATAGCGGTACCAAAGGTATTTACATTAATGCTGGTTGGCTTTGCAACACCGATGGCGTAAGATACTTGTACCAATACTTCTTTACAGAGTCCTGCAGCAACTAGATTTTTGGCAATATGCCTTGTGGCATATGCTCCAGATCTGTCAACCTTACTAGGGTCTTTTCCTGAAAAAGCACCACCACCATGAGCTCCTTTACCGCCATAAGTATCTACAATAATTTTACGTCCCGTTAAACCTGTATCTCCATGAGGCCCACCAATTACAAATTTTCCAGTTGGGTTGATGTGATATGTAATGGCATCGTTAAATAAAGCCTGAATGTTTGGCTTTAGTTTTGCTTTAACCCTTGGAATTAAAATGGCAATAATGTCTTCTTTTATTTTCTCTAGCATGCGCGTATCGTTGCTATCAAAATCATCATGCTGGGTAGAAATTACAATAGCTTGGATTTTTTGAGGAATATTATCGTCAGAATATTCTATAGTCACCTGAGATTTCGCATCAGGTCTTAGGTAGGGTATCTCCTTGTTTTCTCTTCTGAGTTGTGCCAGTTCAATCAGCAGTCTGTGAGATAGCTCAAGTGCTAGAGGCATGTAGTTTTCAGTTTCATCTGTAGCATATCCAAACATCATTCCTTGGTCTCCAGCTCCCTGCTCTTGCGGATTTATTTTATCCACACCTTGATTAATGTCTGCAGATTGTTCATGAATTGCAGAAAGTACTCCACAAGAGTTTCCATCAAATTGATAGGCACTTTTAGTGTAACCAATTGTGTTGATAACATCGCGAGCAATTTTTTGTACATCCAGGTACACACTACTTTTCACTTCTCCTGCTAATATAACTTGCCCGGTTGTTACAAGAGTTTCACAGGCTACTTTTGCTTTTGGGTCAAAGGCTAAAAAATTGTCAATAAGGGCATCACTAATTTGATCTGCAACTTTGTCTGGGTGTCCTTCAGAAACACTCTCTGAGGTAAATAAATACGCCATATAAATGGGGTTTAATGATTTTGGTTAAATAGGGTAGATTTGACCAAGGGTCCACAGAAGATTGCAAAAAAAAGCAATTCACTGATTTAGCATTTAAACTCTATAAGTGATGTAGAGTTTTTTTTCTGAAATATTATTTCAGAGAGAGGTTGCAAGCAGTCAAATCTTTCCTCTTAATTTGATACAAATGTACATCTTTGTTTAAGATTAAAAAACTTTAATGAACATTGCTTCGGAGTTTAGGGTATCACCCCCCTAAATAAGAATATTATTTACAATATTTGTATCAAATTACACAAAATCACTATGAAAGTTACGCTAGAGAGAAAGAACCAGGCCTATTTATTTCAAGCAAAAGGTACTTCTGGTGTTCCTGTTATGATAGACAATACCTCCAAAGAAGGAGCTCAGGGTGCCAGCCCCATGGAGTTGTTGCTAATGGGCGTTGGAAGTTGCAGCGCCATTGATATCATTTCTATCTTAGAGAAACAAAACCAAAAAATAGATTCCTATAACATAGAGGTAACTGCTACAAGAAAACACATCAAACAGGCAAAGCCTTTTGAGCGTATGAATGTGCATATTATTTTAAAGGCAGATATTGATCCCAAAAAAGTTTTGAGAGCAGCCGCTTTAAGTTTTGAGAAGTATTGCTCTGTGTCTATTACATTTGAGAGTTCAGTGAAGATAGACTACTGCATTACTTTAAATAACACTATTTTAACGGTCTAAACAAGCTAATTACCTGTATGATGATACCAAGCCAACAAGATGTTCAACAAGCCTTTGCCAGGGTAGCCCCACATGTGCATCAAACTCCAGTGTTAACCTCCAGATTATTAGATGAGTTAAGTGGAGTCTCTATTTTTTTTAAGTGCGAAAATTTTCAAAAAATGGGCGCCTTTAAAATGCGAGGTGCCATCAATGCTATACTACAGATTCCTGGTAGTGATCAAGCAAAAGGAGTGGTAACGCATAGCTCTGGTAATTTTGCTCAGGCTGTTTCCTTGGCAGCAAAAAACCTTGGAATTCCTGCACATATAGTAATGCCAACTAATGCGCCACAGGTCAAAAAAGACGCTGTAACAAGTTATAAAGGCATTATTTATGAGTCTGAACCTACCATTGCAGCACGCCAGGCATTGGCCTCTAAAATACAAGATAAAACAGGCGCTACGTTTTTGCACCCATCCAACCACATGGATGTAATATTAGGACAGGGCACTGCAGCTATAGAGCTATTACAAGAGCAGCCATCACTTCATACTATCATTACACCTGTTGGAGGAGGGGGGCTTTTAGCAGGAAGCGCCCTGGCTGCCAAATATTACGGATCCTCTGTAAATGTTTATGGTGGAGAACCCCTTAATGCAGATGATGCCTACAGATCTTTTCACTCTGGAGAAATTCAATACAACACCCAGGTACAAACCATCGCAGATGGGTTAAGAACACACCTTGGAGATACAAACTTCCCGATCATAAAAACCCTAGTTACAGATATAATACGAGTGGAAGAGCAAGAGATAATTGCAGCCATGAAACTACTGTGGGAGCGCCTTAAAATTATCATTGAACCTTCTTGTGCTGTCCCTTTTGCAGCACTATTAAAAGACAAAAAAACATTTGCTGGCAAGAAGGTTGGCATTATTTTATCTGGCGGCAATGTTGATTTAACAAGTTTGCCTTTTTAAAACCCTAGGGTTTCTTTTACTTTGCAATGTGAAAAAATTATTAGCATGTTTCTTGGTTTTAAGCGCCTTTGCAATGCAAGGCCAACAGAAGGAGTCTGCGTTTGTAGATGCCAACTATTTCTATGGTAGCATTTTAAGACATAACAAGGACATAGAACATTTAATTAAAGGGCACCCAAAGGGATTTATCTTAGGATACAATGTAAAGACCTTTGGTAAATCCCGTTGGCAACAGGCTTATAATTATCCAGATTTTGGAGTGTCTATGGTATATCAAAATCCTCAAAATGATGTTTTGGGAAGCACCATAAGTATACATGGACACTATAATTTTTATTTTCTAAAAAGGAACCTATTTCTAAGAGTTGCTACAGGTATCGCATATGCAGAAAACCCCTATGATATTGACACAAACCCAAATAATAATGCCTATGGGACTCACTTGCTAGGATCTTCTTATTTTATGCTTGGGTATCAAAGAAAAGATATTTTTAAAGGGTTTGGACTCAAGGCAGGACTCGCATTGATTCATTACTCAAACTCCAGTGTTAAATCTCCCAACTCAAGCGCCAATACTTTTGCGGCAACCCTAGGAGTTAATTACCAAATAGATACTGATGTACAGCCTACCTATAGACAAACAACTAAGTATGATAAAGTACAACAGCCCATACATTTTAATATGGTGCTTCGAGGCGGCATTCAGGAGGGGCGCGTTATTGGTCTTGGTCAAAAACCATTTTTGGTGGTCTCAGGTTATGCTGACAAAAGACTGAGTTTTAAAAGCTCCATCCAGCTGGGAGTAGATGCTATTTTTGCTAAATTTTTAGAGACAGAAATCGCCTACAGTGCCGCTGCCTTTCCTCAAAATGGTGTTAGGGGTGATGAGGATTACAAAAGAGTGGGGGTTTTTGTAGGATATGAAATGCACATAAATAAACTATCTCTTATTGGACAGGTTGGTTATTATGCCTATTATCCATATAAATTTGAGGCTCGGGTGTATTTAAGACCAGGATTAAAATATTACATCACAGAAAAGATTTTTAGTGTAGTTACCCTAAAATCTCACTGGGCAAGTGCAGAGAATGTTGCATTTGGCCTTGGTTTTAGAATTTAAATTATGAAAAATATACGACTCTTAGCAACAAAAAAAATACCAGCATTTATCCTGTTTGCGTTGTTTTGCTCCTGTAATTCTGATTCTCTTGGAGATTGTTTCCAAGCTGCAGGAGATAGTGTTTCTATGATTGTTGAGGTGCCTCCTTTTGTAAGAGTACGCTCAGAGGGAGAGGTCACTTTAGTTATAAAACAAGGAGATGAGCAGCAAGTGAGTCTTAGCACTGCAGAGAATTTGCTCACAGATGTATCTGTATATGTTTTTGATGATACTTTGATAGTTAGAGATACCAATGCATGTAATTTTGTGAGAGATTATGGAATAACTGTAGTAACAATTACCACACCAAACCTTACCCATATTAGAAACTCATCTAATTATGATATTACAAGTATTGGAACACTGTTCTTTCCAGAGTTAACACTAACTAGTAATACTGGCGCAGGCCCAGGGGGTATTGTGTCTTTGAAAAAATCTGGAGATTTTTATCTAGATGTTGTGTGTGATGATTTTAACATCAGGGCCAATGGGCAAAGTGTTTTTTATATAAGTGGAACTTCGGATAAGGCAAATGTGACTTTAAATGACGAAAATCCGCGCTTTGAGGGCAGAGATTTTTTGGTAAATGAGTTTGATTTTTTTCATAGAAGTTCTAATAAAATGATCGTAAATCCCTTAGATAAACTCTCAGGACAGTTAGTAAGCACGGGTGATGTAATAAGTGTAAACAAACCAGATATCGTTGAGGTAGAAGCGCTTTTTACAGGTCAGTTAATTTTTGAATAAATAAATCAAAGCAAAACCCACCGAAGTGTTGTTTGTTAAAAGAGCATATTTGTAAAGCTGTGTAGGGCATATTACTACTTGTTTTATTTACCAACATGCGCTTTTATAACCCCTATTTATTGCAAAATACCTCTGGAGCTTAGATTTGCTAATAGTTTCATAAATAATTTTTAAACCCTCATAGAATAGCTACTTTTGCTTTAAGTGTTTTTAAACCACAATATCCCTTTACAGACAACAAAACTGATACTACTACAAAACTCAAATTGAGCTTAGATTATTATATTTTATGATGCCTAGAGGCATGTAAAAGAAGTTCTTTTTTTGATTTAAATTATGAAAAATAATAAAAAATTAGGCGCTTGGTTAAAGGATATGGAGCTTCCACATCCCTTATTAATTGCAGGTCCTTGTAGCGCAGAAACTCAACAACAGGTATTAGAGATTGCGCATCAATTAAAAGATACAGATGCTACAGTGCTAAGAGCTGGGATCTGGAAACCAAGAACACGCCCAGGTAATTTTGAAGGTGTTGGTGAAATAGGACTTAAATGGCTGCAAAGAGCCAAACAAGAGACAGGCCTGTTAACCACTACAGAGGTGGCAAACACCACTCACGTTGATTTAGCCTTAAAACATGATATTGATATATTGTGGATCGGAGCTCGTACCACGGTATCTCCATTTATGGTACAAGAACTGGCCCAGGCTTTAAAAGGCAGTAATAAAACAGTATTGATAAAGAACCCAGTAAATCCAGATTTAAGCTTGTGGATTGGAGCTGTAGAGCGTTTTTATGAAGCAGGATTAGAAAACTTAGGCGTTGTTCATAGAGGTTTTTCTTCCTATGAAAAACAAACCTATAGAAATAACCCAGAATGGCAAATACCCATTGATTTACAAAATAGATTTCCCGACCTTCCTCTATTTCTTGACCCCTCACATATTGCCGGTGATAGGGCGCTTATTTTTGATTTATGCCAAACAGCTTTAGATCTCAACTATGATGGTGTTATGCTAGAAACTCATCATGATCCAGACAATGCCTGGAGTGATGCAAAGCAACAAATTACTCCAAGTTTTTTAAAACAAATGACCAGAGATTTAAGGATACCACTTAAAGAGGGTGATGCTCTGGAGTACAAAAATAAATTAAACACCTTGCGCACAAAAATTGATGTCTTAGACCACCAGTTGGTTGATACTCTTGGAAAACGAATGGGCATTGCACATGATATAGGAATTTTAAAAAAATCAAACAATGTGGCCATCCTCCAGACCAAACGTTGGAATGAGGTTTTAAATACAATGATACAAGAGGGTGAGCAATATAGATTGAGTGAAGCCTTTATTTTAAAAATTTACAAAGCCATTCATCAAGAGTCCATTCATCACCAGAAAAAGGTGAAAACAAAAAATAAGTAAAGCCTGTATTTTGTAAAATACAGGCTTTATTTTTGGTTGGCGGTATTGTTTTATTTTGCTTTTCTAAAAATGTAACGCGTTATATAAATACCTTTTCCATCATCTTTTCCAGCATCACTTTCTATACCACTGTTCACGAAAGTTAATTCCCAACCTTCTTCAGCCATGGTGTTAATTTTTGAGGTAACAAGGGCATCATTGGTTGCAATGTTTTGAAAACGAATTCCTCCAACATTAAAAAAGTTTAACAATTTTGTCTCGTCATAGCCCTTTACACGTAGCTCTCCTCTGTCTGTCTTGTTTCTTTTGTCTTTCTCTCCTGTTTTTGTTGAGGTTGCTGCTTTGTAATCTCTTGTTTCATTGGCAGAAATCATACGAGACCTACCCAAACCATTAGGAATGATTGATTCGATTACTGTTACTGTTTGGTATTGATATACTTGTGCGTTCAAATCAAAAGAAAATAATGCTGCAATAGCAAGTACTAAAATAAGTTTTTTCATAATCAGGTTTTTTAAAATTTAATTTTGTCAAATTTATGTAAAATGTATGTCATCCCATTAAAATTTCAGAGTTTTGTAATTAATGAAAGGCGTTGTTTATAAATCTACAGGAAGTTGGTATACCATCAAGAGTTTTGGGGGAGTCTTTTATGAATCTAAAATAAAAGGAAAGTTTAGAATTGAGGGAATAAAGAGTACCAATCCAATTGCTGTTGGAGATCACGTTGAGTTTGAAGTTGAAACTAAAGGTGATGAAACTCTTGGTATTATAAACAAAATTGAGCCTCGAGTTAACTATATCATACGTAAATCTGTAAACCTCTCTAAGCAAACACATATTATTGCAGCTAATGTAGATGTTGCTTTTTTATTAGTTACCTTAAATAATCCACCTACATTCACCTCTTTTATAGATCGCTTTTTGGTTACTGCACAGGCCTATCAAATTAAGGCTGTATTATTGTTTAATAAAATGGACAGCTACAATCAAGAAGAAATTTTAGAGATAAATTATTTGGCAGCTCTATACACCAGTATTGGGTACACGTGTATTTATATCTCTGCCAAAACAGGTAAAAATATAGACAAAGTAAAGCAAATGATGTTGGGTAAGGTATCTATGTTTTCTGGACATAGTGGAGTTGGGAAATCCACCTTAGTAAACATCTTGGAGCCTACCTTAGAGCTAAAAACTTCTGAGATTTCTTCCCAGCACATGCAAGGACAACATACCACCACATTCGCAGAGATGTATGATCTTTCTTTTGGTGCTCAAATTATAGACACACCTGGTATCAAAGGATTTGGTGTTGTTGAGGTAGACAAACAAGAACTTGGCAATTATTTCCCTGAGTTTTTTGAATTAAAAGGTCACTGTAAATTCAACAATTGTTTGCACCTACAAGAACCTAAGTGCGCCATCAAACAAGCCCTAGAAAATGATACATTATCATGGTCTAGATATAAAAGTTATTTGCAGATATTAGAGGGAGAACAAGATTATTTTAGAAAAGATATTTATAACAATAAAGAATAATTTGAGAAGTCTTCAAGCAAGTATGCACACTTCCTATTACATTTGTGTATGCGAGTAGTAATACAAAGAGTAAAACAAGCCTCAGTTAGCGTGCATGGGGTACTAGTTTCAGAAATACAAAAAGGACTGCTTATTTTACTTGGCATTGAAACTAATGATACCCAGCAAGATATAGATTGGTTGGTGGCAAAAGTAGCCAAGCTTCGTATCTTTGAAGATTCTAAGGGGTTGATGAATGAATCGCTTCAAGATATGCAGGCAGAGGTAATTGTAGTAAGTCAATTTACCTTACATGCCAGCACAAAAAAAGGCAATCGTCCTTCTTTTATTAGAGCCGCTAAGCCAGACGTTGCAATACCACTGTACCAGGGTTTTATTGATGGTTTACAAGAGCAACTCAATAAGAAAGTACAAACAGGAAAATTTGGAGCTATGATGGATGTAGCCCTCATAAATGATGGTCCTGTAACCATTTCAATAGACACAAAAAATAAAGAGTAATGGATATTAAAAATGCACAAGAGCAGGTTGATACTTGGATTCAAACTCATGGAGTTCGTTATTTTAATGAGCTTACCAATATGGCACAACTCACAGAGGAAGTGGGAGAGGTAGCCCGTATTATCGCAAGACGTTATGGAGAGCAAAGCGAGAAAGAAAGTGATAAAAGTAAAGACCTAGCAGAAGAATTAGCAGATGTCATGTTTGTAGTTTTGTGTCTTGCCAATCAAACAGGAGTAGATTTACAAGAGGCTTTTGATAAAAAATTAGATTTAAAAGCCAAACGTGATCATCAGCGGCATCACAACAATAAAAAACTTCACTAATGTTTAAACAAGTGATACACCATAAAGGTTTTTGGAAATCTGTGGCAATTCTAACTTTGGTCTTTGCTGTTGTATTCTTCTTTGTGCGCTGGGCTTTTGTTGGCTTTAGTGCAGGGTTTTTAAATGTGAGTTTAAGGACTGTTGTTGGGCTTGTTTTAGGAGGTTTTATCTATGGTTTTTCAGTAACCTACGGAAAGTTCTGGGGGAAATTAAAACAGAAAGCCAATAAAAATAGATGATTGCAAAACTTTCAAAATACAAAGAGGTATCCACCGCTTCCATTTTTTTGTCTGCTTCCAAAAGTTTGAGCAATAGACTGCTGATCTTACAGGCCTTATACCCAGATATTGAGATAGAAAATATAGCCTCTTGTGATGATACTCTTGTGCTGCAAAAAGCGCTTGCTAGCCAAGAGGATACTCTAGATGTACATCACGCAGGCACTGCCATGCGTTTTTTAACTGCCTACCTAGCTGCAACGACCCGCAGAGAAATTACACTAAAAGGAAGTCCTGCCCTTCAAAGGCGGCCTATTGGCCCCTTGGTAGCCACCTTAACGCAAATGGGAGCCTTGATAACCTATGCTGATAAAATAGGATATCCTCCTCTTAAAATAAAACCTGCTACTCTTACAGGCAAGGTCCGTATAGATGCCAGTGAAAGTAGTCAGTACATTTCTGCATTGGCTCTTATTGGCCCGTATTTAAGTAATGGGCTTACACTCTCTCTTGAGGGTACAATTACCTCAAAGCCTTATATAGATATGACTTTGTCTTTACTAACTAGTATTGGTGTAGAGCCCACTTTTAAGGGATCTGATATTAGGATACCTCCATTAAAAAAAAGCAAAAAATGTAAGATTACTGTGGAGGCAGATTGGAGTTCGGCGTCTTACTTTTACAGTCTGGTATCGCTGTCAAAAAACCGCAGTGTACATCTGTGTGGTTTAAAATCAACTAGTTTACAAGGAGACGCCGCATTAGTTTCAATGTATGAAACTCTAGGAGTTTCAACAACAATCCTAGCAAATCAAACCATAGTTTTAACCAAAAATAACACTCCACTACCCCCTGAGTTTAAAGCAGATTTAATGGCAACCCCAGATTTGGCCCAAACCATTGCTGTAACTTGTTTTGGTTTAGGTGTAGCCTGTCACCTTACAGGATTACATACCCTAAAAATTAAAGAGACTGATAGGTTAAAGGCCCTAGCCAATGAGTTAACTAAGTTAGGAGGTGAAATTGAAATTACTGATGATACCTTACTTTTGGAGGCTCACAAACTTTCTTTTGAGAACATAGCTCAAGATATTGAAATAGCAACTTATCAAGATCACAGAATGGCGATGGCTTTTGCGGTATTGGCTGAGTTGTTTTGTATTACTATCCAGGACCCAATGGTGGTTACAAAGTCTTACCCAAACTTTTATGATGATTTTAAAAAACTGGGAATTCACACCAATTTTTGTGAGCCACACTAAGTAATATATTCTCTTATTAAAAATACTTTCAATAATAAATGGCCATTTACTTGACAAGGCCTACCCTCAGATTGTATATTTGCAACTTTTCACTTTAAAAGTCAATAAAAGCACATGAAGTTATCACATTTTCATTTTGATTTACCACCAGAGTTGTTAGCAGAGTATCCTGCAGAAAACAGAGACGAGTCTCGCCTTATGGTTTTGAACAGGAAAGAGCAAACCATAGAGCATAAGATGTTTAAAGATCTTATTGATTATTTTGATCAAGACGATGTTTTGGTTATGAATAATACCAAGGTATTTCCTGCACGATTGTATGGTAACAAAGAAAAAACAGGGGCAAGAATAGAGGTGTTTTTATTACGTGAATTGAATCCAGAAACACGCCTTTGGGATGTATTGGTAGATCCAGCCCGTAAAATACGCATTGGAAATA
>Ga0206123_10003377_pt1 | contig 13179 bp, 1 predicted proteins | sample Helgoland_Spring_2_FD_160086 | JGI IMG/M metagenome (GOLD analysis project Ga0206123, IMG submission 160086) | Pelagic subsurface seawater microbial communities from Kabeltonne, Helgoland, North Sea - Helgoland_Spring_Bloom_20160316_1 | ecosystem: Environmental > Aquatic > Marine > Epipelagic ... | reverse complement strand
CAGTTGGTCGATTGGTGATGAAGGTATTTATGACATTGTTGGCACGGATGCAGGCGACACCTTCGATATTGGCCAAGGTAGTGCAACCGTATCGGCCGGTGATGGCGATGACACCATTAAAATCAGCCAAAAAGAGGTCATTACCGATGTAATTGACGGTGGCGCGGGCGATGACACGCTTAGATTGGTTTCCGGTGATGTCGACTTGTCGGCAGCAACGCTGACGGGTATCGAGCGCATATTAGTGTCGTCTAATTCCTTGTCGCTCTCTGAGTCGCAATGGCAGACCTACGGTGAACTCGTGGAGCGCGCCACTGGCGCCACCACGAAATTTACCCTTTCGCTGGAACAGGCGGGTATTCGAACTTTAGCGGCGGATTCTGCCTATCAGGGATTGAGTGGTTCTCAAGGCGATGATGAGCTTCGTGGAAACAACCTTGATAATGTGTTGTCGGGTCGAGGCGGCGATGATTTGCTAATTGGCCTTGATGGCGATGACCGTCTGGTTGCAGGCACTGGTGTTGATAACTTGCAAGGGGGCACAGGTAACGATGTTTTAGACGTTCGGGGTCAGGCGGTTGTTCTGGACCGGATCTCGGGTGGCGAAGGCGCTGATACCTTACTGGTTGAAGATGGCCAAGACCTAACCGGCGCTGCAATTTCTGGTATTGAAGTGTTACGAGGCGAAGGGGTCGTTCGATTGACCGCCGAGCAGGTGGTGCAGTTCCGAGAAATCGTTGGCGTGTCTGTTCAGATTGAGATCGTTGGGGACTTTAAGGCGCCAGCGAGTTTGATACTTGTTAATGGGGCAACGCTCTTATTGGGGAACTATGATTCGGAGTTGATCGGCAGTTCAGGCATTCTGGGTAGTATTGGTAACGATCGAGTGGAGGGCAGCGCCGCGGATGATGCGATCTATGGCGGCCGAGGCTCGGACGCATTGTACGGTCGCGGGGGCAACGATTTACTCGATGGTGGTAAGGGAACAGATTTTGTTTCAGGCGGCGACGGCAATGATGTGATCGTGGTCGGCGGAGCGTCCTTCTCCCAAGATTATCAGTACCAACAGGGGAATTCTTTGGGTGGCGAAACCATCTCCGGTGGTGCGGGTTTCGACACGGTGGTCGTTGATTTTAATAATCACGGCGGCAATTGGTTCGATTTTACAACTGGACAGACCGAGACAATCGAAGCATTAACCGCGAAAGATTGGAATCTGAATCACTGGAATGCTCATGGCATTCGCCTTGAGGGCTCGCTCTGGAGTGCGTTGCAGTCGATTGACCTGCAAGGCAGCAATGAGCCTTGGAATTATGGCCAAAATCTACAAGTTGAGGTCCTTGGCCAAGGCGGCGATCTAAATTTTGATGCGGTAACGGCCAACAGTAACTTTACTGTTCGGTTGACGGGAGCCTTCGATAATATCGTTGTTGCAGACAACCCCGCTGCGATCACCCAGTCGGTCGAGTGGTGGCAGCCCAATAAGTGGGAGGGTTATTTTGCCGTTGATGCGCAATTTACGTCACTGAGTTTGAGTGAAGAGGCCGATTGGGTGCGAATTTCGTCTGATCGTGAGTATTCTTTGGTGGCGGGCGCTGGCGATGATTACATTTACCAACAGGGTAATGGTGGGCAGCTCCGAGTTACCGTTGACGGTGGTGATGGGTACGATACCTTTGATATCAGTGATTTTGGATTTGTCGATCTGACACAATCCTCGTTCGAGAATGTGGAAAACATTTATTTTGGTGGCACCACGCTGTTATTAACCCCCGCACAACAAGCTAGTTTAAGTTTGGATGGCAATGGCGCCATCTTTACCTTGATCGATGGTGTTGTTACCGGCACCTCGGAGGCTGACAATTTTAACGGCGCCGGATTTGACGTTTTTGCGGGCGGCGAAGGCGATGATGTCATTTCGAACGTGGGAACGGTTTTACTGTCGGGAAATCTGGATGAGTATGATTTCGTGCTGGGTCAGAACTTTCAAATCCAGCACGCACGTGGGTCCTTGCTTGACGGCACCGATACATTATCCAATGTTTTGGCCTTGCAGTTCGCGGATGGCAGCCAGATTGTGGTGGATGATGCGCCGAACGAAGCTTGGAATTGGGTCTATCGGTTCGATTCGGCGGAATCGAGGTTGGCGGGGCTTTCCGAGATCAGTTATGGGAAGAATGTTAGCGGCAGCTACAACTTTGATGGTGATACTGATCTGTATGCCGCGACGCTTGTGCCGAACTCACCCCTTACGGTTGATTTTTCGGTCACTGAAGGATCAGGCTGGTATCTTGGTCTTTTCGATGCTGAAACCGGTCAGCAACTCTCTTTTAGATCGCTTGTTACCGGCCAGGAAGAGTCTTGGTTTAGCCCGGGCCTTGATAACGATTTTAATTGGCTGCCGATCTTAAACGGCGAGCCTTATGAAGGCGGCGCGGTCATCGTTAATGTTGGGCGATATGAAGGCGGCGGCAGCGCCGATTACAGCTTTACCCTTGGCTACAAGGACGATTATGCGGGCAGCATCGAAACCTTGGGGCAGATTAATCCGCAGGATAGGCAGGTCCAAGGGTTTATCGGTGAAGCCAAGGATAGTGATTGGATTAGAACAGAACTGATCGAGGGTACGCGATACGAGTTCAGCCTTCAGGGCCTCTCTTCAGGCGGTGGGACTTTGCTTGATCCTAAGTTGCAACTGCTGGATGCCAATGGTCAAGCGGTTGAACAAGGGATTGATTCTGCGGATGGCGTTGCGGGCACTGACGACGTGATCATCTTCAGGCCGCAGGAAAGTGGCGTCTTCTATCTAGCGGTTTCTGACGTGGCGGGTATTAGTTCTGGGTCTTGGACCTTGACTCAGAAGAGTCTGGATTCAGTAGCGGGAAATGTGTCGTCCACGGAGCGCGTTGAATGGGATGCAGACGGCCGGTTCCAAATTGAGGGCGAGGTTAATGAGCTTACTGACCGAGACTGGTACCGGGTTTGGCTGGACAAGGGCGTAACCTACAACTTTAATTTAACGGGTGAGACAAGTGGGGCAACATTAGCCAATCCGCAGTTATCAATTCGCTCGGTAACCGGTGTGCTCTTAGGGTTTGATGACGATTCGGGCGAGGGTAATAGTGCCAGCCTAATCTTTACCGCCAATGATTCCGGATGGTATTTCCTCGATGCAGGGGCCTCCGGTAACGCCTCCAGAGGAACCTTCCAGCTTGACGGCGCGAGCCTTGAAGATGACTATGCGGCCAATACTGGCACGCTGGGTCAAGTCAATCTAGGCGCGCCGCAGTCTGGGCTCATTTCCTATATTGGTGATAGTGATTGGTTCGCAACCGGCATGAGCGCAGCGGTCACGTATGTGATCGATGTCAAAGCTGAGGTCAATAGCGCAGGAGGATTGGACCCTTTAACCGATCCGATGCTGATCATTCGAGACCAAGCCGGCAATCTAATTGCAAAGATTGATGATTTTTCTGGCACCTTTGATGCCAGAGCTTACTTTACGCCGGATCAGGATGGTCTTTATTTCTTAGAGGTTCGAAGTTCTGATCGTTTCGACACCGGGGCGTACCAGGTTTCGGTGAGCCTTGCGCCGCCCGATGACTACCCGTCAGAGCTTTTGGTCGCAACCGCCGCGGTCGATCTCGATGCCGCTCTAACGGGCGAAATTGGCTCCCCAGGCGATAAAGATGTGGTGACGCTGGAAGTCGAAGCCGGTCGTGTTTATTTGATCGATTTGTTGGGGTTCGCCAGCAATGCTGGCACCTTGTTGGATCCGTATCTGAGGGTATTTGATGCAGATGGCAAGCTGATTGCCTTTGATAATAATAGTAACCTTGGTAACGACGCGCGGTTGTATTTCTCGCCAGAAAGCAGTGGGACCATCTACCTCGAAGTCTCATCGAGCGCATCTTCAGGGCTAGGATCTTACACGCTGGTGGCAAGCCAGCGGGATCTTCCACCGGATGACGCGGCAAACAATACCGGAACCACGGTACAAATAGATCCTGGTCAGGCCTTTGCGGGCAGCCTTTTAACACCCGGTGATCAAGATTGGGTTCGGGTTCGTTTAGAAGAAGGGCAGACCTATGTTTTCCGGGTAAGCGCCAGCGCGAGTGGTGCTGGGAGTTTGACGGATCCCACGTTGCAGGTCCGTGATGCGGCCGGGGTGTTGCTTGAAACGGTTGATGACATGCTCACGTCTAACGAGCCGGCGCTAGCCTTTACCGCTTTGGCCACAGGTGATTACTACCTCGTGGTCGGGGCCAGTGAAAATAATGATACCGGAAGTTATGTGTTGAGCACGCGCGCACCGGATGATCATGGTAACACGATCGCCAATGCTACCGAGTTGACGCTCGATGAAGTGGTTTTAGGCGGGATTCAATGGAACGACGGCGCCTTCGGTGTGAGAGCAACGGACTCGAATGGCTTAGCGACCGACGCCGACCAGGATTGGTTTGAATTCTCAGCGGATGCTGGCCAAGTTTTGTCAGTTTCTGTTGTTGCCGGCGATGGATCGGCCTTAAGTCGCCCCATGGTTGAAGTGCTGGATGCGCAGGGCAATCCGCTGGCGCTTGGGGATGGCCTTGAAACAGATGATGGGCGCGCTACCGCAAGCTTCATTGCGCCTCAGAACGGTATTTACTATGCGAGAGTGATTGATGGTGCGGGCGCGATTGGCAACTACCAAATCAGCGTGTCGGTTGGGGATCTTTCGGATGAGGATTCTGACGGTGCTCTGACGCTGGTCTTCCTAGACGGCAGTGCCGCAAGGGAAGCGGTTTACACAGCAGTGATTCATTTAGCCGGCGATGACGATACCTTTGAGGTCGCCCTTCAAGCCGGTCACACCTATCGAATTGAGACGACCCCCATCCGGGATGGTTTCCAAGCGCCGCTCCCTGGGTCGAATTTACAATTGACTTGGAATGATGATGACGGAGCGAAGGATATGGTTGTCTCCGGCAGAGAAGGCAATCCTTCGGTTTATGCAAGCGCCGTTCTGGCGCCAGTCACGGACGGAACCTTGGCGCTGACTGTCAGTGCGGGAGATGCAAATAGTACTGGTCAGTACCAGGTTAAAGTCATCGATTTGGGCTTAAATGCGGGCGATGATCGGGTTGACGTCATCGCTGAATATGACGATGCCGGTTTAGGAATATTGGCGATCAACGAGAGCGCCCCTGGAAAAATTGATGATTTAAGCGATCGCGACTTATTTGCGGTGAACTTAAGTGCCGGCAATGTTTATCAATTTATCATTAAATCTTACTTTGACGGGTTAGGGACCTTGGGTCAGGCTAAATTGCGCCTGCTTAACGAAGCTGGGCAATTGGTGAGCGTCGGCACCTATGATTCAGAGACAGGCCGAACAGATTTTTCAATCGCTGTGTTTGAAAGCGGTCGCTATTTCATTGAAGTCAGTTCTGAAAACCTGCCAGGCAATATTGGCACCTACACTTTGGAATCGTCCCAAGGAACGCAGGTTGAAAACCCGGAGGATGATATTGCTGCAGATTCGCAATCTGGCGTGATCGTGACACCAGGCGCACCGATTGCTGGTGAGATAGAAGTTGCCGGAGACAGAGACTGGATTAAGGTCTCGATGGAAGCTGGGAAAGTCTATTTGATTGACGTTTTAGCCAGTGGTGATGGTGAAGGTGGGAGTCTGACGGATGCCGGTCTGCGAGTTTTAGATGCCGAAGGGAATGTGTTGCTAGTCGATCGCAACTCGGGTGCTGGGCAAGACGCTCGAATCCAGTTTACCCCTGAGGTTACCGGCGATTTCTATTTAGAGGTCATTGGCGAACAATCCGCAACCGGCACCTATACCGCGAGGGTAAGAGAGTTGTTTGGTGGTGTTGCGGACCCACTGGTCTCAGCGCAATGGTACTTATCGGCATCGAACGTCACCCAGTTGGAGGACGAGTACTCAGGTGCTGGCGTTACAATTGGTATTGTTGACGACGGCGTCGACAGTACCCACCCCGATCTACAAGATAATTTGAATCTAGCGAGTGCCTTTGACACTCAGTTCAACACTCAAAATGGGGATCCTAAATATCCTCCTCTGGTTGGAACGCCTGAAGATAATCATGGAACCCAAGTGGCGGGAATTATTGGGTCAGTCGCGAATAATGAAACGGGTATTCGCGGTATCGCACCGGATGCGCTGATGACGTCAGTTCGAGTCAGGTGGACCTGGCCTCAGATGATCGAGGCGCTAGAGCTTCAATGGCAATTCGACATCAGTAACAACAGTTGGGGCGCCTCTCTACCGTTTGAAGATAATTTCAATAGCGCATCAATGACGGCAGCCTGGCTCGCGATTAGAGATGGTGTGGTAGACGGCCGGTCTGGGTTGGGGACGATCTGGGTATTCTCTGCTGGCAATGGTGCTGCAGCCGGGGACAATACGAATTATCATAATTTTCAGAACGCCAGAGAGGTTATTACGGTCGGCGCTGTTGAAAATGATGGCAGTAGTGCGGGATTCAGCACGCCGGGCGCGAATGTCCATATTGCGAGTTATGGGGTTGGCCTGCTCACCACAGATCGCGTAGGCGCCGAAGGTAATGACCCGGGCAATTATACTCAGCTGTCGGGCACGTCGGCTGCGGCGTCGGTTGTGACGGGCGTGATCGCTCTCATGCTCGAAGCAAATCCGAACTTAGGGTACCGGGATGTCCAGAAAATTTTAGCCTATTCGGCAAGTCATCCGGACGCACAAGATTGGAAAGAAAATGCTGCACAGGACCATAACTTAGGTGGGTTGCGCTTTAATGATCAGTCTGGTTTTGGTGTGGTTGATGCTTACGCTGCGGTGCAGCTGGCCAGAACCTGGCTAGCATCGAGCACGACGCTGAACGAGGTTTCAGCCTCCGCTCGGGCTTTTGGGCTGTCGACGGCAATTCCAGATGGCGATGGGGATAGCTATACGATTAATTTCGAGATCGATAGTTCGATGACCGTTGAGCGTCTCGAGCTTGGCGTCGATTTGAGTCATGAGCGCTTGGGCGATCTTGTGATTACGCTGACATCACCCAACGGAACCGTTTCGGTGCTGATGGATCGACCCACAGTGAATGCCGAACAGCCGTTTGGGCTCTCTGGTCCCGATAGCGGCTTGCCGAATCATTTGTTATGGGATTTTAGCAGCACTCAATTTTGGGGTGAGGCAGCCTCCGGTACTTGGACGATCTCCATTACGGACGTCAGAGCTGAAGGGACGGGCGATGTGGCAAGTCTCTCACTTAGACTGTTTGGTGAGCGTCAAACAGGAGACGATACCTATATTTTCACGAATGAAGGATTTGAATCCGCGAGCCCTCAAAGCTTGGAGGATGAGCAGGGTTACGACGTGATCAATGCGTCACCCGTGACCTACGACATTGTGATTAATTTGACCCAAGGCGTGATTGCCGCGAACACCGTGTCCCACGGCATCGCATCGTGGACCGTGATTGAAAGGGCCTACGCAGGTTCTGGTAACGATTCCCTGGTGGGTAACGACGCAGATAATTACTTAGACGGTGGGGCTGGCAGCGACGTGTTAGTCGGCGGCGCCGGGAACGACACGCTAATCGGTGGAGAAGGCGCTGACTCGGCGGTCTATGCAGGCTTAATCAGTGAATACTCGGTTTCTTGGAATCCTGATTTAGGAACGGTCACGGTCGTTGATAACAAAACCAGCAATGGTGATGAGGGAACGGATGTCCTGACCGGTATTGAACGGTTGATCTTTGCCGATGGCGAACGCAACTTATCGGAAACGGTTGGTAATCAAGCGCCGGAGATCAACTCAACCTATTTCGACGAAGTTGTTTATCTGACCGAAGGGATGGGCATTGACTTTACGTTGCCTCAGGGGCTGTTTTCTGACCCAGAAACGGGGACCGATAAAGGCCTTGCGATTTCGGTACGAGGCTCTCAAAACGGCGATTTACCAGACTGGCTTAGTTACGACGAATCGACTGGAAAGTTCACTGGGGTTCCGCCTGGAAACTTTCAGGGACAAATTCAGGTGGTGGTCGAAGCAACGGACGAGTTTGGCGAAACCGCTGCTGATGAGCTCACCTTACAGTTTGGCGATAACCAGGCGCCGATCATCGATCGGCCTTATGAAATGGTTCTTGATGAAGATGCTGGCGTGGTTTGGATTGGCTTATCGGTGCCCTCAGATCCTGAAGGAGAGGCTGTTCAGGTCACTATAACGGATATACCAATTCTTGGTTCTATCTTAGATAAAAACGGAAACGTTGTTGCCGCAGGCAGTCAAATGTCGGCAGATGAGTTTAGTGAGCTTTACTATCGCTCTGCGCCAGATGCCAACGGTGAAGCGGGATATTTAAGGTATGAAGCAGTCGACGAAACGGGCGTAACCAGTAACTCGTCAGTTCATTTTTTCATTGAGGCCGTTAATGATGCGCCGCGATTTGCGACGCAAGATAGTAAATTGGTGATTAATTATCCAGCTGAATCCGAGGTGGCCCTTGATCTTCTCTTACCGAATGACCCAGAGTCGGCTATTGATTCTGTCGAGGTCATCGAGCTGCCGGGTCTTGGTGTCGTGCGGCTCGATGGGGTCGAGGTTAGAGTTGGACAGGATCTAGCGTTAGAAGATTTAAATCGATTGATTTTCATCTTGTCTGAGAATGTCAATGGTCCGATAGGCTCTGTGGTGATTCGTGCGACAGATTCGGCTGGTGCTGCGACGGACTGGGCGCTTTTATTAGAAGTGAGCGGAGATGCAGGATCATCACAAGGATCGGCTGATCGAGATGAGTTGTACGGAAGTATTGGTGATGACGCGCTTTATGGCCGAGGTGGAAATGATGTGCTTTTCGGGAATGCTGGGCAAGATAATTTGCTTGGCGGCTTAGGCAACGATCAGTTGTTTGGCGGTAGTGGGAATGATGCCCTTGATGGCTCTGCTGGCAACGACTATTTAGATGGGGGCCTTGGCGCTGACTTCATGCTGGGCGGGCCAGGCGATGATATCTATGCCGTCGATAATCCTGATGATATTGTTTTCGAGGTGGTCTCAGGTGGTGCGGGCGGCAATGACTTAATTTTGACTGACGTTAGCCTAACGGCACCGGACAATGTCGAAAACCTCCAAGCTTCTTCTTCGTTGCTGATCGATTTATTTGGAAACGAATTGGATAATGTGCTGACCGGTAACGATCAAGCCAATACATTGGCCGGAATGTCTGGGAGAGACTATTTGTATGGCGGCGGCGGTGATGATTCTCTGGATGGTGGCACCGGCGTTGATCAGTTGGTCGGCGGTCTAGGCAATGATACTTATTACATCGACTCAAGGGCTGACCGCATCCAAGAGCTTGTTGGGCAGGGAATTGACCTTGTGATTACAACCGCCAGTTTTACGTTGCCGTCGAATGTGGAGAATCTGACCTTGCTGGGTGATGGCGATTTCTCGCTTGGCGGAAATTCCTTGGATAATCATCTTATCGGAAATTCAGGCGCTAACATTCTTGCCGGCGGCTTAGGCGTCGATTTGTTAGAAGGCGGGCTGGGCGATGATATTTATGTCTTAAATGATGATTTAGACACAATTATCGACGCTGGCGGTATTGATACGATTCGTTCGAGTTTGTCTATCGAGCTCCTTGAGAATATAGAAAACGGCGAGTTGGTCGGTATTGCGAATAATACGATCACGGGTAACGGTCAAGATAACGAGCTTCAAGGCAACATGGGTGACAACACGATCGACGGGCGGGGTGGCCAAGATACCCTTACGGGCGGCTTAGGCTCAGATCAGTTTATTCTTTCCTATAATGGTGATTCTCTGCTTTCGGATCTTATTACCGATTTTAACTCCGGTGAGGATCTGTTGGTGGTCGACTTGGGTTCCTTTGGAATCGATGCAGAAGCTCAGGGCTTGCTGGGTTCGGGTTTGGTTTCGGCGGACTCGTTTGTCAAAGGCGCGGGGGCACGTGCGCTCGATGCGGATGATTTTTGGATTTTGGATACCGCCACGGGAATACTGTACTTTGATGAAGATGGTGATGGCGAAAAAGAAGCGGTTGAAGTCGCTCGGTTTTCGGAGGGAACAGACTTCACCGATTTTAGCGCTGGGGATGTATTTGTTGCCATCTAGGCGTTTAAAAAGAGTGGTGAGCGCGTTGGAAATGCAGTTAGAGGACCGCTGGCACTGTGTGCTTTCAAAATTAGCAAAAGTGCTTAGGTTGTCCCTCTTCATAGCAGCGATGCTCTTTCCCCCTCAATCAATTGGTGCGGAGCAAGGCGCCGTGTCGCTTGACATTGATCAGGACGGCGCTGTTAATCCTCTAAGCGATGGCTTGTTGCTGCTTCGGGCCCTCTTTGGTTTTGAAGGCGCCTCCTTAGTCGCCGGAGCGCTAGGTCCAAATGCTGAAAACCAAGATCCGGAAAGTGTTCTTCAAGAAATAAATGCCCTAAAGCCCTACATCGATGTTGATCAGGACGGTTCTGTGGCGGCTTTGAGTGATGGGTTATTAATTCTGCGGTCATTGTTTGGTTTTGAAGGCACCGCGCTTGTGAGTGGTGCGATAAATCTTTCTCAGGCCAACCGAGTCGATCCTGCGCTTATTCGAAATTATATTACCCAAGTCAAAAACGGATTTCGGGTCGCGCTGCAATTCTCAGGAGATGTGCGCGGCGATACAAGCGAGGAGTTTTCTGTTTCAGGCACGCTTGATGTTGAGCACGATTTGGGGCCGGTTTTGGAGCCAATTTATAGCATTCTAATTGCGCCAGAATACGGATCAGTTGAGATTGACCGGGCGTCGGGTGCATGGGGCTATATCCCGGATGAAAATGTCAATGGTAATGATGTGTTTGGTGTTTCTGTAATTGATGATTTTGGTCAGCCATCTTTTATTGAAATCTCAATCACGATTACCCAGGTAGATGATGCAGCGAGCTTTGGGGGCGACGTAACCGGTAGCACAGCCGAAGGTGTTGCGGTGACGGGAACGATCACGGCGGCTGATGCAATCGATGGATTGACGGCGCCTAACTTCAAGATTGCAACCGATGCTGTGCAGGGCGCAGCCACAATTGATGCGGCAACGGGTGTCTGGACATACACCCCGGCCGATAACTACAACGGTGTAGACAGTTTCACGGTGTCGGTGACGGATGATGACGGCAACACGGCTGTGCAGGTTGTTAGTTTGGTCATTACCCAGGTAGATGATGCAGCGAGCTTTGGGGGCGACGTAACCGGTAGCACAGCCGAAGGTGTTGCGGTGACGGGAACGATCACGGCGGCTGATGCAATCGATGGATTGACGGCGCCTAACTTCAAGATTGCAACCGATGCTGTGCAGGGCGCAGCCACAATTGATGCGGCAACGGGTGTCTGGACATACACCCCGGCCGATAACTACAACGGTGTAGACAGTTTCACGGTGTCGGTGACGGATGATGACGGCAACACGGCTGTGCAGGTTGTTAGTTTGGTCATTACCCAGGTTGAAAAACCGCTCTTCAAAATCCAATCACCAATGCTTGGATCCCTAACTTATGGCGTTGCAACACTGTTTTTAATGGAGAGTGGTGGTTTTAGCACAGACGGGCGGTTAATGCTGGTTAAAGCAACTTACACGGATAATGGTGAAGCGGGTAACAAATTAAGATACGCCTATTTCTTATATGACGTTGATGATCAACAGTATCTCTATTCATTGAATGAAAGGTTGTTCGGACAGCAAGCGCGAGAATATGATGTAAAAGAGGCTGTTATATCTGGGGTTGAAGAAAATTTTCGGATATTGGCTCAGACCCGTGAAAAGTCTAGTGCTCAAGAGCAGCTGGTTCTCTTAGATAATTCCGGGATTCTATCCTCGGATCTCTTTCAGCCCATTTTAGGAGCTCCGATAGAGCCTAATATCGAAAAATTTCTCATGAGCAGTTCCGGACGATTTATTGCGATACAAACGACGAATGCTCAACTTGCCCCAGACACTGATCTTGATACGAATGACGTCAGTGACATCTATTTGATTGATTTGCTTGCGAACGATATTCATCGGATTAGTTTTATTGGAGGCGCCGAAACCAATGATCCAGCCAATTTAGCGTCCATTCTTGAAATTGGATCGACTATCCGAATAGGGATGATTTCGGCTGCGCCGTATGTCTCGCCGTCGAAAATCGATACCAACTCTGTTAATCCCTCTAATTCAGAGTTGCAGAGATCAGATCTTTATTTATCTGAAACGACGTTTTCGACTGACGGACCCAGTGGGGTGTCCACCTTCACGCTAATTTCGAAGACACCAGATGGCATTGCATCTGGTTGGATTGACACGGATTATCTTGTTTTTGATACAAGTAACAGCATCTTTTTCAATTCGCGTTCTGTCGAATTGAGTGATGATGATGAAAACTCGGAAAATGATGGGTTCAGGCTTATTGGAAATGAAATTGAGCTCATTTCTGCTGCATCTGTGACCAGTTTAGCGTTAGGTGCGCAGATTGTTTCTGTTAGCGCTGATGGGCAAAATTTATTGGCACTCACCACTAGCCCTGAATTGGTGACTAATTCGGTTCAGCAACTGGTTTTGTTTGACTTTAGTAAGGCACAAGAGCGCGTTATTTCAGTCTCTGAAGGTATGGCATTGTCGGATGGCTGGGTAATATCGGGGGTCATTTCGCCAGACGGCGGACGCATTGCTTTTACGTCAGATGCAACAAATTTAGTGTCTGGGGATAGCATAACTACCTCCGGGGATCTGTACTTAAAGGTGCGCTTTTGAAGTTAGATTCTTAGCCCAATCTGAACAGCATACTTGCGCATCATAAGCATGGCCAGAAACTCAATGGGTTAGTCGATCAAGATATTTGAGCTTAATTGCAATTGGGTTATGTAAAAATTAAGCATCCCTAAATAAGGATATTTAAGTATTCGTTCCCCGACGTTGAGTATTTCGTTATACACAAGAGCTGACTGATAGCTTTGTGAACAGCAGTTTGTAATTAGTTGGCGGAATCAATCGTATCGCAAAAAGGGTTATTGCCACCACAGACCATAGCCTGCCGCCAGACCGCCAACCGTAAAGCAGTAATAAGAAAAGTACCGCAGCTGAGCTCGGCGCACGAGAGAGATCATCCACTGACAGGCAACCAGGCCGGTCACAAATGCGGCAACAAACCCAGCGGCAA
>Ga0206123_10003373_pt1 | contig 13190 bp, 9 predicted proteins | sample Helgoland_Spring_2_FD_160086 | JGI IMG/M metagenome (GOLD analysis project Ga0206123, IMG submission 160086) | Pelagic subsurface seawater microbial communities from Kabeltonne, Helgoland, North Sea - Helgoland_Spring_Bloom_20160316_1 | ecosystem: Environmental > Aquatic > Marine > Epipelagic ... | reverse complement strand
ATTATTCTTAATTAATCTTTTCACGTCTGGAATGCCCGATACCCATGCTTTAAAAGTTCATTTAATTGAAAGCGTTCCTTACTTTAGATACCTAATGATGGGACTTGGGCTATTGTTGATTATGAGGTATCGACCTAAAGGTATACTTCCAGAAAAAATAGAAATAAAATAATTCTTATGAAATATATTATATTAGGTGCTGCAATCGCTTGGGCCATGTATATGGCCGATAAGTATATGTTTTAGTTGGAAATTTTAATATTAAATTTTTAGTCAATCCTTTAAAAAAATAATATGAGTCTATTGTCACTTCTTAATTTTAATTTATCTGAATTTTTATTGATTGTTTTTATAGTATTCATTGCATCAATAATTAGAGGATTTAATGGCTTTGGTTTTTCAGCAACATGTATGTCATTAATATCTTTCATTTTACCAACTATTGAAATTGTACCAATAATTTTAATTCTTGAAGTGTTAGTTAGTATTTTTATGATCCCTTATATTTGGAGCAGTATTGATTGGAAATTTGTATCACAAATACTTATAGGAATATCAATAGGCTCCCCAATAGGTCTTTACCTTTTAAAGTTTTTATCTCCAAATATAGCTCACCTATCAATTTGTTTAATCATAATATTTTTTGTAATATTACAACTAAGAGGATATTCAAATAAACGGATTAATAACCTACCCACTAAAATCTCAGCTGGAATAGTTTCTGGAACAATAAATGGATTTGGAACTTTGGGTGGAATGCCTATTTCTCTTTTTTTATTAATCACAAAAGTTAAACCAATGATTATAAGAGGATCATTAGCCGCAATTTTTTTTATTGCTGATGCATATGTTTTCAATTTAAGTATTTATGTTGGAATTGTTGATGAGATTGTTTTTTATAGAGCATTGCCCTTAATATGTATTTTGCCACTTGGCGTATTTTTAGGAAACAAACTATTTGTTAAAAGCAAAGAAGAAACTTATAGAAAAGCAGTTTTTTATTTTCTGATTGTTATCTCTGTCATTGGGATAGCCAAAGTCATCATTAATCTTTAATAAAAAAAACCCCTTAACAATAAAATGTTAAGGGGTTTTTGATTAGTTTACTAAAATTATCTTTGTTTTTTAGTTTTGAATTTTCCGCCTTTGATTTCTTGTTCTAAGAAAGAACCTTCAGCTTCACCAACATTAGTAAAAGTTACTCCAGTTGCACCTTCGTAATTTATCTTTTTACCTTTTGCTAATAAATCCAATCCTTTTTTAAGCTCACCTGGATAAATTTTAGTTCCAGGAGCGTTAGCAACATCCATTACATTGTTTGCAATTGATGCTCTGTCAGCAGAGTTACCTGCTTGCATTGCTAAAACTATAAGTGCTGCTGCATCATAAGATTCTCCAGTGTATGGACCAGAAGAGTCTATACCAGCAGATTTTGCTACATCAGCAAATACTCCAGCACCTTTTCCAGTTGAACCTGGCATAGTTCCAAAAGATTTTTTTAAACCTTTAGGGAATGCATCAACAAGTGATTGACCGATCATACCATCTGATAAAACAAATTTATCAAATGCACCTGAGTCTAAAGCAGCTTGAATCATACCTTTACCACCTTGGTCAAGGTAACCAATTACAGCCATAGCATCACCACCAGCAGAAGCTAGCGTTGCAACTTCAGATGAATAGTCAGCTTTACCATCTTCATGGGCAGTTACAGCTGTAACTTTGATACCATGAGCTTCAGCAGCAGCTTTGTAAACATCAGCTAAACCTTTTCCATAGTCATTGTTAGTGTAAGTTATAGCTACACTTTTAACTTTTCTATCTTTAGTAACATCAGCTAAGATTTGTCCACCTCTAGCGTCAGAAGGAGCTGTTCTAAAAAAGAATCCTTTGTCATCTAAAGTTGTTAATCCTGGAGAAGTTGCTGATGGTGAAATCATTACTACACCATTTGGTACAGCAACATTTGATGCAATCGCACCAGTTACACCAGAACAGTCAGCACCCATGATAGCTGCTACACCTTGTGAAATAACACCTTCAGCTGCAGCAGTTGCCGCCGCTGAGTCAACACAAGTTGAGTCTGCTCTTACTACTTCAATTTTTTTTCCACCTAATAGAGAACCTGAGTCTGAAGCTTCTTTAAAAGCAAGTTCAGCAGATCCAGCCATTGCTGGTGTTAGAGATTCAATAGGACCAGTAAATCCTAAAATGATTCCCATCTTAATCGCATGTCCGTCTGCCATTACATTAGTTCCAAAAGTTGAAACAAACATAAATGCAGCAATAAATAGTTTTTTCATTATTTTCCTTAATTGTTAACAATTTATAAAAACGTAATTAAATTACGATTATCTAAATTTTACAATGGTTAAATTAACTCGTTTTATGAAGTAAAAATACTGAAGTTAGAACAATTGCACTACCAATAAGGAATAGAAATGTGGGTATCTCTCCAAAAATTAAAAAAGATAACCCAATACCAAAAATTGGGAATAATGAGTATGAAGGAAAAATTTGACCCACAGTATAAAATTTATATAGATAAAACATTAATAAGTGCGCACCCAAAGAAACAACAACAGCTTGGTAAAATATAAAAACCCAAGTGTTAATATTTATTGATTTAATATTTGAAATTGTATGACCTTCAATAAAATAAGATAAAATCATTAATATAATAAAACCAAATAAACCAGTAAACGCATTGGTTAAGCTGACATTTAAACTTTTTAATTGTCTTGAATAAACTTGGGCTAAACCAAAAAATAGTGCCATTAAGCCGGCATAAAATAAGCCTAAAAAATTATTAGCTAATTCAGGGTCAAAAAATATTATTACTATTCCAAAAAAAGCACAAAAAATTAAAATCCATTTTTTAAAACTAATATTTTCACCTAACATTACTGCACTTAACAATACTCCAAATGGTATAGCTAATTGTGAGCCAACAATCACAGGTGAAATTATTGATGAATGGTAAAGTGATAAAGTCATAAATACATAAACCATCACCCCCATTGAAATTGAAAAAGCAATCAATGATGTAAGATATTTTTTCTCTGGTATTTTAAATCGCCAGTATGGAATTAATATAATAAGTACAATTCCCATTCTAAGTGATGCCATAAGAATAGGGGGCACTGAATTGTTTAATGCTAATTTTGTGACTGGAAATGCACTTCCATAAGCAACTGCAATAAATAGTAAAATGAGTAAATGCTTTAATGGCAAACTGTTATCCCATCGTAAATGGGTCATCCATTGGATCTTCAGATGAATTAAACCAGGTAGTTTTTATTCGTGTATATTCTTTAATAGATTCTATTCCAGCTTCCTTGCCATAACCACTATCTTTAATTCCTCCAAATGGTGCTGATGGTGATATCAATCTGTATGTATTTACAAATACTATCCCAGCTCTTACAGCTTTTGAAACTCTCATAGCTCTTCCAAGATTGGTAGTATAAATTCCTGAAGACAAACCATATTGGTTATCATTCATCTTATTTATTGCCTCTTCTTCATTTTCAAATTTCATTACTGATAAAACAGGACCAAATAATTCATTTTCTGCTGTTGGTAAATTATGGTTTTCACATTCAATTATAGTTGCAGGAAAATAATAGCCTTCATTTGAAATTGTTGATCTTTTTCCTCCACATCTAATCTTTCCACCTTGCTCAACTGTAGCTTTGATATTTTTTTCAATATTTTCTAATTGTTTAAAGCTATTTAAGGGCCCCATTTGTGTATCTGGATCCATCGGAGATCCTAGCTTAATACCTTCAGCCTTTTTAACAAGTTTATCTAAAAATTCGTCGTAAATTTTTGATTGAATATATAATCTTGATCCAGCAATACAGCTTTGTCCACTTGCTGCAAAAATACCTGCAGTAATTCCATTTAAAGCATTTTCTTGATCAGCATCATTAAATAAAACTACAGGACTTTTGCCTCCTAATTCTAAACTTACTTGAGACAAATTTTCTGCAGAATTTTTAACAATATGACGAGCAGTTTCAGGACCTCCTGTAAAAGCAATTTTCTCAACCAAATCATGTGTTGTTAAAGCTCTCCCACAAGGCTCTCCTAGTCCAGTAATTACATTAACCACCCCTTTAGGTAATCCCGCACTTTCAATTAACTTTGCAAATTCTAATAATGTGACAGGAGCTAATTCTGAGGCTTTGATTACAACTGTGTTTCCCATTGCAAGTGCCGGTGCTAATTTCACAGCAGTTAATAGCATTTGTGAATTCCAAGGAATTATTGCAGCTATCACACCAATAGGAATTCGTGTTGTTGTTACCTGCATATTAGGTTTATCAATAGGCACAACTGTTCCTTCAACTTTATCAGCTAGTCCTGCATAATAATCATAGTATTCAGCAATATAACTTGCTTGAGTTTTTATTTCTTTAAATAATTTTCCAGTATCTATTGTTTCTATTTTTCCTAAATGCTCAGCATTCGTTCTTAATTGGTCAGCAATGTTTCTTAAAAATTTTGCTCTTTCTTTTGGGTGAAGATTAGACCATGAACCATTAAAAGCATCTTGAGCAGCTTTGACAGCTTTATCGACATCGGCTTCATTAGCTTCTGGTACTGTTGCCCATACTTTATTGGTTTCTGGATTTAAAGTTTCTATTTTTTTACCTGATGAAGATTCAACCCACTCACCATTAATATACATTTTAAAATTTTTTAATTCAGACATTTAATTATAAATAAAATTCTTAAGATTTATATTTACCTCATCTGCACACTCGATACTACAAAGATGTTTTCCATTTTTTACTTCAACAAATTTAGAGTTTACAAGGTCTTTCGACAAAGATTTAGACATTGAAACAGTTGATCCTGGGTCATCTGATCCCGTCATAATGAGTGTTTTTGTTTCAATCTTTTTGATTAACCCAATATCATCTCTATGATTTGCAAATAATTTATAAGCTTTTAAAAAATTATCATGATCCTTAGGTTCTTTGTTTAAAATATTCATGAACTCACTATAAATTTCAGGATTATCATCTAAATATTTATCACTAAACCACCTTTTTAATGCTTGTCTTGATATGGGTTTATTTAATTTAGCTTGTTCAAATCTATCTAAAACTTTTGATCTCTCCTCATCAGTTCTTTGATAAGTTGTTCCCATTAAAGTTAATGTATCTAAATATTCTTTAAATTTTAGAGTAAAATCTATAGCGATTAATGATCCTAAAGAAAAACCAATGAGATTGATTTTTTTAATGTTCAAAAAATCCAATAGTGACTTAAGTTGATTAGAAAAATCATTTAAAGTTACCTCATCATTGTTTAATTCAGAATTTCCATGTCCTAATAAATCATAAGTTAATGTAGAAAATTCATTTAGTGAATTTATTTGAGGTTTCCACATTTGATGATCAAGGCCAACCCCATGAATAAAAACTGATGGAATTGTGTCTTTATTTATATAGGAATAATAACTACCCTTAAGGTCAAAGCCTTGTGACATTTATTTGGGATCTAGTCCCATTTCCTTCATGTCCTGATAACGGTCACCAGTTCTCGCATGAGCTCTGCCTGATGAGGCCCCACCTATAGCAATCACAATCTCATCATCAAATGGTGCGTCATGAATAGTGAATTCATGTGTTAAATAATAAGGTCTTAAGCCTGAGTCTGTTTTATGCATCATTGGAATTGATATTTTAGATCCTGCTGGCCCTCTTGTGTTTGTAAAACTTAGATAAGAAGTACCACCAACTGCATCTCTAAATTTATTTCCAAACCTTAAAGTGTGAATAAATGCTGAAGCATGCTCAATTTCTCCATTAAGGCCAACTGTTCCAGCTTTACCATATGCTAAAATTTTATCAGGTGAGCCGATTTCTTTTATTAATTCTGGAACTAGAATATCTCCTAACTTTGGGGCAAGATCTAAAATAATTGGTTTTAAATCTTCAACAAAACCTTGATCAGCCCATGGGTTTTTAAAAACAGCCGCAACTGATACTAGCAAGACAGGTTCTTTTGCTTCCTTGCCACCTTCAATAAAAGTTTTGTCTACAAACTTTGTAAATTTTCTTAATTCAAGTTTCATTAACTAGCTTTCTCTACATCGCCTTCATTAAAATTTATTTTTGGTATCACTTCATCATTAAACAGTTTTATACTTCTCATACAAGCCTCATGATCTATACCAGGAAAATTAGACCATACTTGTAAGTTTTGAAGATTTAACTCTGTTTTAAGTTCATTAATTTTATTAACAACATATTCAGGAGTTCCAAATAATAAATTTCTTTTGTGAAGAAAATCATAATTTAATAAATCCAATTTATGTTTAGTCTCAGGTAATTCTTCACCTGGATCCATATGATTTCCCAAACCTCTCCAATGACATACCCACTTCATATAATTAATAATGTGTTCACCGGCCATTTTTTCTGCTTCTTCCATTGTCTCTGCAACAAACATATCTCGAACTAGTGATACCCCTTCACCTAAAGGAACATCTCTATTTTCTGCTTTTGACTTTGCTTCTTGATATATTTCAAATCTTTTCTTCAATGCCTTAACTGTTGGAATCCACATAATAGTATTTAAACCATTTTGCGCTGCCCATTCGATGGATCTAGCACCATCAACAACTTGCCATATTGGTGGATGAGGATTTTGTTTTGGTTTAGGAACAATACTTATTTTTTTAATTTCATTTGTTTTTGTATCTAAAAATTTATCACTAGGAGGGCTCATGTCATGTTGCCATGTAAAATTTGGTGAAGGATAAGTGTAAAATTCACCATGATGACTAAAAAATTCTTCAGTCCAAGCTTTTTTCATTATAGTTAAACTTTCTTCAAATAATCTAAAGTTTTTTGCTTGGTCTTTAAGATCGGCTTCTTTATTCATGTTAATAGCTTCTCTTCCGTAAATACCTCGACCAATTCCAACATCAACTCTTCCGTTTGATAATTGATCAAGTAAAGCAATATCCTCTGCCAGTCGAATAGGGTTATGAAATGTTATCACATTACAAGCTTGTCCAATTCTAATTTGTTTTGTTCTTGCTGCTGCATCCACCCCCATCATCAATGGGTTTGTGCACGACTCCATTCCCTCATGATTAAAATGGTGTTCGGTATACCAAATTGAGTCCCAATTATTTTGATCACAAAAAGTTGTGATCTCTTTAGTCTCCTCTAGTAATTGATTATATGGTTTATGATTCCAATTAGTTGTATTGCAAAAATATCCAAACTTCATTCAAACCTCCTAAATAATTAAATTTAAGACGATCGATCCCACTTTCGTAAACCTAAACTTTATTCACCGACGAGTTATGTATCTGTCTTTAACAATTAAAATCTTAACACAGTTTTATCACCCAAGGAATAAAGAAAATTAATGGTTTTTTTAGTCTATTAACAAGTAAAAGCCTAGAATTTTTACTTTTACGTGATCTTAAAATTCTAATTATTTCTTAAAAGTATCAAGACTATGGATTACCCGATATGGGCACTAAAAATTCGTGATTTAGATCAGATCATCTAAAAAGTAATAGTGATCAAAAAATACCTAATTATTTTTTTAACCTTAATTGTGAGTTCATCAGCTTATTCAAAGCCATTACCACCAGGTGCTGGAAATAGTATTAAAGCTAATATCATGTTTATGGTGGATAAATCTCTTAGTATGTGGTGGTCCTCAAGTGACGAGGGAAGCCAAATGAGAATCAGCCCTTTTACTGATGTTGTACCAAGAGGGGATGGAAAATATATTACAGCAAGTGTTGAAAACAATGGTTTTGGTTTATGGAACCCTTACCAGAATGATATTCATTTAGATCCAAATTTTTTTGGAAACTATGCTGCTGCAAATGCATGGCAAAGAAATAATACGCTTAATCTAAAATCTCCATTGAATATGGAAGTTAGAAGAGTTCAAAATGATGACTACCTTTATATTCTTCAAGATAAAACTCATGAGAAGGCTAATGGATATACCCTTATGTCGATTTCGACAAAAGTCCCCGTCAATTGGAATGGAAATCTTAATACTGGAAACCGAGCAAAAAATGCTAACAGATTTTTTGCAAGATCAAGTGGGGTTAAAAATGAGGATTTGACAGGATTACGTCAACACAACCAAACGAAAGATAAAAAGGGATTCAGTGCGTTAGTTTTTAATAGCAAACCTTCCATGGATCTTTATGAAGATAAGATTTTGGTAATTTCAAAAGAGGCGTGGAGAGTTATAAACTTAAGTAATACAAATGGACATTTAAATACTGACAGCAGTTACAATAATGGGCTCAATTATGACGTTACCACTCGTGTTTGCTCTAAAGACGAGCCAATGAATTTATTATTCGATGATGCAATTGATATAGTTAAAGAAGGTTCAAAAATTTATGTTTACAGTAAAGATGGATCAAATGGATTAATTTTAAAACAAGAAGTTGATAATAATCTTTGTCCAACAAGCAATCTTTATACACAGTGGAATAAAAGTTCAAACTACGATCAAACATGTGGAGAAGGAAGGGGACAAAGTATTGCTGTTAGAAATAATACAATCTTTACAACTGGTTATAATATAGGAAAGGTTTGTAAATATTCTCATTCTAATTCAACAATAAGGTTAGAGAAAAGTGTTGGAACAAAAAATGCCTATACTCCAAATGCTGCGGGCAATCCCGAGGTTTACATTGAAAAACCAATGGGTATTAGTATTGGTTCAGGTAATTCAACTGAAACACAAAGAATATATGTTGCAAGTTTTGGAAGAAATGAAGTTATTATTTTTAATCAATCTGACTTAGGTTATGTAGATCATTTTGGTGATCCAGGTGTTTCAAAGTGGCAGGGTGCTATAGATTCTATATCTAACGTGTTGCAAGACTCAACTATTAATCAACAAGCAAATTTTGGAATTGGATATTGGGGGCCATCAGGCAAGGCAAAATTTAATGGTTTTAAAGGATTAAATGGAAATCTATCTAATAATAACCCAAGATTTGATTCTCCAGTTTGGCATGAAGGCAATAACCCTGGAGCATATATATCAGTTGGTATAAACCCAAACGGGGCTCAGCAAATTTTACAAAAATTCTCTGAGGATAATATAAAACTGTTAAATAGCACCAATGGTTATGGTCTTAGAAAATTAATCGAATATTATTGGCTTTACAATGATGGAGGGGGAATTGTTAATCCTATAATTGATGGTTTAGATTGCCAAATTAATGCAACAATTATTATAGGAGACGGGATGTTTCAGCCACCTCAAACTAATATAGACCCACCTAAAATTGCTCAAACCTTATTTGATACTAAAGGACATTTAACTTTTACAGTTGGATATGGCGATACATTCCTTAATTCTCAAAGTGCAATTGATGATTTTATAAATATTGCCAAAAAAGGAGGCACTCATGAAGAAAATAACGGTGTTGTCACCAAAAGAGGATATTATAATGCAAAAACACCTACAGATCTTAAAAATGTAATTAATGAAATTGTTCAAACAATAGTTGCAAAACAATATTCATTTTCATCACCATCAATTTCAAGTAACGTTAGAAACGCAGGAGAATTGTACCAAGGTAAATTTCAAAATAGACAAAATAAAGAATGGATTGGAAGTGTAATTAAAACCAATCTTAATGAGGATGGTACCGCACTTTCATCAGATCAAAGTTGGGATTTTAGTGAAGAAATACAAACTCCTAGTAACAGAAAGCTTTGGACTGCAATACCAGGTAATACTGACATAAATAACTTTATACAATCTAACGTTAATTCAATAAGTAATTTTTATAATGCAACAGGAAATATTCTAGGAGACTATCATAGGAAAACTATTGGATCGAATAATTTTACAAATGCAATAAGGTGTAAAAATTCATCAGGAGTTGTTGATGGAATTTTAGATGAAGAGAAAGGTTTAATTAAATTTGTAAGAGGTGAAGATTATTTTGATTATGATGGAGATTGTGATTTAACCGAGCCAAGAAAAAGAATAGACGATGACGGAAATCTCAAAAAGGCATATGTTGCTGACTTTTATAATTCTGAATTATCAGTTATTGGTTCACCCTCTGCAAGCACCGCTTCAGTAGCGCAAAATACTGAAAGCTATTTTAGACAGAAAAATAATTATGGTACTTTTGCTAAAAATAATGCCAATAGAGCAAAAGTTGTTTATGGGGCAGCAAACAATGGAATATTGCATGCAATTAATCAAGAGACAGGTAAAGAGTTATGGGGATTTGTTCCTCCTTTAGTAATACCAAGTTTACCTAAAGTTATCACTCCTTCATTAAATCAAGCTGATGGTGGAGGAAGTACACCTTTATTTTTATTGGATGGATCACCTGTAGTGCATGATACTTATTTTAAAAATCCGGTTACAAATATAGAGGGGTGGCACACTTTATTAATGGTCCCATATGGTAGAGGGGGTGCAGGTTTTTCTACAATTGATGTAACAGACACAAACAAACCTCTTCATCTATATTCAATTTTAAATGATCCAATTAGTGAGCAAATACTAAGAGTGGATCATAATGCAAATTTATTCAAATATAATTATGCGAGCTCGAGATTTAATATAACAAATTTTAATGAGGTGCAGACAGCAGAAAATAATGTCGGATCAAGTAATGCATGTAATGCATCAGGAAATACTTCTTGTTATCGATCAAATGTCTGGTCTTTATCATTAGATTTTGATGCATCAATTGATTACAAGATTTATGCAAATGGGCGTGATGTAACTACAAGTACAACTATTGCAAATATAAATGGAATTTATAAATTTACATTTAATCAATCATACAAATATGATGCGTCAGGTAATTCAGCTTCAGATAGCATTAACATTACTCAAACAGGATCTCTCGATAGCGCAGGTCAAGATTATGATTATAGATATTTAGGAGAGACATGGGGCTCCCCTCGTGTGTTTAGAATGCCTAATAATGGTGCTGGTGACAATAATATATTAGATGATGAATATGTAGCCGTTTTAACAGGGGGTTATGGAAATGGATCACCTTTAATTGGCTCTAATGTTTATGTGATTGATTGGTTAACTGGAAAAGTAAAAAAAGAAATTAAAATTGAAGATAAAGGTTATGACTCTAATTCTAGAAATGATATTACTAATTCAATTCCATCTTCTCCGATAGTAATTAATGCAGATGCTGCTAATTCAAACTATTCAGGTGCAATAGTTTATGTAAATGATTTAGAGGGAAAAATTACAAAAATAAATTTAACCAATATGGATCAAACGCCTGAGTATGATCCAAATACAAATACTTTTTCAACACAAAGAAAACCAGTTAATTTATATGATAAATATACAATGTTCGATACCATGGCGTCTTCAGAGATTAACAATAGATATATGTTTCATTCAATGGACGCAGGAATAGGAGTTGTAACAAAAAAATTATGGTTATTTGGTGGTACAGGTAACTTTATGAACTTAGATGATCAACAAGTAAATTTGCAAAAGGTTAATAATGTAATGTTTGGAATAAAAGATTATTCTTTTCCAAATTTTGGAACTGCAAGTAATACACAATCTCCAGACAATTTTTTAAAATGTAACAATACAACAAACGATATAACAGGAGCCAGTTGTCCAGATATTGGAGACAGAGGTTGGTATGTTGAACTCGATAAACAAAAAAAAGTTGTAAATGAACCTACATTGAAAGGAAATATTGTTTACTACCCACTTTATCGACCTGCTAATTATTTTGACCCTTTGAGACCGAATTTTATAACTACATTAAACCAAAGTTGTGGAGGTGGAAATGCATATATTTGTGCTGTAGATGGTGAGTGCGGTAGTAATAAATCAAACAAAATTGGAGATATTAATCAAGGGGAACAATGTTTGTATGTTGGAACAGGAATTTTATCAAAGATAGTAGCATTTGGATTAAATCTTTATGCAAATATTTCTGGCGAATCTACCAATGAAGATAAAACCGATATTGTAATTATAGAATCTATTTCAGAAAATGTTCAAGCCTACAGAAGTAGCTGGAGAGATAACTATTAATCTTATCGGTAATATATAATAAATTTCTTCGAATAATTCTTACAAAAATTTAATCTTATTAACGCTCTTAGACCCATTTAAAGAGGAAAGAGACCGAAATTTTTTTTGTCATATCCTATTTTGAGTAATACCTTTACTACTTTAACGAGTAATGTGTCGTTCTTTAACAAAAAATTTTTGCTATAATTAAAAAGCCAGATAAAACTATAAAATTTATTGTGCGCTAGATAAAAAAAGGTAAATTATAACTATAATTAAAAAAAGGTAAAAAATATGAAAAAAATAGTTATTTTATTTTTATTTTTATTTTCTTCTTTGAATATTGCAGGTGCAGTTGAAGGAGAATATAGAATGGGTGCTGAATTCGGATGGAGTCCAGTTGACTTGGAAGCAGAAAAAACAGCACAAGAACTTGCAAATTTATCAGGATCTACAGTTACAGTTGTATACGATCAAGGAGCTTTCGTAGGAAGAGTGTTTAGTGATTATGGACTTACTTCAGATGTTTCTATAGAAGCTGGCTATTTTCAAACTTCATCAGTAGAAGCCAAATATACAATTTCAGGATCATCGGCAACCGAATCTTATAATGTGTATGGATTTGATATATCTGGTGTAGTTAAAGACCCAAGTGGATTCTTTGGTAAAGCAGGAATACATTCTGCAACAATGGATGGTGCAGCAACCTTAACCATTGGTGGCACAACTTACACCGTGACAGCAGAAGCAAAAGGAACAGGTCCATTGATAGGATTTGGTTATGAAGAAGACAATGTAAGATACTCGTTTACACATTATAGTGATTTAGCAGGTGTTACAGACTTTAGTTTTTTTTCTATAGGCTTCTTATTCTAATTTAAAATTATTATGTTTTAAGCGTGAGATATAAAAAATAAGAATTGATTTATAATTATTCTTAATATTTTTTTCTCATGCTTAAATAATGGATAAAATCAAATTCAGCATATAATTAATAAATAAGACCTTCTCATTTAGTGAATTAAATCCAAACTTAAAAAAGTTGTTAAAGATAAAATTAAAACCTAAATTTAACTAGACAATTTTAGTGATATCTATTTAATCACTTTATCTTATGAAACTTGGTAAAATTGCACCAA
>Ga0206123_10003369_pt1 | contig 13204 bp, 9 predicted proteins | sample Helgoland_Spring_2_FD_160086 | JGI IMG/M metagenome (GOLD analysis project Ga0206123, IMG submission 160086) | Pelagic subsurface seawater microbial communities from Kabeltonne, Helgoland, North Sea - Helgoland_Spring_Bloom_20160316_1 | ecosystem: Environmental > Aquatic > Marine > Epipelagic ... | reverse complement strand
GCCTTCCGTATTCAGGTATCGTTAGATGATCTCTCTCAGTATTGTATTCCATGAAAATATATTTGTAGCAAAAGTAATAAAAAAAGCCCACCAAATTGGTGAGCTTTTGTCTAATCTCTAACATCTACATGCTAGTATCTATTTCTAAAATCCTAAAGTAAGTCCTAAAAGATAATTTCTTGTTGCTTCAGGAAAATAAGCAGCCATATTGTAGCCTCTTTCGCTATCAACATTTACATAATGATCGTATTCTCTAGGGTCATAACCATCAGAAACAAAACGATACACCCAAGCATTGCTTGCATATTCGTTATCTAATAAGTTGTTTACTTGTAAGGTAAGCTTTGTAGTTTTAAATATTTTACTGTCCCACTCATAAGCTAATCTTAAATTGGTTACTAAATAATCATCTAATTTTCTATCATCAGAAGAAGTGTTATCAATAAATTGCTCACCAACATATTTGCTTATAAAATCAATACTTATATTTTTATCTACTTTATAATTGAAAATTGAAGCCCAAATAGCTGTAGGAGAAAAAGCTAAATCAGTGTTTTCATAATCTATTTTTTCTTGCCCCCAAGTATCCCAATTGTCAACATATTCAGTGTGGTTTAAAATTTTATTTTCTGATAAAGTCATATTTCCTACCCAACTTAATTTGTTAGCTAGTTTGTAAGTTCCTTCAATTTCAATTCCTTTTCTGTACGACTCATCAATATTTGCTCTTCTATATGCGCCTACATCATTAATTTGTCCAGTAAGTACTAACTGATTTTTGTATTTCATGTGGTAAAGATTTACACCTAATGAAAATTTCTCTCCACTTTGTTTGTACCCAACTTCAGTATCGTAAAGTGTTTCATGTGATGGATATTCATCAGCTTTATTTTCTACATAATCATTTCTGTTCGGTTCTTTATTGGCTACTGCAAATGACACATAAATAGATTGGCTCTGGTTTAAATCATGAAAAAGCCCGATTTTTGGATTGAAAAATGCATGAGATACTTCTTGTTCGGATGGCACCCCATTTCTATCATATCCTTCAAATATATAATCTACCCTTCTTCTTTGCAAATCTAAATAAAGGTTAGTAGCATCAGAATATTTATAGTTTGCTTTTGCATAAAAGTTATGATCTAATTTTTCAGCTTTGTTCCAGTAATACTGATGATTGATTGCTCCATTACTTGCGTACTCAGCCCAGATAATATTGCCGTAATGTTGTCCAGAATAACTGTTGCTAGCACCACCTAAAACTAAATCAAGGCTACCCATTTTATGATTAAGAGAATAAGTAAATCCTCCAAAATCATTGTTTAGCCATTTTCTTCTGATAAGGTTTGTTGAAGAAATTGTATCATCAGATAAAATGATATTTTCCAGACCATAATCTGCAAAATCTTCTCCAATTTTTTCTTGCTCATAATATCCTTCACCATGCGTAAAATGTGCAGCAATATTTACAGTGGTTTCAGTACTTAATTGCTTGCTGTAATGCAATTGATAATGTATTTGTCCGTAATTATCAACTTCATTTTTATAAGTGTAAGGGTTGAATGTTCTATTTGAGTCTAAATAATTTAAAGGCACACCATACCAAGCTTGATAAGTGCGTTCATTTCCTGTAAAAACCAATGCTTTTATAACTGAGCTTGCTCCAAAATATGTTCCTTGTAGGTAAAGAGATTTTAAGTTAGAAGTTGCTCTATCTATATAACCATCAGATGAAATTTTAGATACACGCCCATCAAAAGCAAATTTATTATTGATAAGTCCAGTTCCGAATTCTATATTATTTTTTAAAGTACCAAAACTTCCCATAGAATTGCTAGTTGTAAAATAAGGATTTTTCTTTAAACCATCAGTTTTCAAATTTACTGATGCGCCAAAAGCAGAAGCTCCATTAGTTGAAGTCCCTACACCTCTTTGAATTTGAATGTTCTCAATTGAAGATGAGAAATCGGGCATATTTACCCACCAAACTCCTTGGCTCTCAGAATCATTTAATGGAATTCCATTAACTGTAACATTTATACTTGTTGGGTCAGAACCTCTTACTCTAAAGCCAGTATAACCCACTCCAGCTCCTGCATCAGAACTAGTAACTACTGAGGGAGTAAGTGAAATGATATAAGGTAAATCCTGTCCCAGATTTCCTTTTTCAATTTCTGATTTACTGATGTTTGTAAACGCTATTGGAGTTTTTCCAGTTGCTCTAAGCGCATTTACATTTACATCATTTAACACCTTTTGCATTGAAATAGTGTCATTTGGCTGTTGTGCAAAACCAATAAATGGTAGAGCAAGCAGAGCAGCCATGCAGTTTTTTTTGTTAAACATTTTAATTATTTTTTGTTAACATTAGCAGATAAAATAGGGCTATTATCTGTTCTATTTAATGTTGACTCATTTTCCTATGATGAATTACCACCTCAGGTTCAATGGGTGTAATCTCAGCCTTTCGGCACCCCTTTAAGATGTCGCAAAAATACAATTAGATTTGAGATTTAAGAGATTAGACTTGAAATTTTTGAGATAGAATCTTCTAATCTATTCTCGCCATCAATAATAAAGAAGTCATGTTTTAATTTTTCAAGTTCTCTTTTATAAATTTCAAAAAGTTCATCTCTAGTTATTGGATTTTCTCTTAGCGCGTCTGCCTCCCAAGGAATGTCGGGTTTGCATAATAAGTAAAACCTTTCTTTTGATTTTTGTTTTTCTATTTGATTTAAAATCCACTTATCACAATTTTCGTATTTGTACTTACTCCAAATTTTAATCGTGATTAAATCGGTATCTAATAGTTGCGTGTTTTGCTCAGATTTTAATTGCCCTTTTGCAATTCCTAATAAATCTTCTTCTTTGTATTCTCTGTTTATGGTATTTAGATATTCTCTCGCGTATTCTTCAGTAAAAGAAATTTTGAAATGTTCAGACAATGCTTTGCAAAGAGTTGTTTTTCCGCTACTTTCAGGTCCAGTCACAATTATTTTAGTCAATTGTTTTCATTTTTTGCAACCAAGAGAAATAACCGAAAATGGCAATTATACTATAAACTAAAAACTGTAGTGCCAAAATTAATTCTCCTTGGATATAATAAAGATAAATTATAAGAGAATCTATTACAATCCAATATAACCAATTTCCAAGTACTTTTTTTGCTGCCATATAACAAGCAAATACAGAAAACACTGTAGTAAGAGAGTCAAGCAGTGGTTGTTCAGAATCATCAACATATTCTGTTAATATGAATCCAATAATAAAAGTAATTATTGATCCAATAAATATTATAACGAGATGTTTTTTTGCAGACCATTCTTTGATTTTTTCAGGATTTAATTTGTTCCACATAATATATCCATAAATCGCCATAAATAGGTAAAATATTTGAAGTATAGCTTGCGAATAATAACGTAGATCATAGTTTATATACATGTAGAGAGAAACACTAATAGCTGCAGCTAACCAGCACCAGATATTTTCTTTTGCAGCTAAAATTATGTATAGAATTCCAAAACAGGCAGCACATATTGTAACCCAGTTTAAATAGGATTCGTTAAATATTTGAATTATTTCTTCCACAACTTCAGGGCCAAAAATACGAATTTGTATAAGTTTGCAAGCGAAAAGAGAGTTTTTAGTCAACAGTTTAAAAATAAATCTCCATCAAAATGAAAAAAGTCTTAGTTCTTACTTTGCTTTATTGTTCAATCGCAACTTTGTCTTTTGGACAAGAAAAAGCACATCAAATTTACAATAAAGATGGGAATAAAATCTCGTATAAAACTATGCTTTTCAAAATGAAAAATGCGGATGTAGTTTTGTTTGGTGAGACTCATAATGATCCTATTTCACACTGGTTACAACTGGAACTTACAAAGAGCTTGCACGAAAAACATGGAGAAAATTTAATGCTCGGAGCAGAAATGTTAGAGGCTGATAATCAAGTTGTGTTAGATGAGTATTTGCTAGGTTTTAGTAGAGAAAAAGATTTTGAAAAAGAAGCGAAAATATGGCCAAATCATAAAACAGATTACCGTCCACTTTTAAGATTTGCAAAAGAGAATGATTTGCATTTTGTAGCTACAAATATACCAAGAAGGTTTGCAAATATGGTGTATCGTTTTGGTGTTGATACCCTAGCTTATTTGCCAGAAGCATCAAAACAATTTATCGCACCTCTTCCTATGGCTTACGATACTTCATTGCATTGCTATAAAGAAATTTCTATTATGGCTGGAGGGCATGGAGGTGAAAATTTACCGAAATCACAAGCAATAAAAGATGCAACTATGGCTCATTTCATACACGCAAATATGAAAGAAGACACTAAGTTTATACATTATCATGGTTCGTACCACTCAAAATATTATGAGTCGATCATGTGGTATTTATTACAGCTAAATGCCGATTTAAATATTAAAACTATCGAGGTCGTGGAGCAAGCTGATGTTTCAGAGTTCGATAAAGAACTAATCGGTAATGCTGATTTCTTTATAGTTGTTGATGAAGATATGTGTAAAACACATTAATAATTATGCACTGCATTTGCAATTTCAGAAATTAGATTTTCGTCCTTTTCAATTGCATTCCCAACTACTATAATATCAGCTCCAGCTTTGCAATTAGCAATTGCTTTTTCGCCACTACTTATTCCTCCACCTATAATTAAAGGAACATCAACTGATTTACTTACGGTTGCAATCATTTTTTCAGAAATTGGGTTTAGAGCACCACTTCCACCATCCATAAATATGAGTTTAAGCCCTAGCATTTCTCCAGCCATTGCTGTACAAGCTGCAACAGCATTTTTTTCATATGGAATAGGTGTTGTGTTACTCATATAAGAAACTGTAGTAGGTCTTCCGCTATCAATTAGCATATAGCCTGTGGATAAAACTTCTACTGATGATTGTTTTAAAATAGGAGCTGTAACAACTTGTTTCCCAATTAACATATCAGCATTTCTACCTGATATTAATGATAAAAATAAAATTCCATCTGCTTTATCATTTACTTGCATGGCATCTCCAGGAAATAATACAACAGAAATATCAGAGTTTTCTTTTAATGTTGACAGGCAAGAGTTTAAACTATCATTTGTAAGTAAACTTCCTCCCACAAAAAAGTAATCGGTATTTGCTTTCTCTGCTTTTTCAATAATTGTAAGTAGTTGAGTTTTATCTTGCTTATCTGGGTCAATTAAAAGTGCAAATGATTTTTTATTTGCTTTTTTGTTTTGAAGTATAATTTTGTAGATATCCATAAGTAATTTTCTATTTGCAAACATACACTAAATAGTGCGTATCTATTTTTGTATAATACAATGTGTGTTTTGTTTTGTTAAAGTGTGTTTCTATTTTACCTTTCTCTTTCATAATAAATGGAGATATCAGGATATCTTTTTTAAAATCAATACTTCCTTTTTGATGCCATTTAAAAACTGCTTCCTTGCAACACCATATTAATGTTGCTTTTTCTTTTGTTAAATCTTGATGACTATTGTCTGTAATAAATTTAGGTGAGAGTCTTAGTGGTTTTTCAGAGATGTGCTCAATATCTAATCCTACTTTTTTGTCGCTTATAATTATTGCGACTAAATTTTTAGAATGAGAAATTGAAATGTGCTTCCCATTTGAAATTTCAGGAGCACCATTTGAATTATATGAAATTTGTTGATTTGGTTCTAGTTCATTTAAGAGTAATCTGCTTACTAAAAAGTCTTTTTTTCTTTTTTCAGTTTTGAAGTTTGATGAGTCAAAACGCGCTCCAAGTTTTAAAAGTTCTGTTAAGCTCTCATTCAGGTCAAAAATAGCAATTTGACAATTATTTTCAGTGTATTTTTTAATGATTCCCATCTCTCAGTTTATTGGTTGCGAATGTAATAATTATCATTATCTTTGCCATCCTTTAAAATTAAAAAAATGGAAACGGAAACTATGAATTATAAAGTAAAAGACATCTCCTTAGCAGAATGGGGGAGAAAAGAAATCACTTTGGCAGAAGCAGAAATGCCAGGATTAATGGCTACAAGAGAAGAGTATGGAGATAGTAAGCCATTAGCTGGAGCAAGAATTGCAGGCTGTTTGCATATGACAATTCAGACTGCAGTTTTAATTGAAACATTAGTTCATTTAGGTGCTGAGGTTACTTGGTCATCTTGTAATATTTTCTCTACACAAGACCAAGCAGCAGCTGCAATTGCTGCAACAGGAGTTCCTGTATTTGCCTGGAAAGGACTTTCGGAAGAAGAGTTTGATTGGTGTATTTTGCAAACACTAACTGCATTTGAAGGTGGTAAATCTTTAAACATGATATTAGATGATGGTGGTGATTTAACTAATATGGTTTTTGATAGATTTCCTGAAATGGTAGAAGATATTAAAGGCCTTTCTGAAGAAACTACCACTGGAGTACATAGATTGTACGAAAGAATGGAGAAGGGGACGCTTTTAACTCCTGCTATCAATATTAATGATTCAGTTACTAAGTCAAAATTTGATAATAAGTACGGTTGTAAAGAATCGTTAGTAGATGCAATTAGAAGAGCAACTGATGTAATGATGGCTGGTAAAGTTGCTGTTGTTGCTGGTTATGGTGATGTTGGAAAAGGTTCTGCAGCTTCATTAAGAGGTGCTGGAGCAAGAGTTATTGTTACTGAAATTGATCCTATTTGTGCTTTACAAGCTGCAATGGATGGTTTTGCAGTAAAAAGAATGGATGATGCGTGTAAAAATGCAGATATCATTGTGACAACTACTGGAAATAAAGATATTATTCAAGCGCGTCATTTTGAGAGTATGAAAGACAAAACGATTGTTTGTAATATTGGTCATTTTGATAATGAAATTGATGTTTCTTGGTTGAATGAAAAATGGGGGCATACAAAAGATACGGTAAAGCCACAGGTTGATATGTATACTATTGATGGAAAAGACATTATTTTATTAGCAGAAGGTAGATTAGTGAATTTAGGTTGCGCAACAGGACATCCTTCATTTGTCATGTCAAATTCATTTACAAATCAAGTATTGGCTCAGTTAGAACTTTGGAATAACACAGATGCGTATGGTAAAGAAGTTTACATGTTACCCAAGCATTTAGATGAAAAAGTAGCTAGACTACACCTTGCTAAAATTGGAGTTGATTTAGAAACGTTAAGGCCAGACCAAGCAGAATATATTGGAGTAACGGTTGAAGGGCCTTATAAACCAGAATATTATAGATACTAAATATTTATATTGTATATTAAAATTAAATTCCCTAGAAATAGGGGCTTTTTTTATGCTCTCAAATCTGCCATTTTATTAAGTTTAAAAAAATACCTTAATATTGTAGCTTAAAATAAAAGTATCGACACTATGAAAAGATTTTTTGCTATTATATTTTTTAGTTTGTTTACTGCAATTTTTGTAAACGCACAATGTTCTATTGATTATACTTATTATCCTGTAGGAGTAAACTATGGATTGCATCCTGATACTTTGCCTGATGGAGTTGTTGGTCAATTCTATAATCAAGATTTAACTTTTTACTTGCCTCTTGATACTGTTTCTGGTGGTGTTTTTGTAGAGTTTACAGATTTTCATATTACATCAATTTCCCTTCCTTTAGGGCTTATTTGGGAATGTAATAATAGTTCTAATGCGTGTCATTATGACCCTTTGGTTAGTCAATACGGCTGTGTAAATGTTTCTGGGACTCCTTTGGTAGCTGGAAATTATGATGTTGATGTTAATTTAGTAGCTACTCATAGTTTGTCTGCTTTAGTAGGAACAGAGAGTATTTCTTTTTCACTTCCAATGACGATTATTAACGATACATCTACATCCTCTAATGTTGGCTTTGCAATGACTAATTCAAGTGGTTGCTCACCAATTGTAGTTGAGTTTGCAAATAATAACACTGGAATGTTATCATACAATTGGGATTTTGGAAATGGTAATAGCAGCGTTTCTTCTCAGCCAGTTGATCAGATATATTCTCAGCCAGGTCAATATATTGTACAATATTCAGCTGCACAAACAAATGCTACATATTTTTTAGAGAGCATTGAAGTTGTTTCAGGCTTATGTTCAGATAATTTTGCAACTGGAGATGTTGACTTATTTTATACTGTTAGCACTCCTGCTGGTGTTTTAGAAGAGGTTAGTAGCGGAAATTATATTACACAGCCATTCCCTTTAACTATAAATAGTTTTAACCCTTTACAATTAACAGGTCAGTCCGTTGATATTGCTGTGTATGATAATGATGATATTTTCTGGACTATTACAGAGGATTGTGGTTCGTTTTCTTTTACTCCAATGCAACAGGCTGGTATATTTTCAGCAAATGGAGGAGGGTTATCAATAAATTATACGGTTATGGAGATTCCTGCAAATACAATTTCAGTGACTGATACAGTTTTTGTTTATGGCTATCCTGATACAGCAAATGTAATTTATGATACCATTAATACTATCATGTACACGACAACAAATGCTTTTGCTATGCAATGGTATTATTATAACAGCCCGATTCCTAATGCTACTGATACTTTTTATGAGCCAACAACATCTGGTTTATATTCTGTAGTTACTTTTAATGAGTATGGTTGTGCAACTCTTTCTGAAAATGTATTAGTTGTAATTTGCGATACAGCTTATCAGCCAATTGTTTCAGCTAACGGAATGACTATTTTAATGGAGGATTCAGCATTATTTAGTAATACACAATGGTTTGATGCGAGTGGAATAATTGCTGGAGCAATTGATCCCTTTTATGAAATTTCAACTGAAGGGTCTTACTATATCAATGCAATAGATTCTTTTGGTTGTTCTTACTTTTCTGAGGCCTTAGATGTTACGATAGATGTTCAAGAATCCTGTAACGAATTCACTTGGGTTGATGGGATAACTTATGCAACAAGTAATAATACTGCTACCTATGTTTTAACAAACACTTCAGGGTATGATAGTGTTTTGATTTTGAATTTAATAATCAATGTTAGCCCATCAGTAACGATAACTCAAAACGGCACTGTATTGTCTGCAACTTCATCTGCTTCTTATCTATGGAGTACAGGAGAGGTAACACAAAATATAACTCCAACAGTTACAGGTTGGCATTGGTGTATCGTTACAGATGCAAATGGTTGTGAAAGTGAACAGGCATTCTATGAGGTTTTACATCTTTCAACTTCAGTAAATGATATGCTGGCTGAACAAATAGCGATTTACCCAAATCCAACAAAAGGATTTTTAGTTATTGATACTGATTATCTGATAGAAAAAGTAAGAATTTTTAATGTCCATGGTAGTGTAGTTGAATCTCAATTGAAAGAAAATGCCATTGATGTTAGTAATGTTTCAAATGGAATTTATTTCATAGAAATACATACTGATAAAGGGCTTGTAAGGAAAAAGTTTATTAAGAATTAACTAATTATGAATATGCATAACATTGCTTTCATTCAAGCTCCAATTGTAAGTTTTTAACGGAAGTAAGGCTGGTGCATTTAATGCTTCACCTGTGTTGCTTATTAAGAATGCTGAGGTGCAACAACCGCAAAATGCAATTCCAGAATCTACTGAATCAATAACTGAACAAGATAGTGATGGTTGGTAACTGCAGTTTCTGTCGTAAACTTTATAGTCATTGCCAACTCCATGGTAAATAATTATTCCTTCCACTCCGCCTTCAATAAAAATTGCACTTCCTGATATTGCAATTTCACTATATGCGGGTAAGCTTAAATTCAGATACTCATTTACATAAACTTCTTGTATGTAATCATCTTTTGTGTTACAGCTGATTGCTAAAATACTGATTGTTAGAATGTAAATAAGCTTTTTCATGCCTGCAATCTTAGGTAAAATAAATGAGATTTATTCCCTTTATTAATATGAAAATATTTATATCTTTACGGCCTTTAAAACTAGAATATGTCGAGAAAAATTTATTTAATAGTAGCATTTGCATTAACAACAACTTTTGCTTTTGCTCAAACAGGATCTCTTAAGGGGGTAATTACTGATGCCATGACTGGGGAACCAGTTCCTTTTGCTAATATTGTGGCAGAAAAAGGCGGAAATCAAATTGGAGGTACTACTACTGATTTTGATGGAAACTATACAATTAAGCCTTTAGTGCCAGGTAATTATACTGTAAAAGCAACTTTTGTAGGTTATGGGGCTGTTGAAATTACAGGAGTAATTGTATCGTCTAATAAGATTACAAAGCAAGATGTTCAACTGCAAGAAGGTATTGCAATTGGTGAGGTAAAAATTATTGCTTACAAGAAACCTTTACTAGATCAAGATAACTTATCAGGTGAAACAAAAACTGCTGAGGAAATTGTGGCCTTACCTACAAGAAGTATAAGTTCTGTGGCCGCAACTACTGCAGGTATTTACCAGAAAGATGAGGGTGAAGGTGTTAATGTAAGAGGGTCTCGTTCTGATGCTACTGAATATTATATTGATGGGATTAAAGTGAGAGGTGCTATGGGAGTTCCTACTTCTGGTATTGAGCAGATTACTGTAATTACTGGTGGTGTTCCTGCACAATATGGTGATGCTACAGGAGGAATTATTTCTGTTACTACAAAGGGCCCTTCTAATAAAACATTTGGTGGTTTTGAGTATGAGTCATCATCATTATTTGATAGTTATAATTACAATTTATTAGGTTTTTCTTTATCTGGACCTATCTTAAAAAAGAGAAATACTGATGGCTCTAAAGGAAGTTCAATTTTAGGGTATTTTATTTCAGGTGAGCTTAGAAGTGTTGATGATACTGATCCATCTGCAATTGGAATGTGGAAAGTCAAGGATGATGTTTTAGCTGATTTAAAAGCAAATCCTTTTGTATTAGCTCCTAATGCAAATGCAGGTTTATTAAGCTCTTCGGAGTTTTTAAATGAGAAAGATTTTGAATTGGTTGATGCTAAACAAAACACTAATGATAAAAGAATAAATGTATCTGGTAAAATTGATTTTAAACCATCTAATAATACTTTCTTATCCTTAGGTGGTTCGTTCTATGCTAGAAAAAGTAATGATTTTAGCTATTGGAGATCAATGTATTCATCGGATGATAATCGAAATTCGTCACAAACTACTTATCGTTTATTTGGTAAGTTGACTCAAAAGTTTGGTTCTGAAGAATCAAATTCAGAAGAAAGTGCATCAGTTATTAAAAACGCATTCTTTACAATACAAGGAGATTACACAAATAATAAGTATACCTATGGTGATGAAAAACATGGAGAGAATATTTTTAACTATGGTTATGTAGGAAAGTTCAATACATATAAAGCTCCTATTTATCGAAATACTACTGCAGTTGATTCTGCAAGTGGTATCATTTATAATGGGCAAACTCTATCTGGATGGGCTGATACTTTATATACTTTTGAGGCTAGTGATATTAATCCTGGTTTAGTAAATTATACTTCTGCTTATTATGATATGTTTTCTGAATACGGGGGGAACTCCTACATGTCTCCAATTATGGGTCAATTTGGTGTTGATGCTTCTAATGATGGTGTGATTAGAACTGCAGCAGATTTGCAAGGACAAGGCTTAATGAATGGAGGTTCGCCTGCATCAGTATATTCTTTATTTGGAAGTAATGCATCTTGGTATGGGTATTCTGTTAAGCAAGAAAATACACAGTCAACTTTTAAAGCTTCAGGATCTGCAGATGTTAAGTCTCATGAATTCTCATTCGGATTTGAATTTGAACAAAGGAAAGATTATTATTGGCAATTTAATGCATTTAAATCTGTATGGACTCTAATGAATCAATTGGCAAATAAACATATTTTAGAGCGTGACTTAGCAAACCCTAATCCTGTATTTGATGCAAACGGAACTTTCCAAGATACTATTAATTATGATAGATTGTTTGTTGCTGATGAGCAATCTGATTTTGATAGAAACTTAAGAGATGCATTAGGATTAGATCCTAATGGAACTGATTTTATTGATGTTGATTCTTATGACCCTTCAACTTACTCATTAAGTATGTTTAGTGAAGATGAGTTGCTGAACAATGGTTCTTCTTATGCAGTTTATTATGGATATGATATTTATGGAAATAAAAATAATGGAGATGCTTCTTTAGCCAACTTCTTTGCAGAAGAAGGTAGTAAAAGATTAATTGCACCATTTAACCCTATATATACTGCAGGTTACATCCAAGATAAATTTGCAATTGAGGATTTAATTTTTAATGTAGGTGTTAGGGTAGATCGTTATGATGCCAATCAAAAAGTATTAAAGGATCAGCACTTATTATATAGTGCATATACAGCTGGTGCTAATATGGATTTAATTAATTCTACTGCGATCCCTTCAACTATTGGTAATGATTATGTTGTATATGTTGATGATGTTGATAACCCATCAGCAATTGTAGGTTATAGAAATAATGATGGTGATACTTGGTATAATGCTGAAGGTTTAGAAATTTCTGATCCTTCTTTATTAGCTGAAGCTGCTGGAGGTAAAATTGCTCCTTATTTAAAAGATGCAGAATCAGCTGCAAAAGGAATAGTAAATGTTAATGAAGTGTTTGAAGATTATACTCCTGATGTAGTGTTTATGCCTAGGATTGCATTCTCTTTCCCTATTTCTGATGAGGCTCAATTCTTTGCGCATTATGACGTATTAACACAAAGACCTCCTACAGGAAATAGATTAGAGCCAGTTGATTATTTATTTATGGCTGACAGAGTTGGTGAAAGATTAAATAACCCTAATTTGAAGCCTGAAAAAAATGTTGATTATGAGTTAGGATTTGCAAAAACATTATCATTAAAATCGGCATTAAAAATATCTGCATTCTATAAAGAGTTAAGAGATATGGTTCAGGTAACTAATGTGCTTTCTGCTTATCCTGCACAGTATTATACTTATGGCAATATTGACTTTAGTACAGTAAAAGGTATGTCGGTAAACTATGATTTAAGAAGAACAAATAATGTTCAGATGACTGCTAATTATACTTTACAATTTGCTGATGGTACAGGTTCTTCTGCAACTTCAGGTGCAAGTTTAGTAAATACAGGACAGCCTAACTTAAGAACATTAACTCCACTTGATTACGATCAAAGACATGCAGTATCTGCATCTGTTGATTATCATTATGGAGAAGGAAAGGATTATAATGGCCCTTTATTGTTTGGAGCAAAAGTATTTGAGAATGCAGG
>Ga0206123_10003365_pt1 | contig 13212 bp, 16 predicted proteins | sample Helgoland_Spring_2_FD_160086 | JGI IMG/M metagenome (GOLD analysis project Ga0206123, IMG submission 160086) | Pelagic subsurface seawater microbial communities from Kabeltonne, Helgoland, North Sea - Helgoland_Spring_Bloom_20160316_1 | ecosystem: Environmental > Aquatic > Marine > Epipelagic ... | reverse complement strand
GGTATCAGTAGCACCCGCTTTAATACTTTCACCAGTACCTTTAAATGGTGCTGGACCTATTTGGGTAAGAAAATACTGATATTTAAATTTACTTAACCTGTTCTGTTCCTTTGTTCTGTCTGCAGAGTCGAGATCGTGATTTATAATATTATTAGATATAAAGTCTTGTAGCTACCTTCATGATAGACTACTTGTTTTGCAGTTGATGTAGGATTAGTTGGTGGGGGTCCTTTAACTGCTTTAAACGTTACTCGATCAACATCAGAAAAACTATTAAAACAAGAACTGACATCTGCATGAGGAGGGTTAGTTACACTTGCGTTATTTGATGGTAAACCTCTTTTAGATAAATCTCTATTTCCATCTGTTTTATAAGGTCCTTTAAATTGGTTAAGCAAATATTTTTCTCCCTCAATTAAAGCTGTTTCTGCAACATAAAACGTTTGCTGATATTCATCACTTATATTGTTACTTTGATGATCACTAGCAGAAATTACTATTAAGGCACCTCCCATCAAAGACATCGCCATTAACAAAACTAATGATAAAACTAATGCAAAACCTTTTTCATTTTTTTTTATCATTATCAAATTCCTATATTTCTTGTGTTAGCAGTTACTGTAATTGTATCTCTAAAATATTTATCATCTTTTGAAATATCTCTTCCAGTTGCAATTGAGGTTATAGTTCTCATCGCTTTTGATCGATAAAATGCTTTTGAGGAACGAACCACAATTGAAATATCAACTGTTTTAATATTGTATGCTTCTGAATCTGATGGAGCGGGGGATCCTGTGATAATTCTTCCATCTTCATCAAAAGGAATAAAGACTAAATCTTGCACGTAATCTAAAATTTTTTCATCCTCAAAAGTAGTATCATCACTATCAGTTGCTGGATCGCTCCAACTGCTTGATGTTGTATTCCATCTATGTTTAGATTTAAAAACGGCAAATCCTTCTATAACTGTTGCACCACCTGGAACAGTTTCATCAATAATTTTTGATTTTTTACACTCATAGGTAATTTTATATCTTGTATAACTAAATCGATCACCCTCTGTTGCACCTTTATCATATTCAATTCCACCAAAAACAATTTCAATTTTATCACAGCTTGAACCAATACCAGTTCCCTTTGTAATTTTAATTGGATTATGTGAGGTTGATGCTGGGATATCATCATTAATATATTTGTAACCTGCCATTCTAACTTCTCTTAAAATTTGTCCAACCAAATCTCTTCCAGCCTGACTAATTTTAGCTCTATCAGTAACTTGTCTATAAGTACTGTTTACAATTGAATAAGAAGTAAACATTGCAGCCATCATTAACACTGAGATTACAACTGCTATTAAAATTTCAACTAAAGTTAATCCTGCATCTGAACTAAGTTTTTTTTTCATTATTGAACTTGAAAATATAATTTTTTTGTTTTGTTTCCACCTTCTAACTTCAGCTCCATCTTTCCAATATAAATTTCATCATGAGCTTGTGCTCTTGTATAAGCGCATCCACTATGACACATTTTATACATGTTAAGTTTTTTTCTTTCAGATGTTGCATCTTTACATTTTAGAAAATTTTTTGACATTCTTGATGTCCATTTATCCATTTTGTTTTCTACTGCATTTGTTTTTGTGTAGTTGGTTATAATGGTTGGAGAGTTAGTTCCACATTGACTGTTTGATAAAGACCATGGATTTGAAGCTAAATAATCAATAAATTTTATAGCTGAACGTTCTTGATCTTTATCTGAATATATGTCCTCAGCTACCATTCCAGCAATATAATTAGCCTTAGTTCTCTCACCTGAGACATCAATAGATCTAACCGAATATTGAACCATTTGAAATACAGCAACAAACCCAATTCCTATAATTGCTGTTGCAACCAAACCTTCAATAAGAGTGATACCTTTTTCAGTTATTCTTTTTATTTTTTTATCTACTTCGCCAATCATTTTTTGAATAATTCCATTTATACTTTTGTATCATGCCAAATCTAGAGTAATTTACAAGATAAACAGGATGTTTGTCACTTGTATCAAATGATCTATTGACCGCGTCACATGAGTTTTCTTTTTTATAACAAATAGTTACATAGTTTGGAGTTGCTTTTTGGTCTAAATTTATATTGTTTTGAGTAAAAGCTGTTCCAGTTCTTTTAAAATATTTGCCTCCTTTTGAAAAACATATTGCACCATTACCCCCGCCATCAGTTAGATGAAATAATTTTATATCTTCTAAATCATAGCTTATAATTTCATCAGCTGAGCTAAATATTCCTGAGCCACAATCCATATCGTCACCATTATTTAATTTATTTGAAAACTCTTCTTGCTTAATCCCATGTGCGGAAATTTTTACACCGCTTTCAATTAAAACTCTGACATAGGGATAAGCTCCTCTTTCAACTTGAGAAGTTGCTGATGTAAAAACAGCTGCAATTTTTTCAGAGTCAGATCTTACTTGTCTATCCACTTGCCATTTACTAAAATTTGGAAATCCAACAGCAGCAATTGCCCCTATGATTGCTAGGACAACCAACGTTTCAATTAATGTTAAACCTTTAATGTTCTGCTTTTGCTGCACTAGCATCTATCTTACCAGAAGTTACAAGATCTTGAATAGATTTTTCCATGGTAATCATTCCATCTCGAACTGCAGTTTGCATAACGCTTGGGATTTGATGGATCTTGGCTTCTCTAATTAAGTTTTGAACGGGTGCTGTACATTTCATAACTTCAAATGCACCACATCTTCCTTGACCATCTTTTGTTTTAAACAATCTTTGCGTAACTACCATCTTTAATGAGGTTGAAATTTGCGCTCTAATTTGTGCTTGTTGTTCAGGAGGAAATACATCAATAATTCTATTGATTGTACTTGGTGCGCCACTTGTGTGCAGTGTTCCAAAAACTAAGTGACCTGTTTCAGCTGCAGTTAGTGCTAAACTTACTGTCTCAAGATCTCTCATCTCTCCAACTAAAATTACATCGGGATCTTCTCTTAAAGCAGCTTTAAGTGCGGCAGCAAAAGATTGAGTTTGTTTTCCAACTTCTCTGTGAGAAATAATACTTTTATTATCTTTATGAATAAATTCTACCGGATCTTCAACTGTAATAACATTTGCAGTTCTTGTTTTGTTAATTTCATTTACGATTGCTGCAAGAGTAGTTGATTTTCCTGAGCCCGTTGGCCCAGTAACCAAAACTAATCCCTTATGCATATCAATTATATCATAAAGAACTTGCGGAAGACTAAACTGATCCATATCTGGAATTTTACTTTCAACTCTTCTGCAGACGCAAGCTGGTCCGTTAATAGTTTTGTAAAAGTTTGCTCTAAATCTAAGTCCACTTAAATTAATTGCTGTATCAAGCTCGTGAGTTGTTTCAAATTTTAAAAGTTCTTCCTCATTACAGTTCATTGATAATAAATCTTTTAGATCTTGGGCTGCAACAGGCGTATCTTTTTCCATGATAATTTCCCCAGTTAATCTGTAGGCTAGAGGGGATCCGGCTCTAATATGAAAATCAGATATCTTTTTATTGTCTTTAGCTAGTTGCTCTAATTTTTCGAACATTTAAAACTGATACATTATTATTTTGAAATTTGCATATAAATTATCTATTCGACCCATTTTAGTCACCAATAAGCTTATTAAAGAATAATGTATTAAATTTTTTCTTTGATTTTTTCTTCTTTATTAATATTTACATTGTCTTACAACTTATAATATAGTTTTTAAAAGTTAAAATTAATGAACAATCCATTTACAAATTTATTCAAAAAAAAAACTGATAGCGCACAAGATATTGCACCTCAAACATCTTCTTCTAATAAAAAAGAGGGTTTTTTTAGTAAATTTTTTAAAAATAAATTAGGTAAATCTACTGTAAAAGGAGAAGAGGTCATCGGTTTAGATTTTTCTTCTAATGAAATCAGACTCGCTCAAATAAATTCAGATAAATCAAATCAATGGATTTTACAAAAATTTTACGCTCATAAGTTTGAGGGTATTCCTGAAGATGCAAATATTTTAGACCATCAAGATAAAATTGCAGACGAATTAAAAATAGCATTACAAAAAGGAAAATTTGATACATCAAATGCAGCAATAGCCATACCGGTAACAAGTGCGATTATTAGAGTAGTAACAAGTCCTTTAATGACCGATGAAGAATTGAACAATGCTGTGAAAACAGATTCCTTGTGGGAAAATTTAGTTCAACTGACTGATAACTTAGATGATTATTCTATTTTTCATCAGGTTATAAATAGAGATACCACTGGAAACACGATGGACATTCTTTTTGTTGCTTCAAAACTCGCAGACATAAATAGTTACACAGACATTGTTGAAAAAGGTGGGCTGAATGCAGTAATAATCGATGTAAAATGTTTTGCGTTAAAATCCGCAGTTGATCAAATTAATCAAATCTCAGGTACCATTGATGATTCAAATTTAACGGCCGTGTTAGAGTTTGGTTTAGATGAAAACTACGTGATGATTTTATATGAAAACAATCCAATTATAACAGATATATTTATAAGAGGTCAGGATAGAAAAACTTTAGTTGAAAGTGACAATCCTGAAGAGATGGATGCACTTGTAAGACGATATATAACCCAAGTGAAACAAGCAGTACAAGATTTTGAGACCAAATATGAAAAGAGAATAAGAAATTTAAAAGTAACTTCAAATTTAGAAAACGTTGAAACTTATCTAGCAAGTTTTAGAAAAAATTTGGTCAATACTGGTTTTAATTTATTTGATCCTTTAGATGGAGTAAAGATACCAGCTCAATTAGAGGAAAGTATTAATTTATCAAATCGATCTCACTTATCGACAGTCATAGGTTTGGCGTTTAGAAAGTTAGATGTTTTTGGTTATTTCAAATTTGTAACAGCAGTTAAAAATATTAACCTTCTTCCAAACAGAGATACAATGATGAAACAGAAAAGAGCAAAAGCTTTTTCTAATTTTGCTTTCAAGGGAATTGTTGGAATTGTATCTATAGTGTACGTTGTTTTATTTGGACTATCATTTTGGCAAATCAATACATTAAATGGCAAGATCGCTGATTATGATCAAGTAGTTCAAAATCATGAAATGAAATCTTTAGAAGCCTCTAAGGCTGCTAAAGAACTTGGTAAGCTTAAGAAAGCATTACAGTTAAGCAAATCTATTAAATCTAATAAAAAAATTAGTTTTAGAGTATTAGCTCAGATTGCATCCGCAGTGCCAAAAAGGGTTAAATTTTTAAAGTTAGATTACAATGGCTCCAATCAAATAATAATTGAAGGTTTGGCTTCAAATGACCAAGATATTTTAAAATTAATAAGTAATTTAAATAATAAAAAGCTTATATCTCAAGCCTCTCTTGCAAGTATGTTGTTACCCAATTCGAACAACAACACTAGTAACAATATGAAAGGTTTTATTATAATGTGTAAGTTGGAGAAAGCTTAATGGATCTAAATAATATTACAGTTGATAGTTTAAAAGAAAAGTTTGCTGCATTTGATCGAAAAACTTTAATAAAATTTGGAATTGGAATTGGTGCAATAATTTTATTTTTAGTTATTTACTTTGTGGTTTTAAAACCAATGGTGGATGAGCGTAAAGCAAAGTATGCTGACAAAACTCTAAAAATTCAAGAGATACAGCAATTTGAAAATGATATTGTCTCCATTAAATCTCAAATTAAAAAAATTGAGCCCATTGTTAAAAAAAATTCAACCTTGTTTCACTCAAAAGCCGAAGTTGAGGGCTTGTATGATAGTTTAAGTAGATTTGCATCAAGACACAATCTGGTCATTTCAAAAATTACAAAAAAGAAAGCAGTACCCGTACTGAAGCCAGGTATTGCAAAACAGGCAGAAGGGTTATTAAAGCAAAACCAAATTTCATATTATCGAATACCTGTAGATTATGAAATAAGAGGTAATTTTTTAAATTATATAAAATTTAAAAGATCTGTATCAAAAGCAAAAAAAATGCTTAACTTTGATAAAGAGTTGATTAACGTTGTTCAAAACGATAAGAATGGAGCAATTACTGTAAACGGAGAATTAACCATTGTAGGATTACCAAATGAATTTTTTTAAAATCTTATTAACACTAATTTTTTTACTTTTTTCAACTGCTTCGTTCAGTGATAATCATAAAGCAGCAAGTGATGTAGCGTTAAGTGATGAAGCTAAACAAATGCTTGAAGAGCTAGATGAAGATGAAGTTCCATTAAATGATCCATTTGCTGGAAATGAAGGTTCAGCTGGTGGAGCAGCAGGTGCTAACATTTCTGAGGAAGAACAAGAAGACGAAATGAGTTTATATAAATTTAAACTTGCAGGTTTGATTTCTGGAAAAGACAGTAGTTATATTTCATTGGTAAATTCTAGTGGAGAAGTAATTTCAGTTACACTTGGTCAGTATCTTGGAAAAATTAAACTTGTAGATTTAAGATTAAATGAAGCTATTTTTGAAAAAGATGATAAAAAATTTATCATCATAGATTTTAACAATATTATTAGAGAAGCAGATGAATATTAAATCTTTTACAAAATTATTTGGAATTATAATTTTTGGTTTAATTATCAGTGGTTGCTCTACTCAATTTCAAAATAAATATAACAAAACAATTAAACACAATACACCTTTGATTAAGGAAAATATTAAACAGAATGGTAAAGCTGAAATTCAAAAAACTTTAGAACTTGGCCCAAAACCTGCCAAGGGTAAAAAAGTTTATGGAAAGAGAAAAAAAATATCTTCAGAGGCTCAAAGAAATTACTTATTAATTCCAGATACGTTCCCACTTTTAAAACAGAGAGTTACATTTAAATTTAAGAATTTAGATTTTAAAGAAACAATGATGTTAATGGGCAAAGTTGGTGAAATTAATGTATTGGTTGGTGACGAAGTTGCGGGCTCAATAACAGCTGAATTAATTGATGTGCCTTGGGATAAAGCCTTTCAGGCACTTCTTGATATGAAGAATTTTGCTTCAGATATAGACGTAAACTCCAATCTTATAAGAGTACATTCTCCTGATACTTTAACTTCTCAAGAGAACTATAAGTCGGACAGAGCTCAAGCTGTTAGAAGAAAAGTTGAGTTAGAGGACAGTGTTGAGCCGATTATATCTGAAATTTTCAGACTTTATTATATAACTCCTGAGCAAGCTAAAGAAACTTTAGAAGAATTATTTACTCAAAGATCTGGAGACAGCTCTTATATTCCCATTCAAGTCACACAGGAAAAAACTACAAGATCAATCATTGTAAGAGGTAAAGAGAAAGATTTAAATGTAGTTGACAAATTAATTAAAGAGATCGACGTAAGAACTAAACAAGTTTTAATTGAAGCGTTTATCGTTGAAGCTAATTCAGATTTTGAAAAAGCTCTTGGTACAAGACTAGGTGGATATTATTTAAGAGGGGGTAGAAATATTGGAGGAGTTGCTGGAGCAAGTTCAGGAAGTGCTGATGGTACGGATTTAAATTCAGTTGCTAATCTTGGTTCTGCAACAGATAGTATAACTAATTTTGCAGCTACGGGTGCAACAAGTGGAATTGGCATATTAAAAAGAACGGGTAGTGCAGTTTTAAAAGCTGAAATTACAGCATTAGAGTCAATGGGCCTTGGTAAAACAATTTCAAACCCAAAAGTATTTACATTAGACAACCAATCAGCAACAGTTACGCAAGGTGAAGAAATTCCTTATCAAACAACATCTGAGGGAACAACCTCAACCTCATTTAAAGAGGCGGCATTGAAGCTTGAGGTTACACCAAGTATAATTGGTGATGGGAATGTTTTATTAAGTATAAAAGTAAATAACGATACCCCTAATAGATCTGCTGGTGGAGATGAACCACCTATAAACAAAATGGAAATTGTGACAAAATTATTGGTTGCAGATGGAGATATTGTTGTAATTGGTGGTATTAAAAAGAACGTTCAAGCTGAGAGCAAAGAACAAACCCCAGGTGTAGGAAATTTGCCAGTTATTGGAAATCTATTTAAAGGTAAAACAAGTTCTGATAACTTAGATGAATTGTTGGTGTTTATTGCTCCAAGAATTTTATAATGATAGACATTAGTAGAGAGTCAGAAATTAACTTAATAAACATCTTAATTGATCAAGACATAATTTCTGGAAAAGATTTACTTGATATAAAGAAAGCATCAGCAGATGGAGAAAAATCACAACTTGATGCAGTCTTTGAACTAAAGATTACAGACGAGGATAAAATTTTAGACCTTCTTGTAAAAGAACAGTCTTTACAAGTTGTAAGTTTAAAAGATCTAGCAGTTGCTCCAGAAATAAGATCAATTCTTCCATCGAATTACATTAGAATGAATTTTATTGCACCATTTAAAATGGAAGGCAACACTCTTCATATTGCAATCTCAGATAGTTCAAAATTAAGTCTAATGAGAAATTTAAAAACTATTACGAAAAAAAATATAGAACTTCATGCCGGTAAAGTTACCGAAATTTCAGATTTTATTCAAAAACTCTTGAAAGAGGGAGAAACTACAATTGAAGCCATCCAAAAGGCTAATAAAGAAAAAATACAAACTTTTGACTATGAGGTTGATGAAAGTGCTGAGGTTTTAGATGAAACACCTGAAGAAGATATAGAAGCATTAGAAAATGAGTCTGAAGTTATAAAATTTAGTACAGCAGTTGTTGCTGAAGCTATTAAATCAGGAGTATCTGATATTCATATTGAACCTTACAGATTTAGTTCAAGAGTGAGATATAGATTGGATGGAATGCTGTCAGAACAAGAACATTTTTCAAAGTTTCTTCATTCAAATTATGGAGCAGTTGTAACCAGATTTAAAATTATGGGTAAACTTGATATTGCAGAAAGAAGGTTGCCACAAGATGGAGCCATTCCTTTTAAAATTGATGGTAAAGTAATTGATCTTCGTCTTTCAATGTTACCTACAGCGAATAATGAAAGAATCGTAATGAGGGTTTTAAATAAAGACGCTGGTGATATTAGTTTAGAGCAATTAAATTTTGAAGAAAATGATTTAAAAAATTTAAGAAAAGCAATTCATGGTACACAAGGTTTGATATTGGTAACTGGCCCAACTGGATCTGGAAAAACCACTACTCTTTACAGTATATTAAAAGAAGTTTCTAAACCTCATCTAAATATCTTAACAGCGGAAGATCCTGTTGAGTATGAACTTGATGGAGTTGGACAAGTTCAAATTAAAGATGATATTGGTTATGATTTCAATAGAGCACTTCGATCTTTTCTAAGACAAGATCCAGAAATTATTCTTGTTGGGGAAATGAGGGATAAAGAAACGGTTGATATCGGATTGAAAGCTGCATTAACAGGTCACTTAGTATTTAGTACGCTTCACACTAATGATGCCCCAAGTTCAATCACTAGATTACAAAACATGGGAACACCTGATTATCTAATTTCAGCAGCATGTACTTTGGTACTTGCACAACGTTTAGCTAGAAAAACTTGTACAGAATGTAGAGAGCCCGATACGGATGTAACTCCTAAAGTTTTAGAAGAGTTTGGATTTACACCAGAACAATCTTCAAGAGCTAAAGTTCTTATAGGAAAAGGTTGTGCTAGATGTAGTGACTCAGGATACAAAGGAAGAATGGGTATTTATGAAGTATTAAATGTCACTAAACCAATTAAAGAAGGGATATTAAGAAAAGCAACTACACCAGAGCTTAAGGAGATCGCAAAAAAAGAGGGCTTTAGACCAATGTCTGAAATGGGAAGAGAAATGATTTTGTCTGGAGATTTAAGTATAAGAGAATTCGATAGAGTTCTATCAACGGAGTAATAAGGTTATGTCATCAGAAACATTCACGTATAAAGGAATTTCAGCAGGTAAATATGTTGAAGGAACAATTGAAGCATTAAGTCAAGATGAAGCTAATTTTAAGCTTAAAGAGCAAAAAATTATTATTACCAACATTAGTAAATCCAAAAAAAAAGCTGCTGCAAAGAAGAAAAGTGGAGGGGGATCATCTTTTTTTAAAAAGAAAGTTAAGCCTGAAGATGTTGTAATTTTTTCTAAACAGTTCGCAACTATGGTAAAAGCAGGATTACCAATTTTAAATGTTTTGGGCATGTTACGTGACCAATTAGAACACCCAGAGTTAAAGATAATTGTTGAAGAAATTAGAAAAAACCTCGAAGGTGGTCTTACATTATCTAAATGTTTTGAAAAATACCCTAATATTTTCGATAATATTTATATCAATCTTATTAAAGCTGGTGAAGCCAGTGGAAAATTAGATATTTTTTTAATGAAGTTAGTAGAGTCTCTTGAAAAAAGAGAAAAAGTTAAGAAGAAAATTAAAGGTGCTTTAACTTATCCAATTGTAATGTTTACGGTTGCAATCACAGTAATGGTTTTTATGTTAATCAAAGTAGTACCTGTTTTTGCTCAAATGTATGAAGGTATGGGTGTAGCATTACCAACTTCAACAGCAGTTATTATGACAGCTAGTGATTTTATGAGAGGACAAGGTGGCTTGACCTTATTTATTGTAATACTAGTTTTTTATTTTAGCTTTAAATATCTTACAAATAATATTCCAAAAGTAAGATATTGGTGGCATGGTAGAGTTTTAAAGATGCCAGTTTTTGGTGATATGATTTTAAAATCATTGATCGCTAGAGTTTCACTAATTATGGGAAATCTAAGTTCTGCGGGTGTAAATTTATTAGAAAGTTTAGAGATTGCTAAACAAGTAAGTAATAACGATGTCGTAACTCTTGCAATAGAAAACGTAAAAAAAGGAGTCTTTTCAGGAGATACACTTACAAAATTATTTTTAAAAGAACCAACTTTTCCACCAACCTTTAGTCAATTAATTTCAGTTGGAGAACAAACTGGAAATTTAGATGAAATGTTTAATTCAGTTTCAAGTTATTATGAGGAAGAGTTCGATACAGCAGTTGATAACATGGCTAGCTTAATAGAACCGATCATGATTGTATTTATGGGTACTATGATTGGTGGATTAATGATTGCGATGTATTCACCAATATTCAATGTTGGTTCAATTATTGGACAATAAATTTAATAATTTTTTATTAAAATTAAGTGATTTACCCAATCTGTTGCAGCCGTTTTAAATACGACTTCATCCATAATCTGTCCTATAAAAAAAGTTCCTAAACCACCTGGTTTAATATCGTTTACATTTCTAGGTTTGATATTTGATGGTATAGCTGGCTCGCCTTTATCATATAAATCAATTTTTAATTGATTATTGTCAAAACTAATTTCAACTTTCAGACTATCAGATGTTTCTTTTCCACTATAAGCATGCTTAACGATATTTTGAGCTGCTTCTGCTAGTGCCAACACCACATCATCGCTTGATGATTTAAAGATATCATCTTTAGCAAGTACTTCTCTTGCAAAACTTCTTATCTCTTTTAAACTTGATGAATGAACTGAAAACTCTTTACTTTCAGAAAAAGTCATTACTCTATGATTAATATCTGTTCTAGTTTAGCCATCATTATTACTTTTAGGACAGATTTACTAATTTCTTTTAGTACAACTCTATTTCCAAGCTCAGCAGCTTTTTGATGACTTTCAATTAGAACAGAAATTCCAGAAGAGTCCATGTATTGAACTTCTTTAAGATTAAGATGAACCTCTTTACCACTTTCTATTAAAGGCATAATTACTTCTTTTGCCTTTTCGGTTACATCCATATCGATTTCACCATCTAAGTGAACTGTTGCTATGTTTCCATCTTCTGTAATTTTGTAAGACATGCGTTTCTATATCATAAATAATTGATTTTTTTAAAAAAAAAGTAAATTTACAGGTAATTGACCCATAATTAGCACTTGAATAATTGTTGATTTTATAAAATGATGTATTTGTTACAGAAATTAATTAATTAATATAAGGAATATTCAAAATGAAGAATAAACAAAAAGGTTTTACATTGATCGAGCTACTTGTTGTTGTAGCGATCATTGGTATTTTAGCTGCCGTTGGTGTTGTTGCTTATTCAGGTTACACATCAAGTGCAAAAAAATCAGCAGCAAAATCAAATCACTCTGCAGTATTAAAGTATGTTGCTGCTGAATTAAAGAAATGCAATATTCAAGGCGGAGGAACGGCCATGAAAGATAAAGATGGTACTGATAAACTTACCTGCTCTGACGTTGGAGAAGCAGGTAAAGTAGCAGAAGCAGCTATTGCCGCACTAAATGATTTTAAAAACTCATATGGTGAGGTAAATGGTTCTAAGTTAGCAATTGTTTCTGGAGCAGCAACAGCGCCTACTTGTGGTAATACTACTAAGGGACAAACAACAGTCTCTGATGATGGAAATTCGTTCTACGTTTACACATGTGCTACCGATGATGGTACAGCTGATAATGGAAATTTACTTTCTAACCAAGCAGTTGTAGAATAGAAAATACATAAGTTTGTCTATGACTACTAGGAGATCAGGTTTTACTTTAATTGAACTTCTAGTAGTCGTAGCAATTATTAGCATAATCGCTGCAATAGGTTTTGTTGCATATAGTGGTTATGTAGAAGCAGCTAAAAAGAAAACAGCAGAGAATGCAATGATGCAGCTGTCCTTAGCACAAACAGAATATTATTCAGAAAACTCATCTTATTACGGAGTTAGTTCAGGGTCTACTTGTTCCCCAACATCTGCAACGTCTGATGCTGTGGAAGCAGCATTAATTGAGGGAGCGGAATTGTTTACAGATGAGTTAGGTTATAATGTCTGTATCATAGAAAATAATACAAGAAATTATTATATTGTATCCGAAAGAAATGGCGGCGGATGTAAGATTAAACTTGATGGCAAACAAGTATTTACCAGAGAAGGTTGCTAGATCAATTAAATGATCATAGAAAAATTTAAAAAATTTATAATTCATTTTTTTAAGGGTGAACTAGACCTTAACACTAAGATTGTAATCACAGTAAGTTTGGTATGGATTATTTTCATAGGATATTTAACCTGGTGGAATGGTCTTAAAAGTTTTGCTGTAGATAAGAGTTTTAATTGGGATGAGTGGTTTTGGTTTGGAATTCTACCTGCGGTTGCTCCTTATATATTTTATTTTCTTTGGAAAAAAAATGATGAATAGGAAATGGAAAATATAGATTTGGAGTCGGTAAAATCATTTGTTGATACCCTTTGGGTAAT
>Ga0206123_10003362_pt1 | contig 13214 bp, 13 predicted proteins | sample Helgoland_Spring_2_FD_160086 | JGI IMG/M metagenome (GOLD analysis project Ga0206123, IMG submission 160086) | Pelagic subsurface seawater microbial communities from Kabeltonne, Helgoland, North Sea - Helgoland_Spring_Bloom_20160316_1 | ecosystem: Environmental > Aquatic > Marine > Epipelagic ... | reverse complement strand
AGTCCTGCCCCAGCAGCACCTTGCTTTAAACTTTCACTTTCTTCCACAAAAGTATTTTCTGCTAATTTATAGAGGCTATTCCAATCTGAATCGTTAAAATTATCTTTATTATTTATGAATTTAATCTCAATTTCTTTAGCGAATTCAGGAATTTCTTGATTTAAAAAATTTGAAGAAATATTCACATTTAAATTAAGCAACATTTCATTTTGATCAAATATAGCATGTATCTTTTTTCCACTAATTTCTGATGCTCTACTTAAAAATGATAAAAAAATAACTGGATAGGCAATTTTTTTAAATTTGATTTTTTTAAAATTTTCTACTGATTTAATTTGATCTAAAAAACTAATACCAAGTATTACTGGACAATAGCCATCTAATGAAGACTCATTTGTTTCACAGATTAAATTTAATTCTTCAAATTTTATTGTGGCTTTGTCTTTATAATACTTGTTTAAATTTTTAATTCCCTGTAACCCAAACAGCTCCAACTGACGTATAGATTTTCCAACTTCCTCAGAGTTCCCCCATGAAAAACCAACTGCTCTACTTGCTCTTTTAACTGCAGTTTCAATTTCGCTTAAAGATCTCATAATTAATTTATAGTTTTATACACCCATTGCTCATCATAATTTTTTAACTCATTTGGCAATGGTGCTCCTTGGAACATACAAATTCTCAACCATTTATCTGATCTTGGGTCAAATTTTAAAGCACCAAAAAAAGATAATTTAAGCCTCAACATATCAATAGGAACAATATTTTTACTGATTGTATTGTCTTGAATTTCTGAATATGGAAATTTTTCTATTATAAAAGCTCTTCTAATAACATGTCTTAGTTCTGAATTAATAGTTAAAAATTGAGCAATAGTTAAATTATCTTTTTCAGACAATAGTTTTTCATGTAATTTTTTTATATCTCTTGCGATTGCAAGTGGTTGCTCAAGTTCAGATCCATGCTCTTCAAACCTATCTGCTAATCTAGGCTCTTCTTTATTTTTAGAAATAAACCAAAAATTTTGATGATTTTCTTTTTGATCAAAATTAATTTTCAAAATATTTGAATACCTAGTTTCAATAATATCTTTTAATTCATTTGTTGTTCGATTAGTTGGGATATTAAAATATTTATCTTCATCAGCACTCATATTGGCAACTAAAGGCTCTATTATATCGTTATAGGGTTCCATCATAATGGAAACGATATATTCTATACATTCTTCACACGAATTTTTCTCTAACCACAGATATATTTTGTTAAAAGGATGTTCAGTTTTAAAATCAAATTCATTTTCAATATATTCTATAAATTGTTCAACATTCTTTAATAATGATTTAATCTTTTTTTGCTGATACTCACTATCAGTATTCCAGCTAGTAATATTTTTTAAGGATTGTTTTACACAATCTTTAAAAAGCTCACTTTCTTCTTTTTTTACAATTTTAATTTCTCTAATTTTTTTTAAAGCTGTTTCTCTGCTTAATATCCAATTATTTAATAATGTTGGGTGATTTACAATAAAAGGAGCCATACCAAGACCAGTGGAATTTCCAATACCTAAATTTTTACAAATTTGTTTATCTAATTTAACTGCTTTTTTGGGGTTTTTATAATGGGCTACGTGATTGACCTGATCAAAAGTAAATTGTCTTACTAAATACACCAACATCATTTCTAATCTAAAAGGACCATTAATTTCCTCTCTATTTTTAATTCTAAATCTATCAGCAAGACCAAATTTTCCAGATCCATATACTGCTGTAGTTCTATATAAATAACCAACTTTTGATAATAAATCTAAATCAGGCTGATTGCCTTTACTTAAACTTTCCACCACATGATTAAATACTCTTACGGATTTATTGGCCCTTGATAAGGTCAACTCTTTAAATGAAAGTCTACCAACTTCCTGTTTTGGAACTTCGTCTTTTAGTCTTTTAATATCATCAGAACTTGGAATGCCGTCATGCAACGTAAAAGCTGCATCCCATTTAGTAGCAATTACTCTATCAGACCTTTCCTCATCTTTAATGTCATTGGCAAAACAAACCAATGAATAAACCCTATCTTTTTTTTTAAATGAGTAGACTGCTTCTCCATATCCATTTTGGTCAAGATTAAATAAGTCTCTTTTATAATCCCAATCTTTAAACTCACTTAAAAAACTTCTTAGAAATGATAATTTTGATTGATGAAACGATCCTAGTCTTGACAGCTTCATTATTGTATTTGGATCTCTTAACTCAATTTGCATAATTAAATTGATTTATAAAAATTATACCAGTTATTTCCTAGTATTCCATGTGTCTCACTGTCAGAAAAGCCTATTTTTTTTAGGCCAGTTTCAATATTTATGAATCCTCGAGCATCCTCAAACCATTCTGGTTGTTTGGGAAAACCAGGCTTATTTTTAGATCCTTCTCCATAATTTTTACTTTTTGACCATGTGCCATTTCTCATCCATTCAACAACGGTATCTGGTTGATCCAAACAAAGATCTGAACCTATACCAATATTTTTTAAATCCATAATTTCAGCTGTTCGAGCTACCATCTCACAAAAACTCTCAACTGTGCAATTAGTGTTATTTTTTAAATGATGAGGATATAAGGATAGTCCCAACATACCACCACTTTCACTTAGTGTTTTTAAAAGATCATTAGATTTATTTCTTTTCGCTGCGTGCCAAAATGTAGGATTTGCATGAGTGATTGCGATTGGTTTATCACTAAATTCAATTGCATCAAATGTGCTTTTTTCTGCTGAATGAGACATGTCAACAACAATGCCCACTCTATTCATTTCTTTTATTGCTTCACGTCCAAAATTTGTAACCCCACTATCAATTTTTTCATAACAGCCTGTTGCTAGTAATGATTGATTGTTATAAGTGAGCTGCATAAATCTACATCCTAAGTCATGAACTTTTTCAACTAAATTTATATCATCTTCAATTGGAGAACAATTTTGAAAACCAAAAAAAATTGCTGTTTTATTTTCAGAATTTGCTTTTTCAATATCCTTATAATTTTTTCCAAGAAATATTAAATCTGAGTTTTCAGAAAAAAGTATTTCCCATTTTTTAACCTCATCTAATAGTTCGTGATAATCTTCATGATATACAATTGTAACATGCACTGCATCTAGTCCTGCTGATCTATTATATTCAAAAATTTTTCTAGACCAGTTGCAGTATTGTAAATTATCAATTTTAAAATTCATATAATATCTAACTTTAATCAAAATGATTTTTAAATACTATTAATTTTATTGAAATTTTAAGTTAATTTTGAAATAAGACTTTTAGTATTTTTCATGAAAAAAAATAAAACTTTAAAAGTTTCTATAGTGATGGGTAGTCAATCTGACTATAAAACCATGCAACTTGCTGAAAAAACTCTAAAAAAAATTGGTGTTTTATATGAAACAAAAATCATATCAGCGCACAGAACTCCAAAAAGAATGTATGAATTTGCAATCTCTGCTGAAAAAAATAATATTGGTGTAATTATCGCTGGAGCCGGCGGATCTGCACACCTACCAGGAATGATTGCGGCTTTAACTTCTTTACCTGTGTTAGGGGTACCAATAGAAAGTAAAAAGCTTAAAGGATTAGATAGTTTGCTTTCTATAGCTCAAATGCCAAAAGGCATACCTGTTGGTGCGCTGGCTATAGGCGAAGATGGTGCGATCAATGCAGCTTTGTTAGCTGCTTCAATTATTGCAAATAATAATTCCACCATAAAAAAAAAATTAAATCACTTTAGATTATCTCAAACAAAATCTGTAAAAAAAAAACCTAAATAAAATGTCAAAAACAACACTTGGTATTATTGGTGGTGGTCAGCTTGGCAGTATGCTAGCTATTGCTGCTAAAAAATTAGATGTTGAAACTATAGTTTTTTGTGATGATACGGATGCTCCTGCACAAAACTTTTGTACAAAATTTATTTCTGCAAATTACAACAACAAAGAAAAAATAATTGAATTTGTTAATCTGGTCGATTTTGTTACTTATGAGTTTGAGAACATACCTTTTGATACTTTAAACGAAATAAATAAACTAAAACCTGTTTTGCCCAAGCCCTCTGTTAATAGGCTTATTCAACATAGACTGGCAGAGAAAGATTTTGTAAACAATTTAAATATTAGAACAACTAGATATGCGTTAATTGAAAAAAAATCTGAAATAGACTCTCTAAAGGATTTATTGCCAGGTATTTTAAAGACAACAACTCTTGGGTATGATGGAAAAGGTCAGCACCCTATTGGTTCTGTCGAAGAATTTAATTCATTAAATATAGACTTGTCTAAAGGATATATTTTAGAAAAGTTAGTTAAATTAAAACAAGAAATTTCAATTATTATAACTAGATTTTCAAACAATAAATATGAAATTTATGAACCAATAGAAAATAAACATGAGGATCAAATATTAAGGTTTTCTAAAATTCCTGCAGAAATAAATAAAAAAATTTACGATCAGTCTAAAGACTGGGCAATGAATATTGCAGAGGAATTGAAATACGTGGGCACTTTATGTGTAGAATTTTTCATTGATAGAAATGATAATTTGTATGTAAATGAAATTGCCCCAAGAGTTCATAATTCTGGCCACCTTACAATTAATGCTTACAATGTAAGTCAGTTTGAGAACCATGTGAGAGCCGTTTGTGGATTAGAACAAGTACCATTAAAAAAAATTTCTAATGCAAAGATGACTAATTTAATTGGTGAGCAAATATCTCACTATAGAAAGTTATCTAAATTTAATGAGAATGAGTTTTTCTTTGACTATCTAAAAAAAGAGATTAAAGACAAAAGAAAAATGGGACATCTTACAACTTTGGTATAAATGTTAAAATCTATAGAAGGTAATTTTGATGATCCTGAAGTTCATGAATTGCTTACAAAACATTTTATTGAATTAAGAGCTGCTTCTCCTGAAGGTAGCGCTCATGTGTTAGATATCCCAGGACTAAAAGTGCCTTCCATAAAATTTTGGAGCTTATGGCTAAGTGATAAACTAATGGGCTGCGGAGCTTTAAAGTTTTTGGATAAAGATCATGGTGAATTCAAATCAATTAGAATTCATGATAACTTTAGAGGAAAAGGAAATGGTATTAATGTTATCAATCACTTAATTAATGAAGCAAAAAAACTCAATATTACAAGACTTAGTATAGAAACTGGAGCTGGTGACTTTTTTATATCTGCAAGAAAACTATTTAAAAACTGTGGTTTTGAAACTTGTGAGCCTTTTGCACATTATAAAGAAGATATTAACTCTGTTTACCTAACAAAGATCTTATAAAACAATAAATATAATTTTAATCAATTTAGTTGACAAAACCTAAATAAATCTAAACAAAGCCAAGATTACTTAATTATAAGTAATAAATTAATATAACGAAAAGTAAGAAGATAAATATGAGTCTACAAGGAAAAGTAAAATGGTTCAATCCAACCAAAGGTTTTGGTTTTATTGAAAGAGAAGACAAAGAAAAAGATGTGTTTGTACATGTTTCAGCAGTAAGAGATGCTGGTATGAACGGTTTAGATGAGGGTCAAGCTTTGACTTTCGATGTTGAAGATGGTCCCAAAGGTCCTTCAGCAGTTAACTTAAAAACTGCATAATTCACACTTCCTATTGGCTGAAAAATTAAATAATTAATCTAAGGATTAAATATTTATGTTCAGCCAATACCAGAAAATTTTTTAAGACTATCTTAAAACACAATTTTCAAATAAATAATTTAATAGTACAATATGTATTATTAATATGACTAAAAGATTTATTAACAATATTCATAATCTAGAATTTAAACCATTCGATAACTATGGTGAGCCAGTAAAAGGTATGAGTTGGCATAAAATAAGTTATGATAAACAAAATGGTGGTTTTGGTACATACATACTAAAGATGGACCCTGGCGCTAAAAGTTTATCTCATGTACATCAAGGATTTGAAGAATTTTATGTAATAGATGGCGAGCTGATAGATGCTGACGGCAAAGTTTTTAAAAAAGGTGATTTGGTAACATTTGAACCAGGGAGCACTCATAATTCATATACGAAAAACGGTTGCCTACTTATAGTTTTTATGAGAGGTATAAATAAACCAATCTAATAAAAAGATATTTAAAAAAAATATGATCGGCATTTTGGGTGGAATGGGTACACAAGCAGGTTTAGATTTTTGTAATAAACTTGCGATTTTAAATAGAGGAAAGATTGATCAGGAGTATCCTTTATTTTTACTTTATAATAAATCCAACATCCCTGGTAGACCTGAGTCTATTGGAGTTCAAACTAAAAATTTATCAAACAAATCCACAAATAGTGCTAGTAAAAAAAAATATAATCTTGTTCTTAAAAGTTTACTTAAAGGGTGTAAGTTACTTGAAAAAAATAGATGTAAATTTATTGTTATCCCATGCAATACAGCGCATTATTGGTACGAAGATTTGCAAAAAAAAATTAATATTCCAATTGTAAATATGCCTAAAGAAGTTTTTGAATTTACTAAAAAAAATTGTAAGAAAAGTTCAAAAATTGGTTTACTAGCAACTGAAGGAACTTTAAAAACTGGTGTCTATGATAAAATATTTAATAAAAATTATAAATTAATACAGCCATCTCAAAATCTTCAAAAAAAATCAGTAAATAAAACAATTAAACTCGTTAAAATGGGCGATGTAAAAGCGGCAGCAAAAGCAATTAAGCCAGCAATTAGAGAATTGATTAAAATGAAGTGTAAAAAAATAATTTTAGGTTGTACGGAGTTGCCTATTGCAATTTTTGCATTTAAATCTTTTAGCAATGTAAAATCTTCTAAAATTTTTCTAGACCCTAATTTAATACTTGCAAATTCTGCAATGGCTAAACACAAAAGTTAATTCATGCCAAAAGAAACCGATAAGCCATATGTTCTTAGAGTTGCAGAAGCTATATATTCAAAAATTGTAGGTATTAAAAAAGAAAATTCAGAAATGAATAATATTCAAGCATTTGAGGTTTTTATGACTACAAAAGAATATGATTTAATTAGCTCAGGTGAATTTCATGACAAATGGTTTGTAGAATTAAAAAATAATAATTTTATTGATAAAATTACTGGAAAGAAAATTAATGATGAAACTATGAAGCTTTTAGAAATACAAAAAGACTCTATGGTTAAGTTCTTAATGAAAATACCAAAATTATATTATACGAAAAGCCATTTTCCTTTAGAAATATCTCAAAGAGCATTTGATCATCTTTGGAGAGTTTGTGAAAGTTATGAAATGTGGTGTAAAGAAACTAAACAAAAAAATTTAATAATTTTAAATATTTCAGACTAATTTAGCTTTAATTTTTCTCTTGTAAGTTCAAATTTTTTTTTCACAAGATTTGAAAGTTTTCTTTTAAATTTGTTGCTCTTGCTTTGATTTTCAACTGCTTCCTGTAGATGTTCTAAAGTATCTTTGCCTGTCTCATTTTTTATGGCTGTATTAGCACCATACTGAAGTCCAGCTTGAAGAACATTTCCAGTTGTTGCAATAGTCATACTTGGTCCTAATAGTGCAGTGGTTTGAAGGCAGCCACTTAAAAAGATTAGTGATAAAAATATAAAAGATATTTTTAAAAATTTCATAAGCTTAAATGAATTAATACATATCTGATTCTTCAACTCAAGCTAGAATTAGTTCAATTTAGGTATTTTTTAAGATAAAATGCTATTTTAGTTTATAACCCAAAAATGATAAAAATTTTTCCGTTAGCATTTATTTTGTTATGGTCGTCTGCTTTTATCACTACAAAACCTATAATTGACAACAGCGATCCATTTTCAGCGTTAGCTTTTAGATTTTCAATTGTCGCAATTGGTTTTTTCCTATTTTCTGTTTATTCAAAACAAAAAATTTTAATAAATAAAAAAAACTTTTTTGAATCTTTTTTTAGTGGTGTTCTTTTTCATGGACTTTATTTAGGTGGAGTTTTTTTTTCTATTTCAAAAGGTATGCCAACAGGTATAGCTGCTTTAATAGTAACTCTTCAACCAATACTCACAAATGCTTTAAGTGGACCAATTTTAAACGAAAAAGTATCCCTTAGACAATGGTTTGGGGTTTTATTGGGATTTGTTGGGGCAACTTTAGTATTAGGCTTAGATATAGGATCAGAAATTCCAGTCACTGGTTTAATTGCAACAATAATAGCATTAATTGCAATAACTTCCTCAACTATTTGGCAAAAGAAACTTAGTAATAATTTACCATTGTCAGTAAGCAATATGTATCAAGCAATAGGCGGGTTTACTTTTCATCTATTGGTCATAATATTTTTTGCAAAACCATATATTGAATTTTCGCAAACATTTATAATTGCAATGAGTCACCAGATATTTTTAGTTTCTTTTGGTGCTTTTACAATATTGATGTTTTTGATTAAAAAAAACTCAGCAAGCAAAACTGTTTCAATATTTTTTTTAATACCAGCCACATCTGCTTTAATGGCTTGGTTATTTTTAAATGAAAGTTTAACTAATATAGATCTTTTAGGTTTTTTAATAACTACGATAGGAGTTTATATTGCTACGCGAGATTAAATAGATTTAAAGCCAAACTCTAAAGATGCATCTGTAATAGAGTGATATAAAGATTCACCAAAACTTCTTAGGGTAAATATTCTTACTTTGTTTGGATTGTCATTAAGCATATCAACAGTAAACGCTATTCCATTATACGTAGAATTTATTGAGTTATTTTTTTCTAAAGTATTAAAATTAAAAGGGCAGCCTTTCTTTAAAACTTCTTTTGTATCTTGGCCTTCTATTTCAATTATAGCTTTTGAATGAGATAGATCTGTTACGGCAAAATCTGTTTCTTTAAAATCTTTTAGAATATTATTAAGTAAATCTTTTTTTGTTGAAACTAAAAGCCAATTTTTTGGACCATTCCATAAAATTCTTGTTTCATTATTATTTGTTACATTAAGTGGTTTGTCTTTTAATTTTAAACTATCGATATCAACATTTTCAATTGAAAGTGTAGAATTTTTATACTGAACAATTTGAGCTATTAATAAATTCTTTATCTCAGAAATTTTCAAAATATTATTTTCATTTTTACCTTCATGGTCCCCAAATTGGCTCTTTGAATGAACGTTTGCTAAAGCGGATATTAAACTCATGATCTAACCCTCTCACCTTTTGGATCAACATAGTGTGAAGAGACTATTTCAACTGGAATTACTTTATTTTTAAGCGGAGACATTACAAATAATTTTTCACCAATCATATTTTTTCCGTCTTTGAGTATTGCTAAAGAAAACGGATTATCGTGTTCAACACTCCAACAAGAAGCTGAAATATAGCCTAATTTTGGATTTGGTAATGGCGCATTTGAGTCTTTAACTAAATGTGATCCTTCTGGAATACTTGTTTTTTTATCTAATGGAACAACTCCGACAACTTTTTGTCTATCTTGAGCTATAAATGCTTCTCTATCTAAAGATCTTTTTCCAATAAAATCTTTCTTTTTACTTAGTAATCCTTCAAGAGAATTGTCATAAGGTATCGTTCTTCCATCAAGCTCTGATCCTGCAACGTGTCCCATTTCAATTCTAAGAGTTGATAATGCTTCTGTTCCGTATGGCTGAATTTTAAATTCTTGACCAATTTCCATAATTTTTTTCCACATAAAGTTTCCATTATCAGAAGCTACATTTACTTCATAGGCAAGCTCACCTGAAAATGAAATTCTAAAAATTCTAGCCTTTACTCCAAACAAATCTCCTTCCATATAACCCATAAAAGGCAAACCTTCATTTGATACATCGGAATTTGGGAATAGTTTTTGCAATAAATCTCTAGACTTAGGTCCAGCTATTGCAGCTCCTGCCCATTGTTCTGTTGTTGAAACTACATTTACATTTAACTCTGGCCATACTAGTTGCAAATAATATTCTAAATGTGAAAGAACATTTGCTGCTTGCGCAGTAGTTGTTGTCATATGATAATGATTTTCTGAAATTCTTGTAGTTGTTCCATCATCCATAACAATTCCATCTTCTCTCAACATCACACCATATCTTGCTTTACCAATTGGAAGTTTTAACCAAGCATTAGTATAAACTCTATTAAGCAACTCAGCAGCATCTGGTCCTTTAATGTCTATTTTTCCCAATGTGGTTACATCACAAACTCCCACATTAGTTCTCACATTTTTTGCTTCTCTTTTTGATCCTTCAAATAAATTTTCATTACCTTGTTTGTAATATCTTGGTCTTAACCACACACCTGCATCTACAAAAACTGCATTATTTTTTTCATGCCATGAATGCATTGGTGATTTTCTTGTTGGCTTTGAATGTTTTCCAACTTCTCTTCCAACAATCGCTCCTATGGAAACTGGTGTATATGGAGGTCTAAAAGTAGTATGACCAACATTTGGTACTACTTTATTTTCAATATTTGATACTAATTGTAATCCATTTAAATTACTCGTTTTACCTTGGTCGGTTGCCATTCCAAGTGTTGTATATCTTTTTACATGTTCAATTGATCGATAACCCTCTTTAAGTGCTATCTCTACATCAGAAACCGCAACATCATTTTGAAAATCTAAAAATCTTTTATAATTTTTTCCTTCAGGTAATGGCACACACCAAAACTTATCGTGTGCTGTTGATTTTTTTTCAACTACATTTGGGAATGAAATTTCGTTGTTATTTTTAGTAATTTTTTTTGATAACTCATGACCAGTTTCAAAAGAACTTTTCAAAGTCTCCTCTAAAGTATATGTCCCATTTGCAGCACCTAACGTTGTTTCGTTTTGCTTAGATATTCCTGGAACAAATGCATCAATATTTTCATTAAATTTTGTTTTATTTCCTGATTGTGAAGCTAAATGAATTGTTGGGGTCCAAAAACCAGAAACGCATATACAATCACATTTAATATTTTCTACTACACCAAGTTGCTCTTTATCATCTGAAATTTTTGCAATATCAGCAGATTTTACTTTCTTATAACCTTGAGCTGCTACTACCACATAAGAAAACTTAATGTTAATCCCTAAATTTTTTGCTTCATCAACTATTTCAGATTGAGGATCTTTCCTTGTATCCAAAATAATTGGCTCAACACCATTTTTTTTAAATTCAATCGCAGTTTCATAGCCACTGTCATTATTAGTAAATATTAAAGGATTTCTTCCAACTAATACTCCGTAAACTTTTAGGTATTCTTTTGCCGCAGATGATAGCATTACTCCTGGGGTGTCATTGTTTCCAAAAACGATTGGTCTTTCAATTGATCCCGAAGAAATTAAAACTTCTTTTGCTCTTATGTACCAAAGTCTTTGTTTTGGATGGTATTTTTTTGTCTCCGGCAAATGATCACTAATTCTCTCAGACATTACCAGCATGTTATGGTCGTAGTATCCAAAAACCTGTGATCTATTTTTAACAACAACATTAGGCATTTCTTTAAGTTCTGAAATTATTCCATCGGCCCACTCTTTGCCAGATTGATTTCCTATATTAACATCACTAGTTAATAGTGTTCCACCATGTCTAGCTTTATCCTCAGCTAAAATAACTCTAGCTCCATTTTTTGCGGCAGCATACGCACTTGCTAAACCTGATGGTCCTGAGCCTGCAATTAATAAATCGCAATATTCATATTTATGTTCATATCTTTCTTTGTCATGTTTTGTAGATGCCACACCAAGACCTGCTGCTTTTCTAATAAATGGTTCGTAAACTTTGTACCAAAAGCTTTTTGGCCACATGAAAGTTTTATAATAAAAACCAGCTGGAAGGAAAATCTTTAAAAAATTATTTATAGCTCCAATATCAAAGTTAACAGAAGGCCAGCAGTTTACACTTGTTGCTTCTAATCCTTCAAAAAGCTCTTGTTCTGTAGCTTTTATATTTGGTTCAGTTTCACCGTTTCTGTATAATTGAACTATTGCATATGGTTCATCAACCCCTGCTCCAAAAAAACCTCTTGGTCTATGATATTTAAAACTTCTTCCAACAAGATGAACTCCATTAGCTATTAAAGCAGAAGCTAGAGTGTCCCCTTCATAACCATAATAAGTTTTGCCATTAAACTTAAATGATAATTTTTTATCTCTATTTATTAAACCAACATCTGATAACCGATAACTTTGATCCATTAGGAATTATCCTCATTAGCTTTTAATGTTCTGAATATTTCATGAGTTGCAGTATCTCTTTCAACTTTTATCCACTGTCTGCATCCCGATAAATGCTGCCATAGCTCCAAATGTTTTCCCCTTAAACTTTTTCTATTGTAAACAAAATCATCCCATTCTTGATCAGATACTTCTTTATTTAGCTCAGGTCTTTTAACAGTTGCATCTCCACCATAAGAAAATTCATTTTGTGATCTCATTCCACAGTGTGGACATTTAATATGAAGCATTTATGAAATCCAAGTTTTTGTTCCAAGCCCTTTTTCATCAAGTAAGTGACCGGTATTAAATCTATTTAAACTATATCCTGCGTTTAATTTATGAACTCTATCTTGTGCAATTGTATGAGCGAATGTCCAACCTGATGCTGGAGTTGCTTTAAATCCACCGTAGCACCAACCACAATTTAAATACAATCCTTCAATATGTGTCTTATCAATTATTGGGGAACCATCCATTGACATGTCCATAATTCCACCCCAAGTTCTAAGCATTTTTAATTTACTTAAGAATGGCATCATCGCAATTCCTTCTGTTAGCACATGTTGTAATGTTGGTAAGTTACCTCTTTGGGCGTAACTATTATATCCATCAAGATCTCCACCCATTACCATTTCACCTTTGTCAGATTGACTAATATAAAAGTGTCCAGCTCCGAAAGTAACTACTCTATCTAATATTGGTTTTACAGGTTCTGAAACACAGGCTTGGAGTAAATGAGTCTCCACTGGCAATGTCATGTTTAATTTCTCTGCTAAAATATTAGTACTTCCAGCTACACACAATCCTATTTTTTTTACTTTAATGTCACCTCTTGAAGTTCTTACTCCGTTAATTTTTCCACCAACAACATCAAACCCAGTTACTTCACAATTTTGAATTATATCAACACCCATTGAATCAGCTTGTCTTGCATAACCCCAAGCAACAGCATCATGTCTTGCGGTTCCAGCACTTGGTTGCATTAATCCTCCAAAAATTGGAAACCTTACATTTTCAGAA
>Ga0206123_10003360_pt1 | contig 13217 bp, 11 predicted proteins | sample Helgoland_Spring_2_FD_160086 | JGI IMG/M metagenome (GOLD analysis project Ga0206123, IMG submission 160086) | Pelagic subsurface seawater microbial communities from Kabeltonne, Helgoland, North Sea - Helgoland_Spring_Bloom_20160316_1 | ecosystem: Environmental > Aquatic > Marine > Epipelagic ... | reverse complement strand
TACAGCATCACAGCCAAGCGGATGATCTCAGGGCTCGTTTTAAAGTACCTGAACGGGGAGTGTTTTGTCATACGGAGAGGCTACGAGACCACCCTGCCCGTCTCAAGCTCGTTTTGTCTGACAGTGCCTGCAGGGATGTTTCTGTGAACGTTTCCGCTATACATCTAGCGAAAAGAAATTTATACAATCATTCAAAGATTGATAGAGATTTATGATCATCATGACCTTCGAACAACTTCGCACATTTCTTTGGGTCGCGCGCCTTGGTGGCTTTAGAAAAGCTTCTGAAAGGCTGCATTTGTCTCAGCCCGCCGTTTCGACGAGGATATCCAATCTTGAAGACGAGTTGGCGGCCAAGCTGTTCGAGCGCGGCCCGGGTGAGCTTTTTCTGACAAAAAAGGGGCAACAGCTTTTGGGCTACGCCGAGCAGATGTTGTTCGTCGAAGAAGAAATTAAGCAGCGTGTCGCGAACCCTGCAGAGACCGAGGGCCTTTTCCGCCTCGGGGCCTCTGAGACGATCGCACAGGCTTGGCTTCCCTCGTTCATTCAGGCGTTCAGTGCGCAATTTCCGCGGGTCAATGTTGATCTGACTGTCGATATTTCATTGAACTTGCGGACTTCGATTCTGGAGCGCCGACTTGATCTGGCCTTTCTCATGGGGCCAGTGTCCGAGTTCTCAGTCAAGAACGTAGCGCTGCCTCGATTTGACTTGCATTGGTATAAGTCCAGCCAAATGGGGGATGTTAACCTCACTGAAACCCCTATCATATCTTATTCGAACAAGACCCGTCCCTACCGTGAATTAACGTCGGAATTGGCGCAGCGTGTCGGCCCCAAGAGCCGGGTTTTTTCCTCTGCGTCCTTATCGGCTAGTTTGAAGATGATCGCGGCAGGAATCGCCGTTGGGCCTTATCCGCGCGTTCTTGCCACGCCGCACCTTGAGGCCAATGAGGTGGTCGAGTTTGATCCCGGCTTCGTCCCATCCGCCCTAGAGTTCACCGCATCCTATTTGGCAGAGCCACGGAGCTTTCTTGTTGAAAACAGTGCGGAAATTGCACGTGATGTCGCAACGGCATGGCACGCATCTCACCCAGAATAGACATTCAAAATATCTATCGAGACCGATATAAAATGATAATTTGAATGAAATTTCTTTTTGTGGAACTGTCAAAGGACAAAATCCTGGGGGAGCCATGTCGTCTCAACAACCATCAGTTCAAGATGCACAACACTTAACCAGTCAAGAGATCCGCATGCGCATTCGCGCGCAAGCGTATAACACGCATACGTCTGGCTTGGCTCCAGGAAAGCTTCAGTGCAACCTTGCTATACTCCCCGAGGTTTATGCACTGGACTTTCTGCGGTTCTGTCTGCGCAATCCCAAGCCTTGCCCCTTGGTCGGGGTGAGCGAAACGGGCGATCCAATGTTGCCGACCCTTGGTCGCGACATTGATATTCGCACGGATGTGCCGCGCTACCGTGTTTTTCGAAACGGCGCGCTCGAGGATGAGGTGCCGGATATTTCCGGCCTTTGGTCCGATGATCTGGCGACTGTCGCGTTGGGGTGTTCGTTCACATTTGAAAACGCGCTTATGCGGGCAGGTATTCCTGTTCGCCATATTGAAACGGGTCGCAACGTCCCGATGTTTCGCACCAATATCGACCTTGTACCTGCCGGTCCATTTAGCGGCCAGATGGTCGTCACGATGCGCCCGCTGCCCGAAGCTTTGATTGAGCAGGCGACATCCATCAGCGGCCGCTTTCCGCAGGCCCATGGTGCGCCAATCGCTGTCGGCGACCCAGCTGCTATCGGTATCACGAACCTCGATCAACCTGACTACGGTGATCCGGTCGAGGTCAGGCCGGGTGAAGTACCGGTCTATTGGGCTTGCGGTGTCACCCCGCAAAACGTTCTGCGGGCGGCGAAACTTCCAATCTGCATCACGCACGCCCCCGGACACATGCTAATCACCGATGTCGCGGAAGACGCAGAAACAACAATTTATCAAGAAACCGACCAACTAGGAGAGAAGATATGAAACGTATACTTACAGTGCTTGCCGCCACGACGGCGCTTGCCGGGCCAGCCTTGGCAGAAGATCTGTCTGTCGTCGGCAGCTGGTCCAGCTTGCCACTGCACAACACTTACGAGGCCCCTTTCTGGACAGAGACTCTGCCGGCAGCCGGAGATTTCAACGTTGAGCTGACAACGCACAACGCGATGGGCCTTGGCCTGTCAGAGATCTACCCTTTGCTGGGTCAGGGCGTCTACGATGTGGCCATGACAGTGGCAGACTACGCAGTCGGCGACGCGCCCGAGCTTGAGGGCCTTGATGTGCCGCTTCTGGCTCTGACTGCCGATGAAGCCCGCGCAATGGTTGATGCCGCCCGCCCTATGGTGTCCGACATTTACCGTGACCGCTTTAACGCCGAAGTTATAGCCATCGCGCCCTATCCGCCGCAGGTCGTTTTTTGCAACGCCGAGATCAACAGCTTTGCTGACCTCCGAGGCTTGAAAGTCCGCGCCTCTGGCCGAATGACAGCTCTTTTCCTTGAGGCACTCGGTGCCGAAGGCGTCAGCGTCTCATTCGGTGAAGTCCCCGGTGCCTTGCAAACCGGTACAGTTGATTGCGCTGTCACTGGCGCTGGTTCAGGCTACTCGGCGGGCTGGTGGGAAGTCTCAACGCACCTTTTGCCAATCCCTCTGGGCGGTTGGGACCACGTTGTGACGGCGATGAACGCAGACAAATGGGACAGCCTGTCCGAGGCGGATCAGGCAACGATCCGTTCGGAAATCAGTTCGGGTTTTGAAGAGCCTGCCTGGGCCAGTGCTCAAGATGCTTTGGTGAACGACATCGCTTGCCTGACCGGCAACGGTGACTGCCCCTCTGGTGATGCACGCAGCATGACACTTGTCGATATCTCGGACGCGGATTTTGAGAATGCGCGTGGGATTCTGATCGGTGAGGTTCTTCCCGATTGGGCCGAACGTGCAGGCGGTGACTGGGCAGACCGTTGGAATGCTTCTGTTGGTCAAGTCGTCGGCGTGACCATAGAATAATCCCAATCCAAACTAAAGGACGTAAGATATGGAACTGGCGTTGATAGATACGCTTCGGAAACTTAACCGTGCAATCGCTTTGATTGTCGGTCTGGGTCTTCTGGGAATGGCGGCGTTTGTCGTCGCGGATATCGCTCTGCGTCAGGTCCATGCGTCCTTTGGCGGATCAGAAGAGTTCGCGGGCTATGCGATGGCGCTCGTCAGCTCATGGGGTATGGCCTACGCTCTGTTGGAGCTTGGCCATATCCGCATCGACCTTATTCGCAGTCGCACGGGGCAGACCGCCCGTGCGCTTTTCGATGTGTTTTCCATGATTGTGATGTCTGGCGTTGTGGTCATGATCGCGGTCAAGTGCTGGCCTGTCGTGGAACGCGCAATAGACAACGGCAGCCGCGCCAACACGCCTATGGCGACGCCGCTTGCTTGGGTGCAAATCCCTTGGTTTGTGGGGTGGGTCTGGTTTGCCGTCATGACCTGTTTGGTCACGCTGGCTGCAATCAGTCTGCTGGTACGCGGACGCGGCGTTGAGACGGAGGCTTTTGTCGGCGCATTTTCAGAGCAGGATAGCCTCTAATGATTACCTATGTTTCTGCTGGCCTGCTGGCCTTGCTCGCGGTGTCTATTCCTGTGGGGATCGTTCTCTTCCTGCTTGGCTTTGGCGTTGATCAGTTTTTCTCGAACTTTCCGCTTACCCGCGCTTTGGGGAACATGGTCTGGTCGTCCTCAAGCTCCGCAACGCTGATCGCCATTCCATTTTTCGTCCTCCTCGGCGAAGTGCTCGTCCGCTCGGGCGTTGCGACCCGCACCTATGCAGCACTCGACCGCTGGGTCAGTTGGTTACCCGGGGGACTGGTGCATGCCAACGTCGCCACCGCCACGATGTTCTCGGCCACGTCGGGGTCATCGGTTGCAACTGCGGCAACGGTTGCGACTGTCGCTATGCCGCAAGCGGAAAAACTTGGGTATGATCCAAAGTTGTTCTCGGGCGCAATCGCGGCAGGTGGAACCCTTGGCATCATGATCCCGCCGTCGATCAACCTGATCGTCTTTGGCTTCCTGACACAATCCTCCATCCCGCAACTATTTCTGGCGGGTCTGGTGCCCGGCCTGATCCTTGCGTTCTCATTTCTGATGGTCACGGCGATCATCTGCACGATCCGTCCTGATCTTGGTGGGCAACGGCGCGTCTTTCCATTGGCACAAATGCTGCGCGCACTGATCGATCTGCTCCCGATCCTGATCCTGTTCGGGCTAATCGTGGGGTCCATCTATCGCGGCTGGGCCACCCCGACAGAAGCCGCTGCGGTGGGCGTCGCAGGTGCCTTCTTGATCGCTGCCGCATTCGGCGGCGTGAACTGGACGATGCTACGCAAGAGCCTGCTTGGGACCATTAAAATCACCTCCATGATCATGCTGATCATCATCGGCGCCTCCTTCCTGAATTTCACCCTTTCCTCGGCGGGCCTTGGTCGCGAACTGACTGCCTTTATGGAGGGGCTGGGCCTTGGACCGATCGGGTTCATTCTGGTTGTCGTGGTATTGTACATCGTCTTGGGATTTTTCATCGAAACGCTGTCGCTGATGGTTGTTACGATCCCCATCATTGTCCCGATGGTTCTGGCGCAGGGGTATGACGCGGTTTGGTTCGGCATCCTGATGATTGTCCTAATCGAAATGGCGCTGATCACACCGCCAGTGGGCCTCAACCTTTATGTCGTCCAAGGCGCGCGCAAATCAGGCAATATCGGCGAGGTGATGTTGGGCGCCGCACCCTATGCGCTTGTGATGCTGATCATGGCATTTGCGCTTATTGCCTTCCCCGAGATGGCGCTCTGGCTGCCAAGTTTGCTCGGCTAGCGTTTCGGCCATCAATTTTACTGAAAAAATGCGGCCCCGAGGGCTGCAAACAAAGGAGAACCGTCTCATGTGGCAATTTTGGGTAGATCGCGGCGGCACGTTCACGGACATCGTGGCAAAATCGCCAAAGGGTGATCTGCGGACACATAAACTGCTGTCTGAGAACCCCGAAGCCTATCAGGACGCCGCGGTGCATGGCATTCGCGAAATTCTTGACCTGAAAGCAGACGCCACCGTGCCAACCGGCCTGATCGAAGCCGTTAAGATGGGCACAACCGTCGCCACCAACGCGCTGCTGGAACGTAAGGGCGAAAAGACGGTGCTCTTCATCACCAAGGGCATGAAAGACCTGCTGCGGATTGGGTATCAGAACCGCCCGAAGCTCTTTGATCTCAATATTGTGCTGCCAGAGCTGCTCTACGAAGATGTGGTAGAAGTGGACGAACGCTTTGATGCCGAGGGCAACATCGTCGCGCCACTAGATACGACCGCAGCCCGCGAAGCGCTTTCCCGCGCGTATGGCAAAGGCTATCGATCCGTCGCTATCGCCCTGATGCACAGCTATCGCTTCCCGGACCATGAACAACGCTTGGGCGATATGGCTAAACAATCCGGCTTCACACAAATCTCGCTCAGTCACGAGGTCAGCCCATTGATAAAGTTGGTCGGGCGTGGGGATACGGCAGTTGTCGATGCCTACTTGTCACCAATCCTGCGCCGATATGTTGACCAGGTTGCGAACGCTTTGGGCGCACATTCGGGCGGCTGCGAACGGCTGATGTTCATGCAATCCAACGGCGGACTGACCGACGCGCGCTTGTTTCACGGACGGGATGCGATCCTGTCCGGCCCGGCCGGGGGTGTTGTCGGTATGGTTCGCTCTGCTGGTGAGTTGGGCTATGAAAAGCTTATCGGTTTTGACATGGGCGGCACCTCGACGGATGTCTGCCATTACGCCGGTGAATTTGAACGCTCGTTTGAAACCGAAGTGGCCGGTGTGCGGATGCGCGCACCGATGATGTCGATCCATACCGTTGCGGCGGGTGGTGGGTCGATCCTGTCCTATCGCGATGGCCGTATGCAGGTCGGTCCGGAAAGTGCCGGGGCCAACCCCGGCCCGGCAGCCTATCGCCGTGGTGGCCCGCTGACCGTGACTGACTGCAACGTGCTTTTGGGTAAGTTGAACCCGGATCATTTTCCGCATGTGTTTGGCCCGAACGCCGATCAGCCGCTTGATATCGACGCTGTTTGCGAGAAGTTTGAGGCACTTGCTGAACAGATCGGGGATGGCAAAACGCCCGAGGATATCGCGATCGGGTTCCTGCGCATCGCAGTAGAAAACATGGCGAATGCAATCAAGAAAATCAGCGTGCAGCGCGGCTATGACGTGACCCAATACACAATGAACTGCTTCGGCGGTGCGGGCGGGCAACATGCCTGCCTTGTGGCCGATGCCTTGGGGATGGAACGTATTTTCATTCACCCCTTCGCGGGAGTTTTGTCGGCCTTTGGCATGGGCCTTGCAGATGTCCGCGCCATGCGCGAGCGGCAGTTTGAAAAACCACTAAACGACACCGAGGCGGCATCTGCCTTGGCAGAGTTAGCGCAAAGCGCCCGCGCCGAAGTGAGTGAACAGGGCATCGCACTCTCAGACATCGACATCCTCAAGCGCGTCCAAATCCGGCCACGTGGCGCGCAACAAAGCCTCGAAGTCGCCTTCGGAACAGCCTCAGACATGGAAGCCGCCTTTGTTGACGCACACCAACAAAGGTTCGGCTTTGCGCCGGACACAAGCGATCTCATCATCGACGTGTTGGTGGTCGAAGCCGTTGGTCGGACCGGTGAACAGGTAAGCCTACCCGATACGCAAGGCGCGGGGTTAGATGAGACGACGGTAGCTGTCTGTTTCGATGGAACATGGCAAGACGTCTCGCTTGTTGACCGCACCACGCTGGCCCTTGGCCAAACCGTTGAAGGCCCCGCGATCCTGACAGAGCCCACCGGCACCAATGTGATTGAACCCGGCTGGCGCGCCACCTGTGCGGCGGGCGGTAACTTAGTCCTTGAACGCACCACCCCCATCGCCCGGGCCGAGGCGATCGGCACATCTGTTGATCCCGTCATGCTGGAGGTGTTCAACAACCTGTTCATGTCCATTGCCGAACAGATGGGGGCCACACTCGCCAACACCGCTTATTCGGTGAACATCAAGGAACGCTACGATTTTTCTTGCGCGATCTTTGACCAAAACGGCGATCTGGTGGCCAATGCCCCGCATGTTCCTGTTCACCTCGGCTCTATGTCTGAAAGCGTCCGCACCGTTCTGCGAGAGAATGTAGGCAAGATCCGGCCCGGCGATGTGTTCATGATGAACAATCCCTTTAACGGCGGCACGCACTTGCCGGACGTGACGGTGATCACGCCCGTTTTTGATGCCACTGGTGCCACCATCATCTACACTGTCGCCTCGCGTGGCCATCATGCCGACATCGGCGGCAAGACACCCGGGTCAGCGCCCCCGGACAGCCGGGTTATTGAGGAGGAAGGCGTGGTGATCGACAACTTCCTCCTCGTCGAGCAGGGGCAGTTGCGGGACCCCGAGACGCGTGATTTGCTTGCCTCTGGTACGTATCCTTGCCGCAATGTCGACCAGAACATGGCTGACTTAGCCGCACAGATCGCAGCGAATGCGACGGGCGTTGCAGAGTTGCAGAAGATCACGACCCAGTTCGGAATTGAGGCCGTTCGTGCCTATATGGGGCATGTTCAAGATAATGCCGAAGAAAGCGTTCGGCGTATTCTGGACGTTTTGAAAGACTGCTCATTCAGCTATCCGATGGACGGCGGCGCTCAAATCAACGTGGCCATCACGGTCAACAAATCAAATCGCAGCGCGACGATTGATTTCACCGGCACTTCGCGACAAAGCCCGCTGAACTATAACGCGCCGCTTTCGATCTGTCGGGCTGTCGTCCTTTACGTGTTCCGTACACTTGTTGGCCGCGATATTCCGATGAACGAAGGCTGTCTTAAACCGTTGGAGTTGATTGTGCCCGAAGGGTCGATGATCAACCCCCGTGCCCCCGCCGCCGTTATATCTGGCAATACCGAGGTCAGCCAATCCATTGCGGAGGCGCTTTACGGTGCACTTGGTGTGATTGCGAGCTCTCAGGGCACGATGAACAACTTTGTCTACGGCAATGACGTGTTCCAGAACTACGAGACCATTTGCGGCGGCACTGGGGCGGGTAACGGTTTTCACGGAACAAGCGCGGTCCATAGCCACATGACCAACACCCGCATGACAGACCCGGAAGTGCTTGAAACCCGTTTCCCTGTTCGTGTCGATGAATTCGCTATTCGACACGGTTCCGGCGGCGCAGGTGCGTTTGTTGGCGGCGACGGCATCGTGCGACGGTTGACCTTTAATGAGGCAATGACCGTCACAACGCTCAGCTCGCACCGCGTTGTCGCACCCCACGGGACACATGGCGGGTCCCCAGGTGCCACCGGTGAAAACGCCGTGCAGCGGTCAAATGGGGTGTTTGAGCTGCTGGACGGGAACGACCAGGTGGAATTGGAGCCAGGCGATTCATTTATCATGAAAACACCCGGCGGCGGTGGTTTTGGGAAGGCAAACCTATGAAGTTTTATCACTCTGGCTCAGAAATAGACCTTACCGTTGAGCACCTCTACGTTGCCGGTTGGACTGGTCGAAATGCTGATGCAGTGCAGCATCATATCGACGAGCTTGCGGAGATCGGGGTGGCGCCGCCAAGCGAGGTGCCACTCTATTACCGCGTATCCAGCAGTCTTCTCGTTCATGCAAACACCATCGAAGTGCTTGGACCAGAAACATCGGGAGAGGTTGAACCGCTCATCATACAAAGTGCTGGTGCCTTGTGGCTCGGCTTAGCATCTGATCACACTGACCGCGGTTTGGAGGCATATTCAGTCGCGGCTTCAAAGCAGATTTGCGCAAAACCCGCGGCCAAGGACGTTTGGCGATTGTGCGAGGTCGATGCAGACTTGGACACCTTAATACTGCACTGCTCAATCAAAGAAGACGGAAACTGGGTCAGCTATCAAGTGGGCGCTCTCTCAAACATCTTGCCGTTGCAAAAACTGATCAGCCGCTCTGGCATGGGGGACAACTCAGCGATGCTCTGTGGGACGCTTGGGGCAATCGGTGGTGTTAGACCTTCGCATGCTTACAAAATGGAACTTGAAGATCCAAAGCGAAACCGGCGGATTACACTCGAATATTCTGTTCGTAAGCTGCCAACAGTTCTTTAGAAGAACCAGAAGGAGAATCCGCGCTATCAAGCCCAATAGAGGCGTAGGGGGCTTGAGGGATATTTCGAGCATATTTTAAGCGTCGATGCCGTAAAACGTTTCAAGACAGCGCCAGAAGCGTATCAAATGGGACCGGATGCTTTGAGCTGTCATACGAAAGAAATACTGTTCGTTTCGTCGAATTCCTGGGACATCTGTGGAGCAACCTGGTTCGGTTACCGCACCATCTGGCTCAATCGATACGGGCTTCCATTGGAACGCCTTGGCGTCGAACCGCACCAAATTGGGACTTCATTAGAGGATGTTGCTGACTACGCTATCAAATTGAGTAGTTAACATTGTAGTCACCAAATTAGAAAGATAAATGCCAGTTCATAGATGACATTCCAGCTGTGATCTAAAAATTTACGGCCTGACCATCAGCGAATATTTGAAAAAGGAACACAAATTGTCCGATCCATCATCCGAAGTGATCTTCCATGCTTACCCGCAATCTCCTGTGGCGGAAAAAGTCAGGGTCGTATTTGGCATAAAAGGAATTGCATGGCGCAGCGTGGAAATTCCACGCCTACCACCTAAACCCACGCTAACTGCCCTTACCGGCGGGTATCGACGTACACCGGTAATGCAGATTGGTGCGGACATCTACTGCGACAGCCAATGCATCATCCGCGAACTTGAACGGCGCTACCCTTCGCCCTCCCTAATGCCCACGTCCGAGCAGGGCTTGATGTGGTGTCTCAGCAGATGGACAGATGGGACCTTGTTTGACCAAACAGTGCGACACGTTCTGGGTGCGGCTGGGGATAATTTAGACAAAGACTTTGCTGCGGATCGCGGGCGACTTTATCTCGGCGAGGACTGGGCTGCAGCGCTGAAACAGGCCAATGCTGAACTGCCGCATCTGGTGTCTCAAATGCGCGCACCCCTTTCATGGCTGAACGCGCAAATGTCGGATGGGCGGGCGTTCTTGCTGGGTGCAAAACCTGCGGCGATAGATGCACAGTTCTACCATGTGGTTTGGTTTCTACGCGGCCGATGGGCAGACGGACCATCGTTTTTGTCCGAGTTCACAGATCTAGTTCGCTGGGAGGAAAGTATCCGTGCGATTGGCCATGGCACCCCCAGTGAAATGGCTCCCTTGGATGCCATTTCGCGCGCAAAAGGACTGGAACCAACGGCCGAGACTGGCGTAACCGACTACGATCCGCAGGGCTTGTCAGTTGGACAAACCGTAACAATCCGCCCTGACGTCAATGGCGGCGAGCAACCTGTCGCCGGTAAAATACGTTTTGCGAATGCAGAGACGGTCGTTATAGAACGTACCACCGACGATGTGGGTACTGTGTGCGTCCATTTTCCGCGTTCTGGCTACCAAATAGTCCTACCTTGACAGTCGCACTCCGATCACGCCAGTAGAGGCAAGACGTTAGCACAAGAATGGAAAAGGCAGGCCAATGATTGATCTCTACACGTGGACTACGCCGAACGGCCGCAAGGTTTCGATCCTTCTCGAAGAACTCGGGGTTCCCTATACAGTTCATGCCATCGACATTAATCAGGATGAGCAATTCGCACCAGACTTTCTGAAAATTGCGCCTAACAACCGCATTCCCGCGATTGTAGATCAGGAGACCGGCATTCAAATGATGGAGTCCGGAGCGATCATGATGTACCTCGCGGACAAGTATAAAAAGTTTCAATGCGATGGTGATGAATATTGGCGAATGGTTGAATGGCTAATGTGGCAAATGGGCGGGTTAGGTCCGATGCTGGGACAAACCCATCACTTCGTAAAGTATAACAAAGGCAAATCAGAATACGCCGAGAAGCGTTACTCCGCCGAAGCACAGCGCTTGTACGGTGTTTTGAACAAACGGTTAGAGGGTCGTGATTTCATTGCAGGCAAAGACCATGGAATGTATTCAATCGCAGATATGGCATGCTGGCCTTGGGTGTCGCGGTTTGAATGGCAAGAAGTTGATCTCAATGTTTTTCCAAACGTCAAAGATTGGTACCTTAAAATCGCAGTGAGACCGGCGGTGCAAGCAGGCTATTCTGTTCCGAAATTCACAACAAACGTACCCATGCTCTAACTATATCGCCGTATTCGGTGCGATCAGGCTAATGCGAACTCGCATCAGATTGCCGGCGCAGCCTAAATCTATGCGCTCAATAATTGGCGCCACTGAGTAAGAGCGGCGGCGCGGTTGAGCTTGAAATTTATGCGTGAATAGAGATGGCGGTCCTGTACCCCCCTCACAGCCAACCTAACCCCACACCCAGCCCCTGTTGCGCCTTTAGCGGATCAGAGTGGCCAAAGGAATGAACGGGGGGTTGGTTTTAAAGTAGCTAAATGGGGAATGTTTTTTTATCCAAAGACACTGCAAAGTCGCCCTGCCCGTCTCAAGTAGTTTTGTCTGACATAACCAAAAGGCCGGACACATGACCGCAACCTGCAAACATGAAAGTCACTCAAATTAACCCTTGCACAAAAGGAGCCGTCCACGCATGACAGTGCCAAAATTGCGGTTATTGTCGTAAATAATGACTTTGGTTAGATTGTTACATAATAATAGCGAAGTATCCGCACAGAAAGTTTGAACATGGCAGTGTTATTTTCCTATGAACTCGATAATGATCGATCAACTCGAGCGCTGTTTGGAATGGAAATATCCCAACTGCTTGAGGATGAACGCTTGGCATGGGTACACTTGGATTTAACTGCAGCGGATGTTCATGAGTGGTTAAAAACAAACGTCAGTTACTTGGGTGAATCTTTGATATCTGCCCTACTGGCTGATGAAACTAGGCCAAGAATTTCAAATCATGGTAACGGGATGTTGCTGATACTTCGTGGAGTAAATAGTAATGAAAATTCTGATCCGGAAGATATGGTTTCAACGCGTCTATGGATAGATGAACATCGGATAATATCTATTCAAAAACGAAATCTTTCCGCCATCGATGACGTTGTTAAAGATATCCAGCAAGGACATGGACCAGGAAACAGTGCTGAATTTTTGATAATGTTAACTCAAAAACTCATGAAAACGACCGCATCTGAAGTAGAAATACGAACGATCCAGGTTGATCAGATCGAAGATGAGGTTTTTGATCATGGCAAGGTGTCACCTCCTGAAAAAATTAGTTTGGAACGTCGAAAGAATATAATTTTACAGCGTTTTCTGCGTCCACAGAAAGAGGTCTTGAACCCTGCAAACTCTTTTCCAATGGAATGGGTTAAAAGTGAAAATCGAGCCGCACTTTTCGAAACCTATCAAGGCTATTTGAAAATTTCGGAGGACCTGGACCTTAATACTGAGAGATTGAGAGTAGCAGAGGACGAAATCACTAAATACAACCACGAACGCCTGAATAATAATATGTACAGGCTGTCTATTTTATCGGCTGTGTTTCTACCACTTGGTTTTTTAACTGGCCTATTCGGTATAAATATTGCTGGTATGCCAGGGGTTTCCGCGCCCAACGCATTCATTGTTTTTTGCACACTGCTTCTCGTAATTTTTGGACTTCAACTGCTTGTTCTGAAGCGGCTTAAATGGTTTTGAAGTGTGAATGATTAAGATTGGAATTCCACCGGTGCAATCAGGCTAATGCGAACTACCATGGGATTTTTAGCACAACCTAAACCTCTGCACTCAACAATTAGCGCCACTGAGCAAGAGCAGCGGCACGGTTCAGCTTGAAATTGAAGCCTGAGTAAAGATGGCGTTCATGCGGCCTGGCCCCCCACCGTAAAAAAGAGGGGAGCGTAGCGGTGGAGCAAGCCTCCGTTACGCGCTTTCCGCCCCTATTAGTGGGGAGCGGTGGAGCGAGTGGAGCAATTATACCGAAACAATTAGAGCATATATAACCGTATGTTTTAAAATGTATATTATGGTATAATTGGGAAGTAGTGCTTTGCACCGCGGTGGCGTTGCGTAAGTTACATGGAATTTGCTCCACTCGCTCCACCGCTCTACTTTGGCATCTAGCTAAA
>Ga0206123_10003356_pt1 | contig 13228 bp, 7 predicted proteins | sample Helgoland_Spring_2_FD_160086 | JGI IMG/M metagenome (GOLD analysis project Ga0206123, IMG submission 160086) | Pelagic subsurface seawater microbial communities from Kabeltonne, Helgoland, North Sea - Helgoland_Spring_Bloom_20160316_1 | ecosystem: Environmental > Aquatic > Marine > Epipelagic ... | reverse complement strand
ATTAATTCAACAGTAGGATAGTTGTCTTTTAAAAAAGAAATGGAATTATCAGTAGAGTTATTGTCAGCAACAATTATTCGAGCGCCAGTAGAATGTTTAACTACAGATGGTAAGAATTGATTTAGGAATGATTGACCATTCCAATTGAGTATAACAACAGCTACTTTATTATTCAAAATCTAAATTTTATCTAGGGTTGTTAAAGTAATCATCAACTCTTCCGCCATAATGTTTGTTGTTTTCCTGGTTATCCTGGTTAATGCCTTGGTTAGTTCTTTTGTGTAATTGAATTTTCCACTGAGGATTATTGATGAATCCTGGCATTGTAGAATGGATAAGAGGATATTCGTTAGTGGATAAATCCCTACTATAAAATACAAATCGTTTATTACTAAAGTTTTTAATTTTATGATAATGCCATATTTCATAAGGGTAAGCACTAGGTTCACTAGGGAATTTGGATCTAGTATTGGGTTTGCCATATTTTAAAAAAATACGTCCTCTATCAGTTGAGTATCCTTTTTTTATAGCAGTAGAAAATAACTCATTTGTTTTTTTTACTTCTTTATAATAATTATTCCATTCAGTCTCTGGATCAGATTCGTTTCGGCTAATCCAGAAGTTATAAAAATATTGCATCATAAGCTCATTATCATCTGAATCTAGTTGGTTTTGAGCAAAGTTAGATTCTATATTTGTGGCAATTGGTTCGGTGCTTTTTATATGTTCAATAAGTTCACTTTTACTAAATTTACTAACGAACGAACTTTGGAAATTATCTGAAATTAATAAAGGAGAAACACTTGGGTTGCTTCGTTGGAAAAAGACTTTTTTACTAACTAAAAGTTCATTATTCTTATTTCTTGCCTCAATTACTACATTGTAATTACCAGAAGGAAGTTTACCAATAGGAAATGATTTTAAAAGAATGTTCACTGGTTTTGCTTTTTCACGAATAAAGCTTTTGTAATCTCCAACAACTTGGAGACCTTCAAAACTTTCAATAAAATAAGAGATTAAAAAATCTTCATTTTCGCCTAATAACTTATCAGAATTGTATAATTCAGTATAAAAAGCAATTTTCTCAAAACCTTCAGAATAAAAGTCAGAAGTGTAAGGTATAATATCGTAGCCACTTTTAGTTAAGATGTTACTTTCGATTGATTTTGTAACAGATTCAATAAGTACCACATCGGAAAGACTAATATTATCCGGAGAATAATTAATATTTAAGGGTTGTTTGTAATTAAATGGGGGATTTGTAGCGTTTAAATCTTTGATGAGAACTTCAAATTCGTAGCTTCCGTTTGGTAGGGGTATTCTTTGTTGATCCATAAAATCTACTCTTTCGGATAAGGAGTCAGTTATTTCAGGGCTAAGTAAATTATACTTTTTAAAAGTTTTTATTTCTTCTCCTTGCTTAAACAATAAAGTAACTTCTATTTTTCCTTGAAAAGTGTTTTGTTCAGTTTTACTGTAAATAGCCGAACCTCCAATTATAGATAGGTAAGTTTCGATATATGGACCATCTTCTGGAGAATTAAAAGTGCAGTAGGTAAAATATGCTTTTAAATTACCTGCAAATACATTGGCAGAAAATAAAAGAATAAAAAGGATTGATGTAATGTATTTCATGTGTTAAATCTAATTAATGTAAAGTTACAATTTATCTTTATGATTATTAATTGATAATTGATAAACGGCACATTTATAAGCGTTTATTAATTCTGGGAATAATTTTTTTAAAAAAAATGAAAAAAACATTTTAAATATGAAATCAATTGCTACTTTTGCCGCGGAGATATGGCAGAGTGGTCGAATGCGATGGTCTTGAAAACCATTGTACTGTTATGGTACCGGGGGTTCGAATCCCTCTATCTCCGCCAAAAGGCTTTCAGAAATGAAAGCCTTTTTTGTTTGTGGATTATCTCAATCCGTTAATGTCATATTGAGATACAAAATTCCAAACTAATTCAGCGGTGTTATTGCCTTGATAAGTTGCATTAAACCAAACATGATCCCCTCCTATGTATTTGAAATGCTCAACAGAGACAGAGCTATCTCCCTGATCATAAACATAATGTTGAATTGTCATTCCCCCAGTATTATCTGAACTTATTGTTGGAGTTGTAGTCGTATTATTGAAATTTATCCAATGATCTAAAGTGCTTTGTGCAGAGCTATAAGAACTGTTTCCTCCATAGGTGATAACACCATCAGAAGTTCCATGAAGATGAACTATTGGCATTGGGTGGTTTGTTGGCCCAATACAATCAAGCATTGATCCTGAAACAGATGCCACAGCAGCAATTAAATTGCTTTTATAATTAGCAAGTCCATATGCCATCATTCCTCCATTTGAGTATCCGGCTGCATAAATTCTCTCATTATCTAAATTATATTGAGATGAAATTTGATTGATTATAACTTCTACAAAACCTATGTCATCTGCTGTACTTTTATTATCGCCACCTAATGGGCAAGGATTCCAATGAGAAGAACCATTTGAACAACTACCTTGAGGGTATGCTAGAATAAAAGTGTCTGACTCTGCTAAAGCACGCATATCGGCAGTATTCATATAACTGCTTGCATTACCACCAAAACCATGAAAATTGAGCATTAATGGAACAGAAGAGGTTCCATCATATGAACTTGGTATATACAAAACATATTCTCTATTGCTATTGTTATGAACTATTGTATTTGGATTAGTATTTGAATAACAAGGGAATAAATTACTTTTAACATCACCTTTTTCATCATCCTTACTACAGCTAACTATAATGGTTGTTAAAATTGTGAAATATAAAATTGACTTTTTCATTGTTTAGTTTTTAATGTTTAACTTCAAAAAATAACTATTTACTTTGTCAACAAAAGAGCTGTCAATAACTGCTGCGTTAATGGTAAATTCATCCCCTTGTGTACGTTCCACTTCAATTTTTTGGTTAGCAGAAATAAACGGACAGTTAATGGCTAATTGATAAACCGCTTCGGTTGTTTTATCTGCTAACTCAACTGTAAAAACATGCATTTGTACATTGCTTTTTTTGTGGTAATGTGTTAAAACAGCTCCTCTTAATTTTTTATTCGGAACAACTATCGTTTCTCCTTTGTCGTTAATTAATTCCGATTGAGATAAATTAATAGCTTTTAACTCTCCTTTAGCAAAATCTGTAGCAATCACTTCTCCGGGTTCAAATTGGTTGTTAAAACGAATAACAATTCCTGCAAATATATTACTCCAAAAATTCCAACCTAACCCTAAAATGATAACCATAAAAGTTAGGGTGATAAATAGGTTTGCTCTAATTAGGGCAATAAAAAACATGCCTGTAAAAAGTAGCCAAGCTATTATCTGAAACTTTTGCCAATACTTATTTATTTGGTGTTGTTTTCGCTTAATTAAAGGAATAACATAATGGTTTATAATGTATAACACTATAAATAAAATGGCTCCAAATAATACGTAAAATAGGAGCTTATATAACTGTATTTCGCTAATGTTAAAGTTCATATTTTTAATCGTTTAAAATTTTTAAATGTTTTAACCATTCTTCAATAAAATAACGGGCAGTATCGTTAATGGCATAAACAGTATTCGATTTTTTATAAATTAATGCAGCTTTTTCTAATTCGTTAAGCGTTTCATAAAGCCATTGTGTTTCTCCGTAAATTTTTCTTATTTGCTCATCAGTTAAACTTTTATGTATTATAAATTGATACAAAATAGCTTTCCAACTAGGGTTAGTAATTTTAGGGAATAGAATAGGGTTTGATTTTTGGATAAAAAGATTTCCTTGTATATCCTTTTTTAAACTACTTATCCAAATGGTTAATGCAACACCAATATTTCCGTTCGATTTGTTATAAATGTCATTAAACAAAGCATCTAATTTTTTAGATTCGGTTAATGGTTGATTGTTGTACCAAATTTCAGCACCACCAGTTCTGTGTCTATTCATTAATACTTCTTTCATTTCCATTCTGCTCATTGGCGGAACAATAATGTTTGATAAGATCTGCCTTTCTATATCAGAAGATTTTCTAATAATATCATAACTAAATAAGTTGGCAGATAATATGAAATAGTGTTTGCTTCCGAACTTTTCTATTAACTTAGAAAGATAATTGATGGCAGCACTTCCGTTAGGAGCTTTTACCCACCAACTTTCTAAATCATCAAAAATTAAGATTGATTTATTGTTAAGTTGATTTAAAATGGCTTCGGCAGTTCCACTTTTACCAAATGTATTTTGGAACGCTAAATGAATGTCATTCACATCAAAATTCTGTTTAACTGGAGGCTTAATGTTAAACTTTTCTTTATTTCCTAAAGAATTGGTAATGCTTTCAATGAAGTAAGTTTTACCAGCATCAGCTTCACCTAAAACAATAATACCTCCATTTACTCCAGTATCAATTCGTGAAACTGCTCTTTCAATAGCACTTAACTCTTTCTTTCTATAAACAGGGTTTATTGTTCCTAAATGACTTCCTGTAAACAGTTTTTTATAATAAAAAGAGAGATCATCTTCCAGCTCTTCACGATAAGTTAAGAGGTTGGTAAAGCGGTATGCTTGCTCAATATTATTAAGATGTTGATTGTGTTTTTCAATAAACTTAATACTATCTACATCACGCTTACGCTGGACAACAAAGTCAGAAGCAATTCTATATTTTTTAGTGATCTGAGTCTTCCTTTTGTCGTACCATTTTTGATATTTCGATTTGGTAATAGATTTGGTAGATATTTTATCATACGACTCTAATGATTCTAGTATTCCAACAATGTTAAGGTTAGACAGCGTGTTGTGAATGTGTACACCTAAACTGTAAGTAAATGAAGCTTCAATTTTTTGTAATTCTTCTAAACAAAACTGAGTACTTAATTGAACTTTAGCAATGTTGTTTTTATAATCATTTAAATTGTCTGCTGTAAATGGTTCTGTAAGTATATGGTTAATTAGGTTGGAAGAATTGTAAAGCTCCTCAGCATTCTTTTTATATACTTCCTCTAAATCATTTAAAGAATCTTGTAAAGGCGATAAATAAGCCGATTGAATGATATGGTTCTGTATGTTCGCTAAACTCACTTCAACATTCTCTACATCCTCGTTTTGGCAATTTTGGAAATTACTTAACGAATCTGCACTCATTAGTTTTACTAACTTAGGAGTACTTTCAGAAATGGCAATGATTTTATCTTCTTCAAACTTTAAAGCACTGCTTAAATTGATGTGCGGAATACCTTCAATCAATTTGTCAATTATCTTATCACTATGATTATCTAGTTTTCCAGATTCTAAATTTTCGCTAATAAAATCTACTGCAGTAGCAAATTGTTTAATGTCATTTAACTGTGTGTTAATAGTCATTCTGTGCGAACGAGACTTAATCATTTCGTTTACAACAAAAACGGCTAAACCAGCAGAAGTTAATGTAAAGTTTGCTTGTAATTGTTGGTGTGCTAATGTTTGATTTTTAAGCCAATCAGAACTATAAGCAGCAAGGTTGGCTGCAGTTTTCTCTAATTCTTTTGATTTAAGTTTTTCATTACTTCTTTTAACTTTTTTATAAAAAGTTTTATCTGTTATGTTATCAATAATCTGAATACATACATTTCTGCTTGAATTGTTTAAACTGCCAATAGTTTCTGTTTTTAAACGGGACGCATCTAACAGTAATTCATCAAAAAGTTGAGTAGTGTTTTCAATTAAATTTGTTAAGGCGGTTTCTGATGTAGTGTTGTTAGTGTTTAATTTTTCTACATAAAATTGAATTTGTTCTTTAATTCCTTCGGCTAGTTTGTTTAAAATAACATAGTTTAGAACACCTAATTCTAAATAAGCTTTTTCAGTGTTTTTAGTAATTGCTGCTTTAAAATAGAAGTCAACAATATTTTGCCAATAAATTTTACGTTTGCTACTTAAAAAATTAGCTTGTTTTTTATCTGATGGTGTATATTTTATTTTTTTAGGTGAATTTTGCAAAAATACTTTTCGCTCTTGTGTCATTGCAACATTTCCTAACTGTAATAACTCTTCAATTTCGGGTAGTTTTTCAGTTTTAAACAATTCAGACGAAACGCTGATGTGATTAACAAAAGTTTGTAAATCTCTTGCAACACGTGTGGCAGAATGGTTTTTGTTTAAAGGTTGAACAGTATTTTTAAATTCGGTTTTTATTGCTGTAATAAAAGTTCTGTAAGCTGATGACAAAGCTGTTAATGCAGGATCAGCCAATAGTTGTGTTGTTTGAGCAAGATGACTGTCTAATTCAAAAACAACATCGTTAATTTCTGAATAAGCAGTTTGAACGATAGGTTTTAGCTGAATTTCATTTTCAGTAGAAAGTGCTTTTTCAGTTGCAAAAACTAAATCTAATTCATTAAAGTTGTTTGATGCTTTAACCAATAGAGTAGTGCCAACAGTTTCAAATAAATTATCAGTATTTAAAATGTATTCAGCTTGCTTATCAGCTTTAACATTAGGAATTCCTAAAATAATTAAATCTGTTTTAACCGATTGTAATTCAATTATTTTGTAAAACGATTTCTGTTCAACACCATTGTTAATAATCTTAATTTCTGCATCAATTCTTAATTTATCTATTAGCTTAAGAATTTTTGTTTTAATGAGTGTATTGTCAGCATTGTTATGATTAACAAAAAGAATTCTAATTTTTGCTTTAGACCAACTTGGCGATTGAGCAATGTATCGTGAGATGTTTAACATCATCTCAGCATTGTTGCTATCGGTTTCTCTCCACCATAAATCTATGGTTTGATAATTACCAAAATGTGTACGCTCATCATAATCTAAATACAATAAGTTATAATCTAAATGAATCAGCTTTTGAGTCATTTGAACATACTTTTGAGGAGATTTTGTGAATCTGCTCCAGTTCATCATAACGGTGTTGGGTTCAACTCCGGTAAATCCATAAGTAGAAGCAATGTTCTCAATACCAGAGTAATGATTATCAACTTCAACCTTACGACCGTAAATTCCTAATTTTTCTAATGTTACATCTTTAACAGCTTGCTGGTTTTTAGATAATCCGCCTTCACTATTTTGTACAAGATTAAAATCGGTTACAATTCCAGTCCTACCAGAAACTACTTTACTAAATTCTAATAAATGCTCTCTTTGAGCCGATTCTCCACTAAACAATAAGATGTTTGGGTTCCAGTTTTCGCTAGCAACTTCTTTCGCTTCTAATTTTTTAAGTCCTTTGTTTACAACATTACTCCATACACTTTGCCATACATCGTTAGATTGTAATTGTATTTGCTTGCGTTGTAACCAAAAGTAGAGTAGTCCGATAACTGCAAAAGCACCAAACATGGCTACCATGTCTAACTTAAACATTACGCCAAAACAAGCAATGGCTCCAATTAAACCAATCCAACGTTTAATTTTAAAAGTAGGTTGAAAATCAGGATTTGCCCAGCTTTCTAAATAATAAGAAATATTAATAAAGCCATAAGCAGCAAGGTAGAACATAGAAACTACACGCGCAATAACATCTAACTCTCCAATTAAAATTCCAGCCTCAGCAATAATAAAAACAAGTATTAATGCATTTACAGGTTCATTGTCTTTCCCTTTTCCTTTACCAAAAATCATTGGAGTTACTTTATCTAACGACATAGCTTGTAGTATTCTTGGTCCACCTAAAATACCACCTAAAGCAGAGGATAAAGTTGCTCCCCAAATACCAGCTACAACTGCTGGAGCGAAGTAAGCAATTTTCATTAAGATGTTATAATCGCTTTTTAATGTCTCTGAATCTATGGTGTAAGCCATAAAAACAGCTAAACCAACATAAACTAATAAACCTGTTCCAATGGCTAATAAGGTTCCAACAGGTATAGATTTTTTAGGGTCTTTCAAATCTCCACTCATGGCAATACCAGCTGTAAATCCAGTAACTGCAGGGAAAAATATCGCAAAAACAGTTTCTAATGGCATAGAGTCTTCACTAGCAAACATATTTACTGTTGTAGGAGCAAAGTCCATTGTTCCAAAAAAGATAGACAGCAAGGAAAGGATGATTGCAGCCAAAATAAAGAACTGTGCTTTTAACGCTACAGAAGTACTGATAAGCGCTAATGCTGTAAGGGCGACTAAGGCTATGCTTCCTGTTAGCCGGAAATCGTTAACCGTCATTCCTAAATCAAAATAACCATTAAAACTCTCAGCAAATCCAATTAAATATAAGGCAATAGAAAAGGCGGTTCCAACATATAAGGCTATACCAATTGATCCTCCAATGGGAACTCCCATACTTCGGGATAAAACATAGTAAATACCACCGGCACCAATTTTTTTATCAGTGGCAACTGATGATACACTCAATCCTGTAGAAACAGCAATTATGTGTGCAATTAAGATAATGATAATTGTACCGATTAATCCTGCATTACCAAGAACCCAGCCTAAACGCATGTACATTATTACCCCTAAAATTGTAAGGATAGAAGGAGTGAAAACTCCAGCAAAAAATCCAAATTTCTTTTTTCCTGCCATTGATTATATTTAAATAATTGCTCTTTTTTATGACTAGAGCAAGAGTTAAAGATAATAATTCTATAATTAATAACTACATCAAGTCTTGAAAAGCACGTTTTTATGTCATTCTGAACTTGTCGAAGGGCAAAAAAATGTGCTTTGAAAAGGTACGCAATCTGAATTTGCTCTCGATGTTAAACGGAATAGGAGCGAAGAGAATTTTGTTTGGAGTTGGTTAGTTTAACGTTTTAGCTATTTAGGTTTTGTTGGCGTGTCGTTATATTGTTTAAGATACTTTTCTAGCAATTCTTGATCATAGTCAGAACGGCTATTACCTAAATCACAATAATTCGCTTCTAGGTAAAACAGAAGTTTAGGATCATTGTCAACTTTCCTTGCTGTAAAGAATTTTGTTGTGCCAATTTTAAAACTATTTTTTGTGACTCCACAAGAAGACATGTTGTCAAAATAAATAGTTACTTTCTTGGATTCATCGATATCTCCCATAAATTGTTTTACAACCTCATAAGTTACTTTAATACTTTTATAGGGAATCGAATCTAGTTCCACCGAGATAATTTTGCCCTCAAAGAAGATATCAGAAATACTTACCCTATTTTCCAATCCAGTCACCTCAATCATTGGTGAACAATTACAAGAAAAGGAATAAAGAGAATTGGTTATCGTTATTAAGAAAACTAAGATTACTTTCATATTACAATTCATTTTGAGTGTTTGAATAAGTTAGGTTAAATACACGTAATCACAAGTTTGGTTCATTTATTTCCAATGCACGCCAACGCTGTTCTATGTCATGTTTTAATGTGATATAAAACTTGTTGTTAAACGAAATTACTGTTTTTTAAGTAGAAAGTCAAGTTTACTTCTTTACGTAAACATCCATTTGCGGGAATGGAATGGTAATCTGATTTTCAATAAATTTTTGATTGATAATCTTTCGAATATCACTTTTTACGTTTTCAATTCTGAAAACATTTTTACTAAAAAACATCAATTCAAAATCTAAAGAAGAGGCACCAAAATCAACAAACCTAGCTTTAATCGTTTTAGGGTCTTTTACTTCAGGGTGTTCTGAAGCACTCTCTTCTAAAACTTTAATTACTAAATCTACATCGGTACCATAAGCAACACCAATGTTAATTCTAAAACGTGTTTTTTTAGATTGATGACTCCAGTTAATTACTTTATTGGTAGTAATTTGAGAGTTAGGAATAATTACAATAATATCATCTCTATCTATAACTCTAGAGGTTCTTAAACCAATATTTTGGATTAGTACAATTTCACCTTCAACCTCTAAAACATCACCAACAGAGGTTGTGTTTTCTACTAATAAAATAATACCAGAAATAAAGTCATTAAATGTTTGTTGTAAACCAAGTCCAACACCAACCAATAAGGCTGCAGATCCAACCAGTAAACCATTTAAATTTGCTCCAACAGTATGTAAAATTAGAGCAATAGCTATAATCCAAAGTACATATTTGGTGAGCTTGTAAAGTGCGTAAGCACTTCCTTTTTCAAATTTATTGAGTTTATGATTACTAAAAACTATTTTCTTTATTCCTTTAGAAATAAGGATAGTAAGAACTATAATAATAGCAACAATTACAATAGAATACGCTGAGAGTTGATAATCTCCAATTTCAATTATATTGTGATCTATAAATTCTTCAAATGTCATAATTCTCGCTTCACTTTTTTAAGTGGTACAAAATTAAGGTTTATGGAGAAACTATTTCCATTAAAGTAGCACAAAGTATAGCTCCGTAAGTTCCTAAAGCGTAACCTAAAACAGCCAATAAAACTCCAACTGGAGCTAAGCTAGGGTGGAATGCTGAGGCAACTACTGGGGCAGAGGCAGCTCCGCCAACATTGGCTTTACTTCCAACAGCTAAAAAGAAAAATGGTGCCTTAATAATTTTAGCAACCATAAAGAGTAAGCCAACATGAAAAGCCATCCATAATAAACCAATTATGATGAAATCCCAATATTGTACGAGCTGCGATAAATCAATTTTCATCCCAATAATAGCAACTAAAATGTAAATGAATACGCTTCCCATTTTAGATGCTCCAGCACCTTCAAGCTTTCTCATTTTAGTAAATGAAAGCGTTAATCCATAAGTAGTAGAAAGAACTACTACCCAAAAGAATTGACTAGACAAAACTGTGTTTGCCATTGAGGAAGCTTTTGCTAAACCACTAAAAGATGTAGCTAAAAAATGTGATAACCCAACTCCAACAAATGCTACAGCAAATATTTGAATTAAATCAGATAGAGTAGCTTCTCGTTTAACACTTTGTGTGTAGTTCTCCATTTTAGTTTTTAATGTTTCAATTGAAGATGAATCTGCTTTAAGCCATTTATCAATTTTGTCAGATTTTCCGGCACCAAAAAGGATAAATGCCATCCATATATTAGCAACTACAACATCAACAGCTAACATTGCTCCGTATTTATCTACGTTAAATTTGTAGAGTTCTAGCATGGCAGTCTGGTTGGCTCCACCACCAATCCAGCTTCCTGCTAAGGTTGCTAAACCTCTCCATACAGCATCAGGTCCTGCACCTCCGAGTGTGTCAGGAGAAATAACAGAAGTAATTAAAATAGCAATTGGACCACCTAAAACAATACCAACGGTAGCCGTAAAAAACATAATTAATGCTTTTGGTCCTAATCGGATAATACCTTTTAAATCAGTACTTAAAGTCATTAAGATTAATGAGGCAGGCAAAAAGTAATTTTTAGCAATTGGCCATAATCCAGAAAATTTAGGTGAAATAATATTAAATGTACTTAATAGTGCTGGAAGCAAGTAACACATTAGTAATGCAGGTATTATTTTATAAAACCAGCTTAATTTTTTGATTTTAGAAGTGTAAAAAACAATACCTAAACAAGCCATTAGTAGTCCGAAAACAACTGCGTCATCTGTTACTAAAGGTTTACTGAGGATTTCTGTTATATTTTCTGTTGCAGCCATAGTATATTTGTTTTTAAATTCTCAGTCGAGCTGAGAATTACAAAAGGTTTATTTTTTTAGCGAAAATACATTTTCTCCGTTAATAAAAGTCTGTACTACTTTTACATCTAGTATATTTTCTTCATTTGTTGTCATAATATCATTATTTAGAATTACAAAATCTGCAGCTTTTCCAATTTCTAAACTTCCTTTTTCGTTTTCTTCAAAATTAGAAAGTGCAGCCCATATAGTCATTCCTTTTAGTGCTTCTTTTTTAGTTAAAGCATTTTCCATTTGATAACCATCTTTAGGCTGACCAGAAGCATCTTTTCTTGCCACTGCAGCATAAAAAGTCTTAATTGGGCTAATGTCCTCAACAGGAAAGTCAGTTCCTAAAGCAACAATTCCATTTTGGTTTAATAAATCTTTGTAAGCATAAGCAGCTTTTACACGATGTTCTCCTAATCGGTCTTTAGCCCAATACATATCAGATGTGGCATGTGTTGGTTGAATGGAAGGGATGATCGTATATGTTTTAAATTTTTCAAAATCAGTTGGATGAATAACTTGAGCGTGCTCAATTCTCCACCTTTTATCGTTTACTCCTTTTAAAGTTCTAGCGTAAACATCTAAGATTAAACGGTTGGCAGAATCGCCTATACAATGCGTGTTCATTTGAAATCCTTTTTCATAAAGAATGGGGGCGTATTTGTTAAAAAAATCAGCTTCACTAATCAATAAACCATGGTGCTCACTTTCAATAATATCAGTGTATGGCTCTAATAGGCACGCTCCTCGAGAACCTAGGGCACCGTCAGCATAAAATTTAAAAGAGTTTACACTTAGCATATCGGTTTTGTAAGGTCCTTTTTCGAGGTAATGGTTTAACATGTTCTGGTTGCCAGAAACCATGGCGTAAACTTTCATTTTCAATTTAGTTTCTTGTTGTAATCTATCTATTAAATTAATAGTATCTTTTGATAGCCCAGCATCATCTACGGTGGTTATTCCAGCTTCAAACAATTTGTGTTGAGCTTCTAGTAATGCTGTTTCTAAATATTTTAAATTGGGCTGTGGAATAACTTTATTTATTAGATTCACAGCATTATCTATAAGGACTCCTGTAAGTTGTGATTGGTTGTCAGAAGCTTGCTCTGTAGCTGAAATATTTAAAGTTTGGTTTTGTTTAGATTCTGTGTTGTATGCTATTATTGCGCCTCCGTTAATTTTTGTTTTAGATGTAATGTTAGCACGTCTTAATGCTTCGCCATTAGCAATTGCAGCATGGCCGTCAATTCTGGTTAAAAATACGGGCTGGGTAGGGAATAAACTGTCTAATTTTTCTCTACTTGGAAATTCTTTAGTCTCCCAGTCGTTTTGATCCCAGCCTCTACCAATAATCCATTCATCGTTATTGTTTTTTGAGAAATCAATGGTTCTTTTTAAAACTTCATCAAAAGATTTAGTGCCTACTAAATTTACTGTTTTAAGGTTTAAGGCATATCCAACAAAATGACAATGAGCATCAATAAAACCTGGATATATAGCTTGCTTTTTTGCATCTATCGTTTTTTTTGAGTGGTATTTATTTCTGATTTCGTGCTCAGGTCCAATATCAATAATTTTTCCGTCAGAAATAACCATTGCTTCTGCAATGTCAAATAAATCATTAACAGTATAAATTTTTGCGTTATGAACGATTAAATCTGCTTGTTCAGTATG
>Ga0206123_10003352_pt1 | contig 13234 bp, 11 predicted proteins | sample Helgoland_Spring_2_FD_160086 | JGI IMG/M metagenome (GOLD analysis project Ga0206123, IMG submission 160086) | Pelagic subsurface seawater microbial communities from Kabeltonne, Helgoland, North Sea - Helgoland_Spring_Bloom_20160316_1 | ecosystem: Environmental > Aquatic > Marine > Epipelagic ... | reverse complement strand
ACCGAGCAGGTAGTATGGTGCGAGTATACGACGATATTGCCGTGTTGTACGCCTGTGTTCTTGACGATCTCTTTTACCTGTTCGGTAACATCGTGAAAGGTCGGGTTTAATCCTTTTGATTGAAGGGCGATTTTTTCGGTGACGATTTTCATAGTTTGAATGTTAAATATTTTTCTAAAGGTTTATTCTCCGGATACCTGTATGATGACCTGACGGTTGCGCGAACGGGTGTGATCAAAGTCCACAAAGTAGACATGCCCAAACTCTCCAAGTTCCAGATTTCCCTCGAAAATGGGTATGGTTTCACTTCTGCCCATGATGGATGATCGTAAATGGGCATCGGTATTTAATGTTCCCGGTTTGTCCTCCCCGTGCTTGGCTGCAAATACGGTAAGTTCCGGACCTGGGTGCATATACTGACCTTCTTTTCTGCAGGTAGGAATGATGTTCTCAAAAATATCTGCAAGGTCCTGCTGCAAGTAAGTCAGTCCGGTGTATGCCTTGTCAAAGGAGTCTTCGTCTATCATTACAGCACAGGTGGTGTGTCGTGAATAAACCAGACACGATCCCAGTTGGATACCTGATTGATGAACAATTTTCTTCACCTCATCGGTGATCGCGTGAAAGGTAGGCCGCTGGCCAGTGGATTTGAGGTCGAGAGTTTCTCGGACAATTTTCATGGTTAACGTTTTAGTTGGTTTTGGATTGAAGATTTCTTTTGGCCCGGCTGACATTGTAGACCATTTCATCGAGCAGTTTCATTGGGTCCTTGGACTTAAGAATACCCGAGGCCGAGCCAGCGGCATCATTTCCCGCCATGATGAAGTCGTAAATTTGCTCACCCGTGGTTATACCTGCTGCCTGTTCGACCAAAATGTTCGGATTAATTTGCTTAACCACCTTCAAAGTCTCGATCACATAGGACATGTCACTTGCCTGATCTGTACCGATCAGTTCACTGGGTTCCGGGTTGATAATGTCCGGCTCGAACTGTGCAATCCCCTTGGTTTCGGCAATAGAGTCGGCACAGGCAAAAGTGATCAAACCGATTTCATTTGCCCGGTCGATTGTTTCTTTGATCTGGGGCAGAGTCATGGGGCGTTCACAATGGTTAAGTAATACTCCCTTTGCACCAGCATCGAGTATGGCTTCGGGCAATACATCTGCCATTCCCCGACCGGGTCGCAAAGTATCCATGTAAGGGGCAAAGACAAGAACACGACTTGTATTCTCGGCAATTCTGCGAATCTCAGTGTAGGGGGCGATGAAGATCGCATCCACATCATGGCGGATGGCGGCCTCATCAACTGCTTTTGCATAGTCCAATACTGCGTCTCCAAAGATGTAATTCTTTACACTGGTTTCAAAGAATGGAGATTTTGGAAGGGTTTTTATAGGTTTGTTGGTTGTCATCTAAAGTTTTGGATATTTGTTTTGAAATTATTGGGATACCATTGCGGTTTCCTTATGAAAATGTCGCTGGATTTCTATGTATGAATCGCTGCAGGCGAGATCGGGTTGGGTAGTTGTGAATGGGTGTTTTAACTGATTGAAACCGTCCCGTTCATCTGAATAGATTCCACAACCCATTCCTCCAAGAATCACTGCTCCCATAGCTCCGGCATATTCTCCATTTTTAGGTATGCTTACTGGTCGGTTAAGCACATCTGCGAGGATCGAAGTCCAGATTGCACTCTTTGTCGGTCCGCCCGTAAAAATCAATTTCCCAGAAGATCTTCCGGTAAGTAGATTGACCTGCTCCACGCGTTGGGCGATCTGGAAAACAATCCCTTCCATCAATGCACGGCATAAGTTTTGAGGAGTACAGGATTGGGCGACCTTCCAGTTTTCCTCCTCGGTATGATCGAGCAAATTGACAATGGTACCACCTGCTCCCGGTTCTGCTTCCATGGCCAGACTATTGAAGTGTTCGTACATTGCTTCGTTGCTTTTCGAGGGAAATACTTTGGCCAATAATTTATGCAATTTCTCACCCACTGCGGTAAGAGCAAAAATGGCACCCCAGCATCCATTGGTTGAAAGAAAAGGGTCGATAAGCATATTTTCTTTCAGGGCAATTTCTCTGTTTTCTACAGGTGTGAATACGACCCAGGAAGTACCGGCTGAAATAAGCAGATCACCTTCTTCCCAAACTCCGGTTCCCCGGGCGGCGGAGGGGTGGTCAAAACTGCCGGTTACAGGCATTGTTGTAGTAGACAAACCGGTGAGTTCACAAATTTCGGGAGTGAGTGATCCACATGCCTTACCAGTTTCGCACAATTGTGGGAGTTGTGTTTCCTGAATTCCCAAAGTGCTCAAAAGCTCTAGGTTCCACTTTCTTTGCACCTGATCCTGCAAATAAAAGGTGGTTGCTTTGGAATGATCAATGATCCACAGGCCACAGAGTTTTTCAAAGATGAAGTCATGCAGCATCGCAAATCGCCTGGCTTGTTTCCAAAGTTCTGGTTTGTTCTTTTTTAACCATCCCAAATGGGCCAGAGGAAAGGTACCGAAGTAGGGCCATCCGTTTTTTTGATAGAATTGTTCCTTGTCCAAGTCGGTCCAAGGATCCTCGCCCTCAATCAGTGTTCTTGTGTCCAGCCAACTGATTGCACGGGCCAATGGTTTAGATGCATGATCGAGCAAAATGGTATTTCCGGTGGCACCGCTTAAACAGATGGCTTTGATTTCTTCAGGGTCATCTATATGCGAAACCAAGGATTTTACCAATCCGGTGAATTCTAAAAAGTACTGCTCGGGATCAATCTCTGCTTCACAGGTAGATGGTTTAATTATGGTTGTTTCGGCACTTTCCTGAGCGATTATTTTTCCATCACTTTTACAGAGCACGGCCTTGATCGAACTTGTTCCCAAGTCCATCCCAATCAGATATTTTTTTGGCACTGCCACTGAGTTTTAACTTAGGCCCAACATGCGGTGTGCATTATTAAAGAAGAGATCTTCGATTTCTCCTTTGTTTAATCGGGTATTAATCGCCGCTTCCCTGATCGATTTGATTTCTTCGTAAATAAAGAAGGACAGGCGGTCCGCTTCTTCTCCTTCTATCTCGCGCATGCTTGGATCATCGGATACATCTCCATACAATCCTTTGGGTACAAGGTTTAGGTACTTTCCATTCTTGGTGATTCGTCGCATTCTCATCCGGGTGATTGGTAGATCACTGCCAAAAATCATACGTTGCGGTCCAACCGCATTGATTGCCCATTCAAATACCTTGGCATTGGTATTGGCCGAGAAGTCGAAAGTCAGTCGCTCAGTCTTTTTTAAAATCTCAAATGCATCGCCTACATCTTCTTCGCAATAAGCTCGGCCAACATGAGCAAGTATGAGTTTTAGGTTTGGATAGTTCTGTTCAATTTCCAGGATTTGGCCAAGGTTTACCGGGTCTTTTAATCTTCCGGATCTTGGAATGTGCAACATCACAGCAAGCCCAAGCCTGTCCAATACCTCCAGTTGTGAAGGTGGTAGGAAATCATAAATCCTTACTTCGTCCCGTGGTAGGTAGGAAGGAGCAAAGCTCAGGTATACCTTGATTCCGTTGAACTTCCGTTCAATCAGTCTGGCTTCGAGTTCTTCGGCAGACCAATGGGGTAGGGCAAGGAGTAATGCGGGTATATTGTGTTTTTCCGCACAGTCCAAAACATATCGGTTTAGTTCCACAATTTTGTTTTCCGGTTCAATCCAGGGGAAGATACAAGGAGTTACTTTCTTTCCCGGAAACATCATGCGGTAAGTTTCCATAAGGTCCTCTATGGGGTTTTCATCCGCAACCAAGAGCGGCCAGGCAGCCAGTCTGCTATCTTGTTCCTTTTCTGAATGTACTGTTTCTTTTTCATAACAATGTGTATGCACATCGATAATATTTTCAGGGAGGAAATCCTGAAGGTACTCCTGATAAAATTCTTTGTCCGTCTGCTTTATTTCAAAATTCATATAATTGATATGGAGAAGTTCATCATTTTACCAAAGGCGATGAGGGTGCGTAAGCTATCACCATAGACCAGGACTTGGTGGTGGGTACCGCCAACTTCACTATATTTTTCAAGAAACCGATCGACTGGAATTTTGGGACGGATCCATCCACGGATGGCTTCCTCTAAGTTTTCCACATTCCTCCCTTCCAGTACTTCCATTTCGCTTAAGGTCAGGGTAAATTTCCCTTCCTCGGTCTGGGCAAGGTTGGCCAGTACTGCAATTCCTGGTCTGAAACTGCCGTATGCCATCATTGGCGAATCAATATCAGAGAAGATATAATCCTTCGCCGTCATCAACATCTTACCATCCGAAATCGCGGGGTTCATTTCACCCATATGACTGAGAAATAGTCTGTTTCCTTTCCAGTCCGGACAAAAGATTTCCGTAAAACTACTCGCAGGAAAGATTTGCAATAAAGCTCCGCAAAAAGCCGCGGTCAATACATCTCCTTCTCCGGCATATCCGGTACCGCTTGCCATGGCCTTGCTTGCCTCCATGAAGGGCACACATTCAAATCCCTTTGACCGATCAAAATCAGCAAAGTTCATCGAAAACCCAAGCAGGTCGTTTTGTTCCACCCATTTCCGGACGACCAGGCTCATTCGTACCGTTCTCCGGTGTGCATCCTTATCATATTTTCCAAGGTCAAATGCAGAGAGGTCCAGGTCCATCTCTTTCTTGATTTCTTCCTCGGTCAAGGAATTGAGTAGCTCAAGGATTTGCCCGGTTTTAAATGGTTCAACCTTTGTACCGATCCACCTTTCCAAATCTTCCGGGGTTATGGCAAAATCCCCCATTCCGTGAAAAGACTTTCCAATCAATCCTACTTTTCCACCCTTCATGGAATTGGCTGCGTTTGTTGCCTTGCATAGGTTCGCCACCCGCTCGATAACATCGGATTCCTGCCAGTGACCGGTTTCCACAAAATACTGTACCCCCTTTCTTTTCAGCAGACTGCACAAATCCTGAACTCCGTGTATTCCATGATTGTTCATCAAATCATCCACGGTTGCATCTTTGCCAAAAGATGAGTTCATGGTCGTATCCAGCATAATCAATGGCTTGTTTAGGGAAACCAGTGTATCTATGCTTTCCAAGGAGGGTGAGTATGCCAGATGCAGGCACACAACCGCCGAGCAATCAGTAAATATTTTTCCTGCTTCTTTAAATTCCTCTTCAGTCCGGCAAATTGGTGCGGGAATAACTTCTATACCTTTACTCAGTAGTTCGGTTTGTATATCAGAGGAGAACTTCTCCATGGTCTCCCGCATTTCTGGAAACAGTTCATCGTACAACTTTAAATAGAGGGGAAGGAATCCAATTTTGGTCGGTTGCATAGTTAGAGGAATTTCTTTTTTTTCGTACTTTTTAAATCAGTAAATCGTGCACCACACGTGCTGGTTCAACCCCGGTAAGTTTTTGATCAATTCCCTGAAAGGGGTAAGTCAATTCCTGGTGATTGATGCCCAACTGATCGAGCATGGTTGCATGGAGATCTCTTACATGGACAGGGTCTTTGGTAATATTATAACAGTTACTCATCCGTCTCTCCATATCTTAAGCCCTATGGAACCCCTGCTCCGCCATCCATGTGGTGAAGCATCGGGGGTGATGGTCCCCGTCGTAACTAATCTCTTTGGCTCCGTTAAGAGCTGTGGCAATTGATGTCGTAAAAACTAAAAGGAATAAACCCATACTTTTGTCCAACTGCTCAGTTTAGAGGGTTCCATTTTTCCAGGTATTCCATCTTTGCCTTGCCCGAGATGGAGTCGTAGCGAAGAGGAAGAAAGAGATAGCGTGACTTGTCAATATCCGCTCGGTCCGGTATCCACCACTGGTCACACAAAGCCAATACCTGATCGGATTCCTCTATGTAGATTAAATCTGTAACTTGTGATCCCCATGTTCGTTTTTCAGTGATGTGTCCTTGGGGTGTCCATTTACCAAGCGGCGAATCTGCAGTGGCACACACAGTTTCGGAACCGGCCCATCCATGTACACCTGAGGCAAGTGCAATGTATTTACCTTTGTACTTGGTCATCGCAGGTGCCTCATTACCACCACCAAAAACCATCGCTCCCTCACGATTACTATTGAGGTAATCATCAGTCAGGCTGTCTATGCGGATGGCGTATCTCCAGTTTCCTCCGGTTTCCGGCTTGTTGTGGTCGCAGTAAACTAAATATGCCTTTCCATCATCGTCCTGAAATATATTCATGTCTGAACCAAAACCCGTCGATGTACCCACTTCCCTTGCACCCAGGGGAGTGAATGGACCTTCTGGATGATCCGCGGTGGCGACCATTAAAAAAGATGCAGGCATCGCCACGAACCATCGATACCACATCACATACTTTTTGGTCTTTTTATTATAGAGTATATGTGACCTTCCTGTGGCTCCCAGTTTACCAAATCCTTTTTCGGGGCGGGGTAGACATATTCCGCGATATTCCCAGTTTACCAAGTCCTTCGAGCGGTATACCTGCACACCATTCCATACCGGGCCCGCAGTCATACGAAACTTGCCTTGTGGATTATTTTTGTAACTGCTGCCATACCAGTAAAAATAATCGCCGAAGCGTGCCAGTTCTCCCTCGTGGGCGGATATTTTACGGCCCTCTGTATCGAACCAGTCGGATCCGTTTATGATCAATTCAGACTTTTCTTCGGCAAAGATGCACGACGCTGTAACCAGTAAACCGATGAACCTTAAAAAAGCATTTTTCATCACTTGTTTTTAATTCCTCTGAGGTTGCTGAGCACTGGGTGGTTACTATGAAAGTGATGGGAAAGTAGCTTCTTTGCAAAGGACCAGTTTTGGGCAAGCAAGGCATCAATAATTTCATGATGCTGGGTAACTGCTTCAGCGGCTGCTTTCTCGTTCTCTCCTTCCCAATTAAATAGAATGGTAAAATATCGACCGTGCCGGTTGAAAAAATCGTTAATGTATGGATTGGCTGCCAGATCGATAAGATAAGCGTGCAAGGAATTATCAATTTTTGCCTGATCTTTCTTCCCTTTAGCCAACTGGTTATTTTCTCTTATCTGCCGAAGTTTCCTTTGGGACTCCTGGGAACATAACTTGGCCTTGGCCAAATCCACGGCCTTTAACTCCATTACTTCGCGGACTTCAATAAATGCATCCATGTCTTCCTGACGGAATGGTTTTACCCGCCATCCTCGTCTTGGCACATGTTCGAGGAGGCCCTCCCCAGCGAGGCGTTGCAAGATTTGACGCAAGGTCGATCGGGTCAGGCCATGCTTGCTGGCAGTGGTTTCTTCCCGAACAAAACACTCTTCCCCGCCAAGACTGATTTCCACCAGTTCTTTGGTAATATTGTCCACCGGTTTCTTTTCAGATTCCTTTTTGGTCAGGAAGATTGATTTCTTTGTTCGTTTATTGGGGGGAGTCGCTTCGAGTCGGCCGTTGCTTTTTTTGCGGATTAATCCGACCCCGATCAACTCCCCAATTGCTTCCCTTACAGGGGTATAACTTACTCCATAATGTTCACTCAACCCCTGAACAGTAAGTGGGATTTGCAGATCCTCACTTCTTTCCAGGCGCGAGCCTATTTCGTTTTTGATACGGGTGACTAAACTCATCTGCCCCTCATCTTTATACCAAAAAAGGAGAGTGCAAATTTATTTTGTCAACAATAGCAAAATAATTTGATTTAGTTTCAAGGAGAAATGTTAATTATCTCTTTTAGAATCTAAGATAAAGAGCCCGATAATACTTGTTCATTTTGTCTTTCCTTGGTTTGATTTCTTTTCTTTTCTTTTATCAAAACCTAACCGAATCCATGCGTACTTTCACACTTTACCTATTCTGTCTCACTATCTGCTTTCTGACTCCAGGTTTTGTATCAGCTTATCAATGGACGACTGATCATATGCAAGTGGGTGTGCGGTGGCAGCCTTCCTCTTCCCGGCCGCACAATAACGAGTATGAACTGACCCGGCCCATGCTGGCTGAGGAAAGCAGTTATGTTATGTTTTGGGTCGCTTGGCAGCAAGTTGAGCCTACCTCTGCTCATACCAACTATCAAAAAAATCCTTCTCCCGGTTTAAGGATGTTTGACCAGGTGGTCACCGCCAGTAATCAGGCAGGTTTGAAAGTGGAATTTGTTTTCTTTGGATGCCCGGGATGGGCATCTGAGATTGCACCCAACGGGGGCAAGCGCCCGAAACTTGATCACTTTAATTCCTTTATGACCCGTTTAGCTACCCACTTTAAAGGCCGGGTACATTCTTATCAGCTTGGACATGAAACCAATTTGAAAAGCATTATGCCCGGAGCGGATGTTGAGTTTCTTCATAATGAAATTTTTATCAAGGGAGCGGAAGCTGTTCGGGAAGTGTATGATGCCAAGCCAAGCTCCCCGGTTTTAGTCTCCACTTCGGGATGCTCCCCCTGCCAGGGTTGTCCGATACTGCAGGGTCTAAAAGGGATTGGGGGAGAAGCGGTGGATGACTTTTATGAGCGCTTGATTACCAATGAAAAACTGCTCGGTTTGGTGGATTCATTAAACATTAATGTATCGGACCACCATGATGGCTATGGGATGATGGATGGTAGCTTTATTACTTCGACCTGGGGCAATTATGATTTGGTTCGCTCGAAATTGGACCGTGAGGGTTACTCCTTGAAACCAATTGTATCCGCGGAAGCATGGGTGAACTGGGATGATGGGAAATTGGGAACCATGGAATTAAGTGCGGATGTCAATGGTGACGGGAAAAAAGACGAAGTCGATGGCTTCCATAAAACTCTTACATTAATGGGTAATTGCATGGAGCGTGGAATGAATGTGATGAATTTTTTGTGGACGGATAACGAAAGTCCCTGGTCGATGGGTTTGACTAAAAGAAGGGATTACAACGGAAGGGTCAGGAAGTTGCGACCTGAACTTGTGATCGATGCCATGGATGGTGGGGCTGGTGTGATCACGCGAAAAGTTTCCCTTCGTGGCCGAGATAATGACTTTAAGGTAGCGGATGGTCAGGGAGAGATTTTCACAATTACTGATTATATTAACCCACCTGACCCCAATCATTTAATGTACTATGTATGGAAGTGGTTTGCTCAGGCGGGCGGTGGCCGTGACGAAGTCATAAGGCATGCCTTGGCCGGAGAAAGAGGGAATGATATTGCCGTGGCCGGCCCAGGCTACACCGGGAATGAGAGATACCGGGTATCCACCTGGAATCGGACGCAACAAAAGTTTACCACCCTTGTTTATTCCAGCGGTGGCACCGGCGATAAACCAGCGAATGTCGCAATTCCTGCGACCGTGCAAACGGGGAAGCGTTTTAATCATAAAAATTCAAAGCGTGACTTCCGTGGGGAAGGCTTTACCGAGGGACAGTCCTACTGGGTAAAGGTGACGACTAAAAATATCAGTCTTAAAACCGGGCAGAATGAAGGCACCCAAAAGTATAATCTCGGTCCTTACAAAGTGAAGGGGGATGTTTTAAATGTTTCTGTGCCAGGTATAAATAAATTCACCCGTATTGATTTTGTGAAGGCACTCACCCGGTAAACACTTAATTAAATATTTTTAATCACTGTGAAAACCAAGCTTCTAACTATCACTCCCGATTTCGTCTTAGGATACAAAATTGCCTCGGCACTTCTCAGGCACGATTGATTACTCAAAGTTTATTAAAAGCTCTGTGCGAACAGGTGAATAAGATCGAATTACTTTCCTATGAGACGCCAATGGAAAAGGAAACATTCTACACCCGCCACATCGGATATGAGAAGGCAATTGTTCGTTTTAGGTAAGATACTACACTAAGTCGTTTCCCTATTCGAATAGGACATGCCTATACTTTAATCACTTAGGGACAGGAATATTTAATGTTGGAATTGATGGAACCCCACCTTCAGGAACTTCGGTTCCACATGTCCAAATAATTGCATTTAAAATCAAAGTGCGCCAGTCATCTCTTGCCCAGGTCTTGTGATAGTGTCCACCGGTGGTTCCGAACCCTCGTCCTTTGCCATTGGGGCGTTCATAGGCCCATCCAATGTGTTGGATTTCTCCGGCTGCCATAGATTTACGAACATGGGGGTTATTGGAGTGGGGTCCGTCCGGGCGGTTCATGGTGGACTGAGGAGGATGTGCAGAGAGAATGGGGGTAACGCCCTTCATGTTTGGCTGGAAGCGCATATGGTAGTACCACTCATCATCCTGCACAAAAGGTTTAACACCACGGGTAATTGGGTGCTTGGGTAAGGATTTAAAATCTGCTTTCCAGTGAGGGTTTACCGACCAGTGTTCTTCAAAGTATCCACCCATTGCACGGAGCATCAAATCTCCAGCTCTTCCCTTGGGTACTTCCACACCATAGTGCATGAAGACAAAGCCAACTCCTGCATCGATCAGCTTTTCAAACTGGTCGAGGTGCTTCATTACCAAGTGATGGTTTTTGCCACCGTTACAGAACATAACAACAGAGTCCACTCCATCAAAGGCTTTGGGGTCAGCTGGCCAGCCTTTGTATTGGGCAGTTTTAAAACCCAGTTTACTCTCCTCGAGGGCAGCAGCCAAAATGTCATTCCCATCGACATGGTTATGCTTTTCGTTGTTTTTCCCGCCGTCAGCCAAGAAAACGACTTTCTTAGCCCCAAATGCAAAGGAGGAAAATACAGCAAGCGTGAGTGTTAGGATGAGGGTACGGGTGGATGATAATTTCATGAATTTATAGTTTTTAACAATTTTGAGTAATTATATATTGAATCTCTATTTGTGGAGCATAAAAGAATAAATCTTGGTAGAAAAATTTTTGAGAGCTCCAATACATGGGCAACAATTTGCTAGTCTATAAAAAGTTTCTTAGAAGAGCTTTTGGGGGATTGAAATCTTGCAAGCTCACTTCACAATCAGATTAAGAGTTCGCTCCATCTCCTTGCGAATTTTGATATAATCGATCGTCCTCTCTGGGCGGTTTTCTGGTTCTCCCGGTTGGTTTACTTTAATGAGGTCTCCTTTATTGGTATAGGTCCATTCCTTGTTTCGGATCTGCCGGTTCTTTACATATTCGATATGAACCCATTCTTTGGGTGAGCCTTCTTTTCCAAGTAACTGGGGTAAAAAACTTGTTCCATCGATCGATTGCTTAGGCTCGGGGGCTGACGCAAGTTGAAGCAAGGTGGGCAGGAAATCAGCCAATTCAACCAGATCATTACACTGCGAACTGGGCTCAATCTTCCCTGGCCAGCTAACGAGCAAGGGCACCCGCGAACCACGATCGGTCATGGTCATTTTACCTCCTTTGATCTTAGTTCGGTTATCTCCCCATACCGATGTAACCGGGCCATGCGTGCCATTATCCGCACAAAAAATAAAGACCGTATTTTTGGCTATGCCAAGTTCCTCAACTGTGCTCATTAACCTGCCCACATTCTTGTCCAAATATTTAACCATTTCCGGGAAGCATTCGGTGCCGTTTTTTTGCTGATCATCAGGCAGTGAATTTACTTTTGGACTACCTGGAACACGAATGTATGGGGTATGAACTAATAGGGCAGGGTAGTAGATGAGGAAAGGTTCGTCCTTCTTTCTTGTCATGAAATCGATGACGAAGTCCGCGAGTACATCCGGGCCAAACCGGTCGGCAATGGATTCCTCTTCAATCGATCCATTGATATTAAAATAGGGCTGGTAAAAACGGGAGCGCTTTACTCCTTTCTGGTCATACATTTGCCAGAGGCAATATTCGTCGAACCCGAAGGCGTTGGCTGTATTATTTCGAGCCAGCCAGGATAGGTTCCATTTACCGGCTACAGCAGTCGCGTACCCCGCAATTTTTAACTGATTGGCAAAGCTGTTAAAGTTTTCGGGATCCAGATAGTTTCTGTCCTCCCACTTTCCCAGAACATGTTGAATCCCATTATGAATGGGGTAGGTCCCAGTAAGTAGTTCCGCCCGCGAAGGGGAACAGGCAGGGTTAGCAAAGCAATGGGTGAACAACATTCCATCTTTCGCTAGCCTGTCAAGATGAGGAGTCTTGATACCATGTCCACCGTAGGCGTTGAGAGCTTCGATGCCTAAATCATCGGCAAAGACGAGTACAATGTTGGGTTTGTGCTGGGAAGGATCAGCTTTATTGCTCAGTTTTTTTTTAGGACTTCCTTCCAATTCTCATTTTTTGATTTGAATTTCTGGAAGTTGACATATTCCTCCGAAGAGATTTTTCCATTTGAGTCTTTGTCGATATGGGGAAAGAGCCACTCATATCCCTTCTTATGCGCATTCCATTGCTTGCGTGAGTTCCATACCCTCGGTTGATCGTTATATTTTCCATCTCCCCCACGAACTAGCTTCTGGCCAAGTTCGTCCAATTTGGGGCGTAGTGTTTCAGAGGAAACATCCTGCACGGGAATACCAGCATCAATAGCTAGGGCTGCCGCCACGCCAGCGGATTCCCCAAGGATCATCCACACGGGTTCCATCCGTAATGAGGTGAAGGCAATATGGCTCGCCGATACACAGACAGGAACGATCAGGTTCTCACACTCTCCCTTGGTGGGCACAATCGATTCGTAGGGGATTTTATAACTGCCGTTGTATTTTCCTCCGTCCAGATAAACGATGGAGAACCCACCTCCCTGTACCGCAATTTTGCCATCCTCCACCACTACTGCATAGGGCCAATCATCCACTCCATACGCTGCCAGACCAACTGGGTGAGCCGGGTCCGTTTCTCCCGCAATGTCTTTCTGCGAAACCACATAGGAGGACACCATTCTTCTCGCCTCGCGAACATAGAGTTGGTTTGGCCAGCCTCCGGTTTCATCAAAGGGGCCCCGCTTAAAAGACAGTCTCTTTGCATAGTTTTGTAAGCTTTTGGGGCTGGAGGGATCCGATTTTGCGAAGTGGACAATTTTGCTGAGAAACTCCTGGTGGAACTTCCATATCCGTGAGCGTGTTGCCCAGTCTCCATTCGGGTAATCCACATTACATCCGTATGCAGTCGAGGCCATGATATTACGGTTGAGGTTGGCACCGCCAACAAAAGGTTTCTTCTTGGCTTCCTTTAGGTTGAGGGAGTAGCGCATTTTGCGACTTGAGAAGATGTCTATTTTACCGTTCAAGGCCCGGCGGTAGAGCTCAAATTCCGCGGGGTCATAATCCACGGGTTCTGGAATCGGGATGCCTTTTCCGCTCCTATCAAACTCATACCGGAAGCAATACCCCATGGTTAAATCATCCGCACTGCCCACGGGGCC
>Ga0206123_10003349_pt1 | contig 13245 bp, 6 predicted proteins | sample Helgoland_Spring_2_FD_160086 | JGI IMG/M metagenome (GOLD analysis project Ga0206123, IMG submission 160086) | Pelagic subsurface seawater microbial communities from Kabeltonne, Helgoland, North Sea - Helgoland_Spring_Bloom_20160316_1 | ecosystem: Environmental > Aquatic > Marine > Epipelagic ... | reverse complement strand
ATCGCTCAGGTAATCGGAGCCATTCTTGCCTATTCTTTGCATAAGGTTTTCTTCGAAAATCGGTAAATGCCCACAGCCGATACAAATTTAGAAAAGGGTGAAGGCTCCTTTTCTTGGGGGAAGTATTTAAAGGATGTATTTCTTTGCTCCCTCGTTGCCTTTGGTGGTCCGGAAGCACACATGGGGGTCTTTCTCGACCGCCTGGTCCAAAAGAAAAAATACCTTACCGAAAAAGCCCTGCTTGAATGGATGGCTCTGTGCAGTTTTCTGCCAGGGCCAACTAGCACGCAGGTAATTACTGCGATTGGTCTGGAGCGTGGAGGACGCAGCCTGGCCCTGCTTACTTTGCTGGTCTGGGCCCTGCCTGTTATTTTGTTAATGAGCGTTGTATCTATGCTGCCTGCCATACTGGGTCGTGCGGGTTTTCCTCAATGGTTCGGCTTTCTTTCACCTATGGCTGCTGCTTTTGTCGGTTGGGCTGCCTGGTCACTTGGTCGAAAAGTAACCACGGATCTTTTGACCTTCGGATTATGGGCCTATGGATTTGCGGTGGTGATGTTGGCTACTAGCCCATGGGCTATTCCTCTCGCATTTATAGCTGGTGGTGGATTATCAGTTTTCTTGGATCGTGAAACAGAACGATTCGATAAGCCTTTATCGATTCGATTAAGCATTCCTTGGGTTGTGCTTGGCTTGTTTGCTGGGTTGTTGCTTGTTGGAGCAATTGGGTCCGCTCACTCGGGGAATTCATTCTTTCAAACTTTCGAGCGGTTTTACCGGTATGGGTATTTGGTTTTTGGGGGTGGTCAGGTAGTGGTTCCCCTGATGCAGGGAGAATTGGTTCAATCCGCCAAGCTTATGAGCCAGGATGAGTTTCTCGCCGGTTTCGGACTGGTGCAAGCCTTGCCGGGACCGATGTTTTCCTTTGCCGCCTATGCCGGCGGATTATGTGAGCAGGGCGGGGGATGGGTCCGGCAGTTTTGTGGTGCGATGATTGGCGGATGGGCAATTTTCCTGCCTGGTACATTGCTTTTATTTTTTGTTTATCCCTTCTGGAGTAAATTAAAATCATACCCTTGGGCGGCCAAAGCTCAGCGTGGTATCAATGCGGTGGCAGGTGGTTTGGTTGCGGGCGTACTGATACAGATCCTTTTGAATATGAGTTGGGTTCGGGAGCATGCACTCGCCTTTGTTCTTACGATTGGCCTGCTTATGGGAAGGAAAGTGCCCGCCCCTTATATTGTGGTCGTGGTCGGGCTGATTCATGCTGCCTTTCAATATTTCAGCTTATCATAAAATATTTTGAGCTGGGTCATAAGGGAAGTTTTCTGTTCTACCTCAAGTTACGTGAAATTTATTAGATTCCTTCTTGGTATGCTTTGTTAGGCATGATAGAGGTAAGCTTAAAATATGAGCAGTCAAAATTCTTCGATCATTACGGTTCAGCAACATATCATGCGTGAACAGAAACGCTTTCCCGGAGCATCCGGTGAATTTTCCTTTTTGTTATCCGGTATCACCCTTGCTACGAAAATGATCCAGGCTCAGGTCAGGCGTGCGGGTTTGACTGATGTGCTGGGGGAACATGGAGATATTAATGTGCAGGGGGAAATTCAACAAAAACTAGATGTTATTTCCAATGAAGCACTCGTTCACTGCCTTAGCTCTCGTGAAAGTATTGGGGTGCTGGCTTCCGAGGAAAATGAGAATCCCATGCTTGTGCACAAGGGCTCAAAAGAAGCTAAGTATGCGGTTGTTTTTGATCCCTTGGATGGATCATCCAATATTGATGTGAATGTCAGTGTGGGCACCACCTTTTCAATTCTTCGCAAACCGGAGGGTGTATCTGGAGATAGCCCTGAATCATGGGTTTTGCAACCTGGCAGTAAGCAGATCGCTGCCGGCTATGTGGTCTATGGTTCTTCCACTATTCTAGTTTACAGTGCCGGACATGGTGTGCATGGCTTTACTCTGGATCCGGCAATTGGTGCGTATGTTTTAAGTCATGAGAATATGACCATGCCGGAGCAGGGGAAATACTATTCTGTCAATGAAGGGTACCGGGACGGATTTCCCAAAAGGTACGGGGAGTATATAGATCGCTTACGCTCTGGAGTGCTCGGGGTGAATTATTCTTCCCGTTATATTGGTTCCATGGTTGCCGATTTTCACCGTACTTTGCTTAAAGGGGGTGTATTTCTTTACCCGCCCACCAATGATAACGCTGAAGGTAAACTCCGCCTGCTTTACGAGGCCAATCCTGTTGCTCTGTTAGCAGAACAGGCTGGTGGTATTGCCTTGGATGGTGAAAAAAGAATCATGGATATTGAACCTACCAGTATTCACCAACGCACACCATTGGTCGTGGGTAGCCGATTTGAGATGTCTGATTTTGAACGGTTTATTCAGCAAAAGTAGGCGTTTTCAGTAAAGATTTGTGAGCCCAGGCTTACATATTTCATACAGTTTTAACCCCAACCATCTTCTATAAAGTTCTCGGATTTAATTAAAAGAGTTTGTCTCTAGAGCAAATCTTTAAAGGATATGAGGATGAAGCTTTTATTATGTTTCTTTTTTTCTCCCCTCTTTGTTGTTGCAGAACAGAAAATAGACTTTAACACGCAGATAAAGTCTCTGCTGTCCAACCGCTGTATTGCCTGCCACGGACCAGATGAAGAAAATCGGGAGGCCGGACTTAGGCTGGATACCTTTGAAGGTGCAACCCGGGATTTGGATGGATATTCAGCAATTGTAGTGGGCGACGCAAAAGAGAGTGAAATTATTTTTCGAGTCACCCTGGATGATGATGACGAAGAGTTGATGCCTCCAAAGGGGAAGGGGCAGCGTTTATCTGATGAGGAGACTGCCTTGCTTACCGAATGGATAAATCAGGGTGCGAAGTATGATAAACACTGGTCCTACAAGAGCCCTTCACGTTCAGCGGTTCCGGATGCTGTTCATCCCGTAGATTACTTCATTGTTAAAAAGTTAAAAAGTGAAAACTTAAATTTTAGCCAAGCTGCAGATAGAAAAACATTGGCTCGTCGTGTATCACTTGACTTAATTGGATTACCACCAACCTTGGAGGAACTTCACACATTTCTTTCTGACGAAAGTACAAATGCCTACGAAAAATATGTGGACCAATTACTAAGTCGATCAGATTTCGGGGAACACTGGGCGAGGATGTGGCTAGATTTGGCACGCTATGCAGATTCTGCAGGGTATGCGGACGATCGGGCCCGTACGATCTGGGCGTTTCGTGATTATGTAATTCAATCTTTTAACAACAATCTGCCTTTCGATCAGTTTACCATCGAACAGTTGGCCGGCGACTTACTCTCAAACCCCACAGAAAAGCAGCTCATTGCGACTGCTTTTCATCGAAATACCCAAACTAACAATGAAGGTGGCACCAACGATGAGGAGTTCCGTAATGTCGCAGTGGTTGATCGGGTAAATACCACATTTGCGACTTGGATGGGGACAACCATGGCGTGCGCCCAGTGTCATACCCATAAGTACGATCCCATAACTCATGAGGAGTACTTCCAAGCCTTTGATATATTAAACCAGACCCAAGATGCGGATAAGCGAGACGAAAGCCCTTTCATAAGCGTTTTTAGTGATCAGCAAAAACAGCAGCAAAAACAACTGAATTCAGATATTAAGCAATTGAAAGAATCTCTTTCCTCCCCGCACATAAACGATGAGTTGTCTAAAAAACTGAGTGCATGGGAAAAAGATATATCTTTAACAACTTGGGAAGTGCTTAAGCCCAGCCATGCAAAGGCCCTTTCGGGTGCAACTCTCACTATACAAGACGATGGATCTGTTCTCGCTTCTGGTACGCACAAAGCAACCGATGAATATAAACTCACCTTGCAATCATCCCTGGAAAAGATACGCGCATTGCGGGTAGAGTTTCTTACGGATGAATCATTGGCAAAAGGGGGTCCTGCCCGAAACCATAATTTGGTACTCAATGAAATAATTCTAAATTCAATGGGTCTGCCTAATTCCCAGCACGGTGCCAAAAAGGGACAGTTTGTAAGAATTGAATTAGACGGAAAAGACCGTATTCTTCATATTGCAGAGGTGGAGGCATTTGTGGGGGAGGAAAATGCAGCACTCAATGGAAAAGCGTCTCAAAGCACTACGGGGTATGGAGGGGTTGCAAAACTTGCGATTGATGGAAATACAAACGGTGATTTCCATAAGTCAAAAAGCGTTACCCACAATGCAAATGGAGATGCCGCCGCCTGGTGGGAAGTCGATCTAGGGGAAGAGCAAAACTTGACTAGGCTTGCTGTCTGGAACCGTACGGATAGCGGCCTTCATTCCCGCTTAGACGGTTTTCGTTTGCAGGTGTTGAGCGCTGATCGTCAGGTCGTTTGGGAGAATACATTCGCCAAGGCGCCCAAGCGAGAGATTGTGGAATCATTGGATGGGGCAGAGGTCGCTCAGTTTGGAAAAGCGAGTGCAAGCTACGAGCAATATAAGTTTGAAGCTTTCAAGGCAATTGATGGAAACACAAGGCAAGATTCGGGGTGGGCGATAGCAGGGGGGCAAGGTAAAGATCACTATGGAGTTTTTACTCTGAAACGTCCGATAGCAGGTGGTGAGCTATCTGTCCGTTTGCTGCAGAATTACCCAAATCACTCGATTGGTAGAATTAGGCTTTCGGTAACTGACCAAGTGACCCCCCCTCCAGCAATACCGAAAAATGTAAAAAGTATACTTACTGTTGTCTCTGCTGACCGAACGGAACAACAGAATAAGGAGTTAATGAACTTTTTTATCCAACATGGTGCGGAGGGGAAAAGAATCAATGAGCGAGTCGCGGTTCTTCGAAAAAAACTTAATTCCATTAAACCTTACTCAACAGTTCCTGTGTTAAAGCAAGTTGTACCTGCCAATGAAAGAGAGACTTTTATTCATTTGCGCGGTTCTTATCTTAATCATGGCCCGAAGGTAAAAGCTAATTTTCCGTCTGCACTCGCTCCTCCTTTGCCGGGGGTGACCAAGCCGAATCGACTGGATCTGGCACATTGGATTATGAATAAAGATAATCCTTTGACTGCACGGGTTTCAGCGAACCGGTTTTGGGAAAAGATTTTTGGTGTAGGATTAGTTTCAACCAGTGAGGAATTTGGTTCTCAGGGGGAACTGCCATCACACCCACAATTACTTGACTGGCTTGCCACCGAATTTGTACGAATGGAATGGGATATGAAAGCATTTATTAAGTTGCTTGTAACATCGAAAGCCTATCGACAATCATCCCATGTCACGGATGAAATGGCCGCCCGTGATCCGGCTAATCGATTACTTGCCCGAGGACCCCGGGTTCGGCTATCAGCCGAGATGGTTCGGGACCAGGCACTCGCAGTTTCTGGGTTGCTGAGTAAAAAAATGTTTGGACCACCTGTTCGTCCACCCCAACCTGATATGGGAGTCAAGGCAGCGTTTGGTGGAGGTATTGATTGGAAGACAAGTGAAGGAGAGGATCGTTTTCGTCGTGGGATTTATACCAACTGGCGTCGCTCCAATCCGTATCCTTCCATGGCTACTTTTGATGCGCCCAATCGTGAGGTTTGTACGGTCCGCCGTGGCACTACCAATACTCCACTCCAAGCCTTGGTCACCCTGAATGATCCGGTGTATGTTGAAGCTGCTCAGTCATTGGCCCGAATCATGGCCAAGTCTGCTGATTCTTTAGAAAAACAACTGAGCACAGGTTTTAAAATCTGTCTATTACGTGAACCTCAGAAAGCCGAGATTGATCGTTTAGTTGCATTATTTCATCAAGTCAAAAAACGGTATGTTATTGATGCTGGCTTAGCCAAAAAGATGGCAACGGATCCGATTGGCCCAGCTCCCAAAGATTCTAATATGGCCGACTTGGCCGCACTTACCGTTACAGGTAATGTACTTCTCAATCTCGATGAGATGATGATGAAACGATAAAATACGATACCTCTTATATTTTACTTATGAATCCTGCACTCGAACAAATTCAACTCAATACGCGGCGCCATTTTTTAAAAAACTGCGGGGTGGGTCTTGGAGCTGGTGCCTTGGCTCAAATGCTTTCTCCCGATGCCTTCGGAATAAAAGCGCCACAAAATCCCCTTATTCCCCGTAACCCCCACTTTGCTGCCAAAGCCAAGCGGGTTATTTATCTGCATTTAACAGGGTCCCCCCCCCATTTGGATCTCTGGGATTATAAGCCGGAATTGGTGAAGAGAAGCGATCAGGAGTGTCCGGATGAATTTATCAAAGGCAAGAAATTCGCTTTTACTTCAGGCACTCCCAAGTTGATGGGTACACCGAGGAAGTTTTCTCAGCATGGAAAATCGGGCATGTGGATGTCAGATGCCATTCCCCATTTGCATAATCATGCAGATGACCTTTGCGTAATCAAATCGATGCACACCGATCAGTTCAATCATGCACCCGCTGAACTGTTTGTTCATACCGGGTTTTCCCAACCGGGACGTCCGTCTTTCGGTGCTTGGACCACTTACGGGCTGGGCTCGGTAAATCAGGACTTACCCGGTTATGTGGTTCTCATATCCAGCGGAACCCAACCCAACGGGGGCAAAAATTCTTTCAGTGCTGGGTTTATTCCTTCTGTGTATCAGGGTGTTCAGTGCCGGTCAAAAGGCGATCCTGTGCTGTATGTTTCGAATCCTCCGGGAATGGATCGTAGTTTACGAAGAGCCAGCTTGGATGCGCTTCGTGATCTTAATCAAAAAGCGGCCGATGATTTTGCTCATCCTGAAACCCTTACCCGGATTGCGCAGTACGAACTTGCTTTTAAGATGCAGGCTTCCGTTCCGGAAGTAATGGACATTTCCAAGGAGTCAAAAGCTACATTAGGTGCATATGGAGCGGAAGTGGGCGGAGCCAGTTTTGCCAACAATTGTTTACTGGCTCGACGATTAGCTGAAAAGGATGTCCGTTTTATCCAGTTGTTTGATTGGGGGTGGGATTTTCACGGTACACGCAAGGACACCGCAATTGAGGGTGGGTTGACGAGTAAGTGTGCCACTATGGATAAACCAGTAGCGGCATTAATTAAGGACCTAAAAGAACGGGGAATGTTTGAGGACACCCTTTTAATTATTGGCGGAGAGTTTGGTCGCACTCCATTTCGGGAAGGGCGCACTTCCAAAGGCAGTTTGCTTGGCCGAGATCATTTCCCCGACTGCTACACCATGATCATGGCGGGAGGGGGCGTAAAGAGCGGACATATTCATGGTGAATCGGATGAGCTCGGGTTCGGAGTGGCGAAAGATCCTGTGCATGTGCACGACTTGCAGGCCACATGGATGCACCTGTTAGGTTTCGACCATGAACAGTTGACTTACCGCTTTCAGGGCCGTGATTACCGTTTGACTGATGTTCATGGCCATGTGGTGAAAGATCTCATTAGCTAGATTTTTTCTCTTTTTTTATTGCTTTATCCCGCAGGGTGGAGCTATGAAAGGGTATGCATACTCGTAGAACCTTTCTCAAAACGACTGGAGGGTTGGGTCTTTCCGCCGGTTGTTTTCTGCCGATATTGTCTGCCAAAGAAGTCCCGAATCTTCCCGCAGGAGATGATTATAAGGCCCTTGTATGTGTCTATCTTCATGGAGGAAATGATAGTTTAAACATGCTGCCTCCAGCAGATGCTGCAAATTATCAGGAATACTTTGATGTCCGCGGTGGTGGAGAAAACCCAGAGGCGGGGATTGCGGTGGCCAGTAATTTCCTCGATTTGCCTGATTTAGATAGTCAGAAATTGTCGGCGGCGACCAATCCTTACAGTGCGGAAGATAATGAGAGTGCCGGGCTCAAGGGAGTTTATGAAACCGGGTTGGGTTTAAATGTGAATGGGGTCATGCCTGAAGTAGCTCATTTGATTCGGAATCAAAAAGTTAAAATCATCTCCAATGTCGGCAACTTAGTCGAGCCCCTAACCAAAGAAGACATTGCCACCGTTCATAAAGAAAAACCTTCCTACCTTTTTTCTCATGATAATCAGAGAATGCAGGTCGATATTGGCCGGGCTGATCAGGATAACGGATTCGGCTGGGCCGGTAGAATTGCCGACAAGTGGTTTGGAGCGGAAAAATATGATGCTTTCCCCTTTGGGATGAATTTCAGCTTAAAAGCAAAAGGTTCTAGAATGTTGGAGGGTACCCGTACCCGCCCCTATGTTGTTTCGCCAAATCCAGTCGCATTCAATCGCATGCAGAAAATGCCCCTGGGAGGAACCCCATGGACAAACTGGGACGAGCATTTAAACCGCAGGGCTATGTATCATTATTTGCACGGTGCTCACCCCATGAATCCTTCCGAGCACTCATATGCAGAGTATAATAAGAACTGGGGGGCTTATAAGCATGCACCTTCTCCATTGGACCTGACCAGTAAAAAAGCAGCGGTTTCCGCTAATTACCTTAAGAGAGTCTACCAGAAAATGGGTATGAATGCTTTGCGTACCAATGATGCCGTGCTTGCGGCTTTGGGGGAGAGTCTTACCTTTGATAAAACAGGCTCCTACGGTGAAAGTTTGTTTTCTATCCCAGATGAAGAAATTCTGAGCTTAAATTCCAATGACTTTGGTCGTTTCCTTAGTAACCTAGAGACCATAACTAAAATGATCAAGGTGGGGGTTTCAGCAGGTTACCGACGACAAATCTTTTTAGTGCAGCATGGTGGTTTTGATACGCATGGAAGTCAGTTGGAAGTGCACCCAACTAAGCTTCGAGAATTAAGCCTTGGGTTGGATCAATTTAATTCTGCCTTAGAGGAAATGAACCTTTCGGAAGAAGTGGTTACCTATACCACTTCTGACTTTGGCCGTACCATTAGTAGTAATGGAGATGGTACTGATCACGGTTGGGGTGGAAGTCAAATGATTATGGGGGGAGGCATTGATAAATCAGAAATTATCGGGACTTTGCCGAGCCTCGCTATCGGAGGAGCAGATGATTACAGTGAACAGGGTAGAATCATTCCATCGATTGCCAATATTCAAATTCAGGCTGAATTAGCACATTGGCTCGGGGTTGAATCAAGTTTCCTTACCGAGCTGTTCCCCCACTTGCCGAATTTTCAATCAAATCCTTATGATACGACCTCCAGTTTCGTAAACCTGGGATTTTCCGCGTAATGAAGTTTTTGTTTATGAAGAATTCAAAACTCATTTTGAACATCCTTTTCCTTTGTATCTCCAGTCTTCCGTTGGTTATCCTTAAAGCGGAGCTTAAAGAACAGTTTAGTAAACAGGATCGAAATCAGCTTTTAAAAATGGCGACCTTCGGGCCCACCGCTCAAATGGTTCTGGATGTTAATCTCACCGACTCGAACCAGGAAATTGCGGATGAGATCGAATGGTTGGATAATCAGCTTGCCCATCCTTCCGCTTACGACGACCCGGAAGATGAATGGCTCACTCATTTCCAAAGAGTAGAGCAAATTGCCACCACCCTGGAGCCAACGGTTGATTATTATCAGGATTACCCCGACGAGGAACGCAAGTCAAAAGCAGATGGATATCGAATTTTTAACCGTTTTGCACCAGGCACCTCCTCTTACAATTTAGATGCCTTTCAAATGTCTGCCTGGTGGGATAATGTTCTTGGAAACAAGGATTTAAACAGCCGGGTGGGGTCTGATCAGTTGAGGCAACGTATGGCTTATGCTTTAAGCCAGCTGTTAGTCGTATCCAAAGTTGCTTTCCCCCTAAATGGCCGTACCGAAGGGCTTGCCTGGTATTATGATCTTTTGGCGGAGAATGCGTTTGGGAATTATGAAATGCTTTTGCGTAAAGTGTTACGCAGTCCTGCCATGGGAGTTTTTCTTTCGAGTGCGATGAACCAAAAAGCAAGCCTTGCTAAAAATACCCGCCCTGACGAAAACCTTGCCCGTGAATTTTTGCAACTTTTTACCATTGGCCCGTATATGCTCGAACTGGATGGGTCGAGGAAAATTGGGCAGAACGAAAAATCTATTCCCTCGTACTCTCAAAATGATATTATTGAAATGGCAAAAGTATTAACAGGTTGGAATTTGTTTTTATTATCCAATTGGAATCGTTTGGGAAAGAACTCAGGGAGCTATCAACATTTTATGGCTTTCCATCCATCTAGGCATGAAGACGAAAAGGATGACTTTTATGCTGATGATTTAGACCCGGGTGAGATCACCTTGTTCGAAGATACAAGCTTGGAAGTTAGCCTTGAATTGAATGCCTCAGATGTAATCAAAGACGGTGCCGGAAATTCAACAAATTCCGGTTTGGACGCAGCGATTAGTGTCGTTTTTAATCATCCCAATGTTGGACCTTTTGTTTCCCGGCACTTGATCAAGCATTTTGTTACCTCCAACCCAACACCTGGATATGTCAGCAGAGTTGCCTCTGTTTTTAATGACGACGGGAACGGCGAACGAGGGAATCTGAAGGCGGTGCTAAAGGCTATTTTACTTGATAAGGAGGCCTATAATCAATCAATAGAAGTGGGTGGTCGCGTAAAAGAGCCATTGCTAGTGCTCACACAGCTTCTGAGGGCAATGGAAGCGAGACCCTGGCCCAAAACAAGATCGATCATGCTCTTAGATGAGAGTAATCCCAAATATCTCCAGAAAATGTATTCTTTCCGTTTCCCAGAGTCGACCATGAATCAGGCGGCACTTCGAGCCTTTGATGTTTTTAATTTTTATGACCGGGATTTTATCCCGCCTGATGATGATGTAATGACTCTGGGTCTTACCTCCCAGGAGTCTGAAATCATAAATGACAATTTTTTTCCCAATTTCCAAAATGAGATCAACAAGGTTATAAAGAATTATAAAGATTTTAGGCTTAAATGTAAGGACCCGATAGCGATGACCGGATTAGATGAGGCTCCGGAAATGAATTATTACTGGCCAAATTTTGCAATTAACCTGGAAAAGCCCTTGTCCTCTTTAATAAAGGGCCTTGGGAGAGAAAGTGGACTTCTCGATGATGTAAATAACAGCGACTTTGAAGATCTTGAAGTGGTTAGTAGTGCAATTAGTGACTTGATTGATTGGTACGAAGAAAACCTTTTGTTCGCTCCCTTGGATCCTAACTTTCGTTCTGCTTTCATTGACTTGTGTACTTATGGTCTGAATCGGGTGTATTTGGCTAAAGCTAAATTAGGGGACCAGGGTCATACGAGGGCCTTGGAAATTGTCGAGAACTCATTACTTCTTCTAGTCTCCTCGCCTGAATTTATGGTCGAAGCCGGGACTGTTCCAGATCTAACCCCACCTAAGATTGAGCTCTTGGGGCAATCGGATATTTCTATGGAAGTTGGAGAAACTTATGTGGAATCAGGCTATAAAGCCACTGATAATGTTTTTGGTGATATGCAGTCTAAGGTGACTATTACTGGGGATGTAAATACTTCCAAAGCTGGAAAATATGAAATAGTTTATTCAGTTGTAGATGTGGCGGGAAATGTATCTGAGATTGTAAAAAGAACCATCACCGTTTCCGAAATACCTGTTGCACCTGATGAAGAGGTTCCTGTTCTTCAATTAATTGGTCCGGATATCGTGAGCATTGCAAAGAATGGAGCATACCTGGAGCTTGGATTTACCGTTTGGGATAATGTGGATCAGGATTTGGAGTCTCGCGTTATTGTAAGAGGTGAAGTCAATGCATCCAGGGTTGGTACATACATACTTGAGTACTCAGTTTTTGACCTTGCGGGAAATACTTCTGAAATTGTCACCCGAAGTGTGGTGGTGAAAGAGCCGATTATTATCAGGGATCTGGAGGGACCATCCCTGGTATTGAAAGGGTCAAGTAGGATTAATCTCCATGTCGGCCAAGAGTACAAGGAGCCTGGGTATTCGGCAAATGATACAGTAGATGGCAACCTCACCTCTTCGGTGATTATACAGGGTTTTCTCTCCACATCTAGAGCGGGCACTTATAAATTGTCTTATTATGTAGCGGATTCATCGGGGAACTTTTCTGAGATTATGAACCGGATAGTTGTGGTCAGTGAAAGTTTAACTCCTAAAGATTCAAACCCATGGTGGTCTGATGCGGACCTTGTCGGCAATGGCTTTTATCAAAGTTGGTTGGGTTATTTTATGCCTTTTGATTCGGGCTGGATATATCACACTGACCTTGGTTGGGTCTACGTTGTTAGAAATGATACGGTTGGACTTTGGCTCTGGACGCATGTAAATGGATGGATTTGGGTAAGTGAAGAGAGTTGGCCTTTTTTGTGGTCAAATCAAACCGGGCATTGGCTCTATTTGATAGTTATACAGGGGCAACCGTATTTTTTTGATTACAGCCGTAATGCCTTCTTGAAATAATCATTATGTGAATTAAATCCTGTCTTTGCCAAGTTCTGTAAATTTTGGTAGGAAAAGTGAATGGGCTTTAAATATTTTATAACTCCTCTTTTTCTATCTTTTCTACCTTTTCAGGGGACTCTTTTTTCACAAAAAGCTGTGAAGGATTTTAAACTTCTTGATCAAGATCTTGAGGTCACCCTTTGGGCGGAGTCACCTTTGTTTTCTAATCCCACCAATATGGATGTGGATGCATCCGGTAGAATTTGGGTAACGGAAGGGGTGAATTACCGAAGGAGTCATACCCGTAAAGAAGGAGACCGGGTGGTTGTTCTTGAGGATACTGACTTAGATGGCGTGGCTGATAAATCAACCGTTTTTGTACAGGACCCGTACCTCGTTGCTCCGATGGGGATTGGTGTGATTGATAATCAAATCTTTGTTTCGCAGACGCCGGATATTATCAAATACACTGATGTGAATCGGAATCTGGTCTTTGACGAGGGGGATACCCGTGAGGTCTTTCTCACGGGATTCATCGGGAGCAACCACGATCATTCCACCCACTCGGTCATAGGTGGGCCTGATGGCAAGCTCTACTTTAACCAGGGAAATTGCGGAGCCAAGATCACCGATGGTTCAGGCCGGACTTTTTATGTGGGTAGCTTTTACTACAACAAAGGAGGACCACAGGTGGGATGGAATTTTAACCCCACCACCTTTGCGGGAAAGGAAAGTGATGACGGGCATGTCTGGGTTTCTGGATTTACCGGTCGTATCGATCCCGATGGGGAAAATATGGAAATTGTGGGACATGGGTACCGCAACAGCTATGAGCAGATATTCACCTCCTTCGGGGATATGTTTCAAAATGATAATGATGATCCCCCTGCTTGCCGGACGAGCTTT
>Ga0206123_10003348_pt1 | contig 13253 bp, 16 predicted proteins | sample Helgoland_Spring_2_FD_160086 | JGI IMG/M metagenome (GOLD analysis project Ga0206123, IMG submission 160086) | Pelagic subsurface seawater microbial communities from Kabeltonne, Helgoland, North Sea - Helgoland_Spring_Bloom_20160316_1 | ecosystem: Environmental > Aquatic > Marine > Epipelagic ... | reverse complement strand
CTCCTCCGCCCTTTTGGGTTGTGGTCAAATTCATGATCAGTAATCCAATACTGCGCAATATAGTTGCAGCCGGTGCACTAATTGCATTTACAGGTTACGCGTCGGTTATCTGGGTACCCATTTATCTGGTCCGTATACATGGTATGGGTACCGGTGAAGTTGGAAGCTATCTTGCGCTATTTATAGGGGTTGGTGGTGCCATTGGCATTTACCTGGGCGGCCGATTGGCGGACTTCCTTTCGGTCAGGCATGGAGAGCAGTGGTTACCCTGGCTGGTTGCAATTGTCAGCATTGTCGGGATTCCCTTTCTATACCTGTGTTTTACCACCGTGGCTCAATCAGGTGCACTCTGGGCTTACGCCTTACCAGCAGCGTTGGGAACCGTCTATGTCGCGCCTGGATTTGCTTTGATTCAAAATCAGACACCGACGGAAATGCGTTCGGTTGCTGCGGCAATCAACCTGTTTATCACTAATATTATCGGTCTCGGACTTGGACCTTTTTCCGTTGGGTTCTTCAGTGATATTTTTACGCCGGAATACGGGATAGATGGCTTGCGATACGGACTTATGACTACGCTGGTTGTGATTTTATGGGGTGCATTTCATTACTATCGTGCCGGTAGTCTTCTCAAGCAGCAGGTTTCATCGGCTTAGTTAACGGTCTTTAACCATCGTTAACGAGTTGAAAGTGTTGAGTATGGTATTCAATCGGATACTCGTTATATTGAGATTCCGGTTGCGGGATTGTTGACCAAAGTTGTCTGGATGAAGCAGTTCAAATACCGCTGGTAGATGAAGGCGTGCCAAAAATCAGGGGGTAATATGAAAAATTTCATCATATTTTTAAAGATATTATCGCCTGCCTTTATCCTGGTCGGCGTGCTTCACCTCGTATTTGGGGTTGCCGGGGAAGTGATGCTCGGCGCAAAGCTAACGGACGCAGCACTGCAAGACCCGGTGTTGGATAGCCAGAACAGATTTTACGGGATTGCATTTTCGTTATATGGCGTGCTTTTTTATCTGTCCGCGACGGATATTTCCAGATACCACCTGGTACTGCGGTGTGTTCTCTGGGTTTTCTTTTTGGCCGGGTGTGCCAGGTTTGTATCAATCTACACGCACGGTTTACCCTCCAATCTGGTACTAGGGTTGCTGGCTGCTGAAATTTTATTGCCGCCGATTGTGTTGCTCTGGTTGAACAAGGTAAGAAATAGCGCCTGGCGTATGGAGGAGAAACCATGAAAGAAGCGGTCATAGAATCCCTTAAGCTGAGATTTAAATCCTGTGACGATATAGTGGCAATGTCTGATGACAAGACGCTAGTTGATAAGCTGGATGTTGCCCGGCACAAGTCTCTCGCTGAGCATCTCTGGTGTGTGATTGGTGCCCGTGAAAGTTATGCAAAGGCTATAGCCGAGGGTGCCTGGTCAGGTTTCAATTGTTCAGTACAGGACTATTCAAAAGCCGCTTTTGTTGAAAAAGCCCGAAGTTCTGCGAACGAAGTCACAGCGGCAATTGATTCGGTTCAAGACTGGACGGCCGACCGTGAAGGCTTTCTTTTAGCCCTGGCTGAACATGAAGTCATGCATGAGGGGCAAATAATTCGGCACCTGTATGCTTTCGAACGGGAGATTCCCGAAACCGTGAAATGGGCTTAGACCCTATCTGTTATTCAGAAGGGACTCAATTCATAAGCTGGAAGCGGGATTGCGATTCCAGTCCAGTCAATGGAGAACCAAATGAAAAGACTCTATTTGATATTGGCCGTAATCGGTTTCGTCCTTCCCTATACCTTTTTTGTAAGTTGGTTCCTGGAAAACGGAATTAATCTCAGCCTGATCATCTCAGAGATTACCAGTAGCCGGCTAAGTCTGTTCGCATGGGCAGATGTGTTAGTTTCCGCCATAGTGCTAATCTGGTTTATCAGGTCAGAAGGAAACAGGCAGCAAATGAAATATACCTGGGTACCAATTCTGGGGACCTGCACCGTGGGTGTTTCATTTGGGCTACCGCTTTTTTTGTACATGAGAGAGCCTGAGCGCTAGCCGAACAAAATTTGGTTTACTTTGTATTTGAACCCAGGGGAGAAGTGTTATGGACTCAAGGGAAGCAATAGCTGAACTGTTTGAACAGGCATCGATTGAACTTGAAAAAGCCGCTGCACATTGTCGAATTGCGGCGACAAGATATCGAGCCCATGATGTACCATCCGGCTGTGCTCATGCATTTGCCAGTGTAGGACATATTAGCAAGGCTAAAACGATTATTTCTGACAATGCAGAATCCCATTCCAATTTTGCCATAATCAATGAATAACCTGGTTAATAGCGTTTTTTGAAAGGTGGGATGATTTGTACCGTCGTTCGAGCCGGCATTCAGGTTTTGCCAAATCTGACAGATGTTAGTTCAAGTGCCGATTGCACTCCATCTGAATAATAATAATAAAATCTTGAATTCCACAATATATCTCGCCGGGTTTCGTCTACCCCAATATCCCGCATCGATGAAGATGGCTATGCCGAAATCTCTCGACACCAAAATTGAAGGAACCATTAAGCGTGAACGCCGAAGGTTACTCGACTTTATTCGTCGCAGAATTCGAATAACAGATGATGCCGAGGACATTCTTCAGGATGTCTTTTTTCAACTGATCATTTCCTATGAGACCATAGAGTCGATTGAACGGGTGAGTGCGTGGCTGTTCCAGGTAGCCCGTAACAAAATAATCGATAGGGGTCGAAAAAAAGAACTGGACCTGGTTCAGGATATTCAAGTCGGTAATGTTGACGAGAACATAAAATTTGTCAACCTCATCGATATTCTGCCGGACCCCGGTTCATTGACTGATCAGCCTCTGTTGCGAGACACCATCAGGGAAAGCCTTGCAGCCGCGCTGGAGGAACTACCGGAGGATCAACGTGAAGTTTTTGTGATGCACGAGTTGGAAGATCGGAGTTTTAAGGAAATATCGATGGTCACAGGAATATCTGTGAACACACTGCTATCAAAAAAACGTTATGCGGTACTCCATCTTCGCCACAGGCTGACGGATTTATTTGAGGCGCTGGAGTGAAGTTAAACGAAGGCTAGCAGGGCATAGTTATGTCATCTTTTCGGGAAATTCAGATAAAGAAAGTATTGTGAATGAGGGATTAAGCATGAACTTACATATAGTGAAAAAAGGCCTGAGGATTTTCTTCTTCGTTGTTGTAGGCATGTCAGTTATTGGATGGGTGGTCATGTCACTCTGGAATTGGCTAATGCCGGAATTGTTGGGTGCACCTGAGATTAATTTTATTCAAGCATGGGGACTGTTGATCCTGTGTAAAATTCTGTTTGGTTCAACAGGTAATCCAGTCCGGGGTAAGGAAAAAGAACCGGGAAAATACTGGCGCAAGAAGTTGGCAGATAAATTAGCCAATATGAGTGCTGAAGAACGCGAACAAATCAGGAAGCAATTGAAGGGGTACGATGCAGGTACCACCGAGAGCTGATACTTTGCACCCTGTGATCAGATAGACTGCAAGACTGATGTTCAGCTGTTATTCTCTAGTGCTCTGTAATCCGCCGGAGACCGATAAAATCATGCAGTGCCAACTGGATCATATCGTCATAGCACACCCGAACCTTGAGCGAGCAATGGAAGAATTTGCTGACTTGACTGGCTGCAAGCCTGCCTACGGTGGACCCCATATTGGGGGAGGAACTCATAACGCACTGGTTTCCCTCGGGGACTCTGTTTACCTTGAGCTTATCAGTCCTGATCCTGCCCAGACTAACGAAGTTAAACCAGTGCCCGGCAAGAATCTCGGCCAGCGACTGAAGGAATTCAAGGGTAGCCAACTACTTGCCTGGGCTATTCGTTCCAATGCTCTGGATGAAATGGCAGGGATGCTCCATGGGATTGAAACTGCAAAGCCTTTTGATATGTCCCGTCAACAGCCCGGTGGTGACCTGTTGCGTTGGCGCTTGATGAACCTGCTTAAGCATGAGTTGCAGGGGTTTGCACCTTTCTATATTGATTGGCTCCAATGCCCGCATCCATGCGCGACAAATCCTGTGGCAGGTGAGTTTTTATCTTTGAAGGTGACCCATCCTGATCAGCGACTAGCGGATATAATTCATGATACTACTGGTGTGGAATATGAAGGGGGTGCACCAGGTTTCATGCTCGAATTTTCGACAAGCAAAGGGCCTGTGATCATGAGCAGTCAGGAGTTGCCCGGGTTTTGGGGCTAACTGAAATGTTGGGGTGAACACGGGGGCAAGAAACAGCCCCCTTGTTCTGGCTAATTCAGCTGCTATTCGAAAAGCTCGCCACCACAAGCCGATGCAGTTGTACCGTATTTTTCATAGGCTTTAATCACGTTGGCGCCGGTGCGCCAGCGATGAACTTCATCGGGGCCATCAACCAGTCTTTGAGATCTGATGCCGGTGTACCAGCGTGCCAAAGGCGTGTCATGGCTATAACCCAGGGCACCGTGCAACTGAATGGCAGTGTCGACAACCTGGTGGACCATGTGTGCGAGGAATACCTTCGCGATACCGTTTTCCTGCCGGAGGTCTTCACCCCTTTCAGCCTTGTACGCAATGTGCAGCAGCATGAGTCGTGCCTTGTAGATCTCAGCGGCACAATCGGCCATCATCCATCTAACGCCTTGTCTGTCAGCAAGGCGCTTGCCAAAGGTCTCGCGTTTTATAACGTGTCCTGCCGCAAGATCCAGTGCCCGCTGTGCCATAGCGACATTGTGCATACCATGGCGAAGCCGCCCATAGGCAAGTCGGTGTTGGCCCATATTGAAGCCCTGGCCTCGACCCCCGAGAATGTTTTGCCGGGGTACTCTCAGGTTCTCGATCTTGATTTCCGAGTGTGAGCCACCCATTTTTAGTCCCAGGTCAGTATGCGGTTGCATCGTCTCGATATTCCTGAGAATTTCGTAACCGGGGTTGGGCAGTTCGACAATGAAGGTGCTGTACTGCTCATGTCGCGCCGAATCAGGATCGGTTTTTGCCATAACAACAGCGATGTCGGCGACACTGGCAGATGAGCTGAACCATTTTTCGCCATTAAGTACCCACTCGTCACCATCAAGGGTTGCCGTTGTTTGCATGCCGGTTGCATCAGCACCTGCTGCTTTTTCTGTCATCGAATAACAGATTCGTTTTTCCCCATTTAGGAGTGGCACCAGATACTTTTCTTTCTGGTAATCCGTGCCATGTTCCAGCAGCGTAAGCATCGTGGCATCGTCTGGGCCCTGGGTGTTTAGCGACAGGGCACCAAGGAAACTTTCTCCAAGTTCCATTTGAACCAGTGCATTTGCCAGGGGGCGTAGGCCATGCCGCCATGCTCAACAGGAATAAACGGGCACCATAATCCCTGGTTTCGTGCCTTGTTCCTGAGCTCGGTTTTAACCGCCTCAAAATTGTCTGCGTTACAGGTCTCCTCGGCAGGGATGCACTCTTCCTGGACAAACTTACGCACCTTGTCACGGATCGCACGGGCATCTTCTGGAATTTCGAAATCAATCACTGGGCTTGCTCCTTAATAGTCGGAGCTAGTGTTGTATCACCGTGGCTGCCATTAACGCAAGTTGGCAAAATTTGCTACTGGATCATCAGTATTGGGAAGGCTGTTGTGAGAATTGGTGAAGCAGGAATATCCTGACCGCAGGTGCCATTGATGCAGTTATATACCCGGCAGCAATAATTGTGCTCGCAGTCAATGTAATGCAGGGTGATCGGGAGACTCTGATTGCGATCAGCATGGATGATTGTGTGTCGAAACCGGAAAAACTGGAGCAACTCCGGTCGATGATGAATAAAATCTCTGTGGGATAGACCGAATGCTATCTCAATTTACGTTCGGCGGAGTTTTGTGGCTTGCATGGCCAAATACCATTCAACCAAAATTAGATTAGGTACCCAGGAAATCCACGCCACCGTTGGATAAGACTCCGCAAATCCGACACCTGCGACGGCAAAAAGCCCCAGGTAAACCCTTAACAGTACGGCACCGAAAGTCATTGAGAAGTTCCGCATCATCCACGCTCTGTGGGCAACAACATCCCCGCGCCTGATACAGGCGAAGGCTTGCCAACCGCTGAATAGCCAGAGGACGGCGAGTGTGCCGAAACCAAAGTGAGCGACCAGGCCGCCATCTGACCTGGGCGCTATCACCAGGCCGCCAATACCTCCAATAAGTACAAATGTCAGATAAATCCTGCCAAGCCATCTGTGCAGGTTAATGTGGTCACGGCGTAATTTTGACCAGAATTGAAATCCTCCGGTGACAATGACGATGCCACCCCCAATGACGTGCATGGAGGAGAACACAGGCCACTCACTGAACTTTAGCTGGAAATTAGGTGAACCCTGCATACCCGCCTGAAAGGCAAAAGCATAGAGTCCGATTCCTATGCTGGAAAGGATCATCACCCAGAGTGAGAGGCCGGATAACCATTTTGAACCGGATTTTCCGACATCAACTGTCCCAGCTGGCGGTATTGCTTGTGTACTCATAATTGGCTACCTAAATCTCATATATCTTTTTTCAACTGCGGCTTTGTAAATCAAACCCTTTTGAAGCAAGATCTTTACAGTGACAAGTTTGGTTTTTAATGAATTATTTTGACAATGTCAAGATAGAAATTATACTGTTCGCCTTTAACTGGAGCGTCATGAAAGAATTAAAACAGCCCTATCACCATGGATCCTTGAAGCAGACCTTGCTTGATGCCGGGGACAGTGTACTGATTGAGAAGGGATTCAAAGGTTTTACCCTTCGAGAGTGTGCACGGCGTGCTGGTGTGTCCCATGCGGCCCCTAAACATCATTTTGGTGATGTGACCGGTTTTCTGACTGAACTTGCTGCCATCGGATTCGATCGTTTGACCCGGGAATTAAAGGCAGGTATATCAAAAGCAAAAGATCTTGATAGTGAATTCATCGCAACCACCCGGGCTTATTCAACATTTGCGGAAGAATACCCGGAACACTTCAGAATCATGTTTCGTGATGATCTGCTGCATGCAGATTCAGCGAGTTTGGCACTAGCGGCGCGCAAGACACTGACCGAACTAACTAATGTCATATTGCGGCAGCGTGGCGAGCCGGAAATTTCCGTTGGTGAATTTAGTGATTTCGAAAAAGTTGAGGATCTGGTGACTGATATTGTTATTGGCTGGTGTCATATCCATGGTTTTGCCCACCTAATGCTTGAAAAGCAGTTTCCGATTGTGGGTAAAAGCATGGAGAAGCGTATTGTTGAAAAATCATCAACCAGACTTGCGCGCTTAATCCAGCGTGATTCCGCCGTAAAGACCAGCTAAAACTGGACAATTTTTTCAATTCGGAGATTGGTTGGACTATCATTAGCACCCAAAATTCACCCTGAGTAGCGACCCTGACCCGTGTCACATAGCCACATCTCAAAACCGGCAATAGTTGAACAGCCCCTTAAGCACCCTGATTCAAAAATTAATCAGGAGATGCCGCGCAAAATGACCAACCTGCAAATCGACTCTCCCTGGAAAGCGGTTCTTACCGGTACCCCGGTTTTTGGCAAAGCACAATGGGAAAAGTCACCGCTTTGTTTGAAGTGGCTTGTCGCTGCGAGAGCTTCGCTACTTTTCCTGACCCTGTCTTCAGCGGTGATTGCTGGTTTGTTGGCACTGATGGCAGGAAGTTTTGACCCCGTGCTTTGGTTTGCCTGCGTGACGGGATTGATGTTGGCCCATGCGACTAACAATATGCTGAACGACTATGTCGATTACACCCGTGGACTGGATCAGGGCAATTATTACCGAGCACGTTATGGTACCCATGTCTTAAATGACGGCCTGTTAGACCAACATGCATTTAGAATCTATATTGGTGTGACCGGAGGCGCTGCACTGGTTGTCGCGTTGGGAATATTGTATGTGGTTGATTGGCAGGTAATGGTCCCTGTTGTGGCAGGTGCATTTATTCTGCTTTTTTATACTTACCCATTAAAAACACTTGGCCTGGGTGAGTTTGCGGTGCTCCTGGTGTGGGGGCCGCTTATGGTGGGTGGGACATTTCAGGTTGTTGCCGGGTACTGGAGTTGGCCGGTTGCTATGGTAGGTGCGGTGACTGCTCTTGGACCTACGAGCCTGATTTTTGCCAAACACGTCGATAAGCTACTGATGGATGAAGCGAAGGGTGTGATGACCCTGCCGGTACGCCTTGGGGAACAGCATGCTCGCCGGTTGATCCAAATGATATTGATTGGTATCTATGTTGGTATCCTGCTGTGTGTTGTCCTCGATTGGTTGCCAGTAGGTGCGCTGGTTGTCGCATTTGCACTGCCAACCGCGTTCTCGTTTAGTCGCATATTGGAGAACGAGAAGCCGGCAGAGTGTCCTGCATTGTATCCGGTGGCCGCGTGGCCTTTGTGGTTTGCGGCGCATGCATTTGTGCACACCAGAAAGTTCGGTGTCTTACTGATGCTTGGGCTATTGTCAGGCGTATTCTACGAGTCTGTTTCCGGACTCTGAGCCTCCTTCTCACGGACATGATGAAAGTTGATTTTTATCTGATTGGTCGCCCAGAGTTGAAACATCTTTGATAGATGTCGTGAATAGGGTTGGGCGAAATGAAAGTCGATGGCCGCCCGGTCCACCCACTCTTCATAGAAGAACAGACAGTGCTCATGCTCAGGTGAAATGAGATAACGATGGCTTTTGCAGCCTGTTTCTAACCTGGATTTTTCGACGTGTGATTTCGCCAGTTCCAACGCTTCATCCCACTTATCAGCGGTAAAAGTGACCTCGGAGGTGATGATAATCATATTGAACTTTCCAGTGCTTTTTGCATGGCAGTCTCGATCTGTTAGTTGTCTCGTTGGTAGACTGTCTTGCCACCAATGAAGGTCCGCATGACGTTAACATCACGAATCTGTTTCGGCGGAATTTCGGTTAGATTTTTGTCCAGAATGACAAAATCTGCCAAATAGCCCGGTTTTAGTGTGCCCTTAATGTTTTCTTCAAAGGACGCATATGCGGCAGTGCTTGTGTAAGCGGTGAGCGCTTGCTCCACTGATATTTTCTGTTCAGGCACCCATCCGCCGGGATTTTTCCCATCCAGGGTACGACGGGTTACCGCGGCATAAATACCAATCAGTGGAATTGGGGGAGCCACAAACCAGTCACTGCCAAATGTAACCTTCGCCCCCGCATCCAGTAACGACTTAAATGCATAGGTAGATTTTGCGCGCTCGGAACCAATCACTTTCTCAGCCCATCGGCCATCGTCGATCGCATGATAGGGTTGCATACTGGCGATGACATTGAGATCAGCGAATCGTTTGAAATCCCGGGGGTCTATGTGTTGGGCGTGTTCAATTCTAAACCGGCGGTCCCTTTTTGTCGGTACTGTATCTGCTTCAGTCGTCGCCTCGTCTGCCGCGTCTATGTCAGCGTAAATATCCAGTAAGGTGCTAATGGCCCGGTCGCCGATGGCGTGAACCAGGACATGCAATCCCGCTGCATCGGCACCGGTAATCCAGTCGGCCATGTCCGTTGGTTGATTGATGAAAAAACCGCTATCAGAGGGAGAGTCGGTGAATGGCTGAAAAAAGGCAGCGGTATGGGAGCCAAGTGACCCATTCATAAATCCCTTGAGACCACCGGTTCGAAGCCAGTTGTTGCCACTGCCATTCAGCTTGATATCTTGCTCGAGTCGCTGCCAGCTAGACAATGGTACCGATTGGTAAATTCTGGTTTTTAGCGCACCTTTCTCATTCGCTCGCCGGAATGTTGCAAGACTTCTCCAGTCAGACATGTCATGAACGCTGGTAACCCCGTGAGAGGCAACGTAGGCACTGGCAGCCTCAAGTGCCCGGTCAAGCTGAGGTGCCGTCGGCGCCGGTATTATCCGTTGTACAAGGTCCATGGCATTGTCTTTAAATATGCCAGTGGGATTGCCTTCGGCATCGCGAACAATTTCTCCACCTTCCACATCTGGCGTGTCGGCGGTAATGTTTGCGGCGGTCATCGCTGCACTGTTAGCCAACATCATGTGACCATCCAGCCGATTGATTAGCATCGGGTTGTTTGGGGTAACGTCATCCACCCAGCCATGGGTGGGTAATTCTCCACCCCAGTTCTCGTGGTCCCAGTCACCGTTCAATATCCAGTCTCCAGGAGCCAGGGTTGCGGCATAGGTTTTGATTCGCGAGACAAATTCAGTCCTGTTTTTTGCATCACGCAATTTTACCGAGGCAAGAGAGAAGCCCCCGGTCAAAAAATGTACATGGGAATCAATAAAGCCCGGCACCACCATGCCAACAGGGGCATCGATCACCTGTGTATTGGGTTCAATCAGGTCTGCGATGTTTGTGTTGTTACCAACCCGTTCTATGTATCCGTTTCGAACTGCAAGTGCCTCGGCCCAGGGTGCCGCAGGGTTGCCCGTCCAAATTCTGGCATTGGTGAGGACAAGATCAGCCCCGGGTGCTTTTTGGCTGCCGGTTTCGCCGCAGGAAATCAGCGTGGTGAGTAACAGGATCAGTGAAATTTTCCAGTTCTGCATGCTAGTTGGTTCCGTACTTGAATTTGTTTGGGAGAAAATAGACTAATTTTCCAAATAGGTATTGTTAATGATTATCAATAGGTTATGGTCGATCTGTTGGCCAGTGTATGTATTGAAGCTTAACACTGAACCCGAATTTCACGTTTATGATGCGTGAAGGGATCTAGGCTTACAACGAAAAGACCTGTATAAATTGTACCAGTGTCACTGAATTTTATTAATTATGTACCTTTATGTCTGATTTACTTATTGAAGGATTGACCCTGGCGGCTTACGGCATGGGCACGGTGTTTGTGTTTTTAACCCTGCTGGTTGGTGTTACAGCCTTGATGTCAGTGGCTGTCCAGAGATTGAATGGAAATGCCGGAGGGATTGATGGTACCGGAAGCACCAGCCTGCCAGCACAAGCAAATACCCGGGTAAAGACCGGGACCGGCGGCGAAGTTGAACCCAAACTGCTGGTCGCAATTTCCGCTGCGGTCAGAGCCTATCGTAAAGACCACGAATCAACCTGACTGGGCTCGCCAATGCTCCCCTTAGTCCGGGATGCTGCAGTGCCCTAAATACAACAACAATACTTGCTGAAGACTATGACCAATAAAAATAAACTCGGAATTACAGATGTTGTCCTGCGGGATGCTCACCAGTCTTTGTTCGCAACCAGAATGCGATTGGACGATATGTTACCCATCGCGGCGAAACTTGATCAGGTGGGTTTCTGGTCACTGGAATCCTGGGGTGGTGCGACATTTGACGCCTGTATTCGGTTCCTTGGAGAAGACCCCTGGGATCGTATCCGTGAACTCAAGAAAGCGATGCCGAACACTCCCCAGCAAATGTTGTTCCGCGGTCAGAACATCCTTGGCTACCGTCATTATGCCGACGATATTGTGGAAAAGTTTGTTGAAAGGGCGGCGGTAAATGGTGTTGATGTATTCCGCGTTTTTGATGCCATGAATGATCCCCGTAACCTTGAGGCTGCGATTGCTGCGGTTAGAAAGCAGGAAAAACATGCCCAGGGGACTTTGTCTTATACCGTGAGTCCGGTGCACAGTGTTGGTGGCTGGGTCGAAATGGGTAAGCAACTGGAATCCATGGGCGCGGACTCAATTGCAATTAAAGATATGGCCGGGCTCTTGACCCCGTATATTGCCTTCGAATTAGTGTCAGAGCTTAAAAAAGTTGTTAGCATTCCGATCCATATGCAGTGCCATGCGACTACAGGGATGTCCACTGCAACTTATCTAAAAGCTGTGGAAGCTGGCATCGATAATGTTGATACCGCAATCTCCTCAATGAGTATGACCTACGGGCATTCTCCAACTGAATCTCTGGTGGCGATCCTTGAGGGTACCGACCGGGATACAGGATTAGATATTAACCTGCTGGAAGAAATCGCCGCCTATTTCAGGGAGGTCCGGAAGAAGTACGCCAGCTTTGAGGGTTCGTTGCGGGGTATTGATTCAAGAATTCTGGTTGCCCAGGTGCCTGGCGGAATGCTGACCAACCTTGAAGGTCAACTAAAAGAACAAAATGCAATTGAAAAGCTGGATGAGGTCCTCCTGGAAATCCCCCGGGTGAGGGAAGACCTTGGTTTTATTCCACTGGTGACTCCAACCTCGCAGATTGTTGGTACCCAGTCCGTGCTAAATGTCCTGACGGGGAAACGTTATGGCAATATCACCAAAGAAACGGAGGGAGTCTTGAAAGGTGAGTACGGAGCGACACCGGCACCGGTAAATGCCGAGTTGCAGGCACGAGTATTAGCGGGGAGTGATCCGGTCACCTGTCGACCGGCAGATTTGCTGGAACCTGAATTTGAATCGCTGAAGAAAGAGCTTAAATCCCTGAAAGATGAGAAGGGGCTAATTTTTGGGGAGAATTTTGATGATGATGTGCTGACCTATGCATTGTTCCCGCAACCGGGATTAAAATTTCTGGCGAATCGAAATAATCCTGATGTGTTTGAGCCAATACCACAAATTGCTGTGCCAACTACAGCGGGGGCTAAAGTAAAAGCCGCTGGTGGAGGTGAATCCAACCCCGAGATCTATACGGTGGAGGTCGAAGGTCAGGCTTATGTCGTCAGGGTAACACCAGGGGGTGACATTGAGTCCACAACCCCAGTGGCATCCAGTCGTGCACCTGTGGCCGCTGCACCACCAGCAGCGAGCACAGGCGTTACCGCGCCGTTGGCAGGGAATGTTTTCAAGGTGCTTGTCAATCCAGGGGATGTGCTTGAGAGCGGTGATGTTGTTGTTGTGCTCGAGGCGATGAAGATGGAAACCGAAATCAGGACCAGCAGTGCTGGTACCGTGAGTCAGGTGTTGGCGAGGGAAGGTGATGCCGTCGCTGTGGGTGCCACACTCGTGACCCTGAATTAAGATGGAACAGATACTTGGACCACTAACAGAATTGTGGCATGCAACCGGTGTCTATCAGCTGACGTTGCAACAGTTTTTCATGATCTGTATCGCCCTGTTACTGCTTTACCTGGCTATCGTGAAAGGCTTTGAACCCTTGTTACTCTTACCTATAGGGTTCGGTGGTCTGCTGAGTAATATCCCCGGGGTAGATATTGCGGTTGGCCAGGGGGTGCTGCACCAATTCTATGTCATCGGGATCGAAACAGGTATTTTCCCGCTTGTGATATTTATGGGGGTTGGCGCATTGACGGATTTTGGTCCACTGCTTGCCAAT